>JAABUY010001141.1_pt1 | contig 37712 bp, 34 predicted proteins | sample 5560271 | NCBI WGS metagenome assembly JAABUY01 (sample SAMN10711886, study PRJNA513374) | rock metagenome | isolation source: Antarctica rocks | place: Antarctica: Victoria Land, University Valley
CCTCCACTGTCGTGCCGGCCACGCAGATACGGGTGCCGAGGCGCTTGTTGGCGGCCTCCAGCCGCGCAGCCGTGTTGATGGCGTCGCCGTGGGCCGTGTAGTCGAAGCGGCGCCTGCCGCCGAAATTGCCCACCACGGCGCGGCCCGTGCTGATGCCGATCCGCGTGGTGCCGAAGGCCCGGCCGGCCGCGGCGTGGCGCGCGGCATCAGCCGCGAAAGCTTGGCAGAAGACGTCGATCGCGAGCCCGCAGCGCACCGCGCGGGCGGCATGGTCGGGCTGGTCGAGGGGCGCGTTGAACATGACGTGCACGGCATCACCGACGATCTTGTCGATGGTGCCGCCGTGGTCCATGGCGATGGCGCAGACGCCGTCGAGATAGGCGTTGAGGGTCGAGACGAGCAGCGCCGGTTCGACGGCCTCGGTGAACGAGGTGAAGCCTTCGAGGTCGGTGAACAGGAACGTCATGTCGCGTTCCTCACCACCGAGCCGCAGCCGGTCCGGATCGCCCGCCAGGGCCTCGACGAGTTGCGGGGAGAGGTACTGCCGGAAAGCCGCGCGCATCTCGTTGGCCCGGCGCTCGCTCCACAGATGCCGGGCCAGCATCGCCGCGACGTAACATGACGCGCCGGCCAGGAGCGGGAGGCTCGCGTCGAGCAGCAGGTTCGCCCACAAGAAAGCCGCCAGCGCGCCGCCGACCGCCGCGGCCGAGCCGCCGAGCAGCAGGGTCATGCCCCCCCGGAGGCCGGCGAGCACGGTGAGCAGGGCCACCGAGAGGCCGAAAACCAGCGCGACGCGCATCTCGGCTCCCGCCGCATAGAACGGGCGGTCGAGCCCGAAACCGCCCAGGATCTGCTCGATGGCGGCCGCGTGGATGTCGACTCCGGGCTCGAAGGGCGAGAGCGGCGTCGGCCGGAGGTCGGACAGGCCGACCGCGCTCGTACCGATCAGCACGACGCGGTGCTCGACCCGGCGGCGGAGCGCGTCGAGGTCGCGGTCCAGCACCCAGGCGGCCGACAGGGTCCGCTCGGGACGACGCGCGCCGTAGCGGAGCCACACGGCCCCATCCCGCCCGATCGGGACGACGTGGTCGCCGATCGCTGCGGCGTAACCCGTGACCGGGGTGCCGGGCCCGAAGGGGCGCTCTTCGCGCAGGCGCAGATCCTCGTCATTCCCGGCCGCGACCCGGAGCACTTCGGCCGCGAGCGAGGGCACGATGACACCGTTGAGCGTCATGAACAGGGGCAGGCGGCGGATGATGTCGTCAGAAGCCGCGCCCGAGATGGTGAAACTGCCCTGGCCCGATGCTGCCCGGTCCAGGGCCGGGAGGTTCGGCACGGCGCCGCCGAATCCGGCAAAGCTTGGCGCCGGATCGGCTCCGATGACCGCGACCTCGTTGGCGAGGACGGGCGAGCGGCCGTTCGCGATCGGCAGCAACCCGTATCCCGTGACGATCCGCCCACCTTCGATGGCCATGGCGAGGTCACGGTCGTAGTCGGGCAGGGTGGTATCATGGTTGCGGCGTGTCGCCGTGCCGACGTCGGCCGGGGTGACCTTGAGGCCGTGGTCGAGCGCCCAGCGGGGCGCCAGCGCGGAGGGGGACGTGCGATCGGGCTCGGCGAAGACGATGTCGAGCCCGATCGCGGCCGCGCCGGCGTCCTGCAGCCTGCCGATCAGGTCCGCGACCCGCGAGCGCGACCAGGGCCACTGGCCGAACCGCGCCAGACTGGCTTCGTCGATGTCGACCACGACCACGCCCGAACCCGGCGCCATGTCGTCGGCATCCGGCCGGGGTGCGAGCCTCTGCATCGTGTCGAAGCCGTAGTTCCGGAGCCGCACGAAAGGATCGGGCAGGGCGACCTGCAACGTCACCAACGCAACGAGCACGGCGCCTGCCGCCAGCATGGCCAGGGCAGGGGAGCGCAGTCGTCTCAAGACGCTGCGGGCAGCCGCTCTCGTTCGATGGTCGGTCGTCATGTGTCGGGCCACGGGGTTTCGCCGCGGTCCAGTCTGCCCGCTCAATCATCAACGTCAGCTTGCAATCCTACGATGAGGGGTCCGATTTTGACCTTCGGTTAAGGCCGCCCAGGCATGGTGTTCGGCGGAGGAGCCGATGAGCACGCCTTCTGACTGCATCTTGCTGCCCGCGGGGACGCGTCTGTTCTCGGAGGGCGATGCCGGAGATTATGCCTACCTGATCAAGTCGGGCGAGATCGAGATCGTCGTCGAACGAGACGGGCACGACATGGTGCTGGCGCGTCGCGGTGCCGGCGAGATCATCGGTGAAATGGCACTGCTGGACAGCGGCAGGCGCTCCGCCTCAGCCCATGTCGTGGTTTCGGCCGCGGTCACTGCGATCTCGTCACGCCAGTTGGAACAGCGCATAAGCAACACCGATCCGATCCTGCGCATGTGCCTCGGCGTGGTGATCGAGCGCTACCGCGAAACCCTGAGATTGGCTGCCCAGGATGGCATCGCACCACCTCCCGCGGCGCCCGGCAGACCAATCGGCCGGGATCTCAACGCGGCCCTCGAGACCCTCACGCTGGAGCGGGAGATCGAGAGGGCTCTGGCGGATGATGAGTTCCAACTCTACTTCCAGCCGATCGTACGTCTGCCGGATCGTGGCGTCGCCGGCTTCGAGGCGCTGATCCGCTGGCAACATCCCGACCGCGGTCTTCTCACGCCGGCGCAGTTCATTCCGGTGGCCGAAAGCAGCGGGCTCGTGGTGCGGATCACCGAATGGGTGATGCGCGCAGCCGTCCGGACGATTCCCATGCTTCTCGCGGCCCTGCCGGAAACCCCAGGCGTGACCTCGCAGACGGAAGATCCGCTGTTCGTCAGCGTCAACGTGTCCGGCCACGATCTGCTCCAACCCGCCTTCGCCGAAATGGTGGTCGGGATCCTGCGCGGAGCCGGGATCGCGCCGCAGCATCTCAAGCTCGAAATCACTGAAAGAATGCTGATGAAGGACCCGGTTCGGGCCGGCCGCGTCCTACGAATTTGCCGCGACCACGGCTGCGGTATCGCGGTCGACGACTTCGGCACCGGATATTCCAGCCTCAGCCATCTCAGCACGCTCCCGATCACGACCTTGAAGATCGACCGTTGTTTCGTGCAGGCCATGACGGGCGACCCGACCAGCCGCAAGATTGTCAACACGATCAGGCATCTCGCCCGTGAACTCAAGATTCCGGTCGTGGCCGAAGGGATCGAGAGCGAGGCGGAGGTCCTGGTGCTCGACGCCATGCATTGCGAATACGGCCAGGGATACCTGTTCGGCGGGCCCATGCCGGTCTCCGACGCGGTCGCGGCCTTGCGGGCACGGCCGCCGTCCTGCAGCAACCCGTTCCGGCTCAGCGCCTGAACGCCGGTGCGCCGCAGCCTCCCGTCTCAACATCGAGCCTGAACAGGACGAACATCATGGCATTGCGGTTCGAATGCAGTCGTTTTCGATCACGAGCTTCGGCCGCCGCGCTGGCCCTGACCTTCGCGGCAGGGCTCGCGTCGGCATCGCCCGGTTCGGCGGCGCCCGTCCCGGTCGGGGCGGTCGACAAGGCCCAAGGATCGGTCGAAGCCACGCAGTCGGGGGTGTCGCGATCCCTCGCCATCGAGGCGCCGGTCCTATTCGGCGACAGGCTGAAGACCGGGCCAGCGGCGCGGCTCGAGGCGAAGCTCGCCGACGGCACCGTGCTGACCCTTGGCGAAAAGGGCCGCCTGACGGTCGACAAGTTCGTCTATGATCCGGACCGCAACGGCGGCACGCTGGCCCTGACCGTGAAGAGCGGCGCCTTCCTGTTCGTCGGCGGCAAGGTCGAAGGGTCCACGGGGGGCAACGTCGCCATCAACACGCCGGTCGGCACGCTTGGCGTGCGCGGCACCACGGTCTGGGGCGGCCACATCGATGGCGGTTTCGGCGTGCTGGTGCTGAGCGGTGAAGCCGTGCTGAAGACGTGTCACGGCGATGTCGTCATGCAGAAGGGGCAGGGCACCATGGTGTATGGCGACAAGGGTCCGCATTCGGCGGCGCCCTGGCCGGAAGACCGGGTCAAGCGCGCCGTGGCCACGGTCTCGTTCGCGTCTGCCGCCGACGGTTCGGCCGGCTCCGCTCCGCCGGTCGACGAGGAGCCGATCCTGCGCGTGCTCCGCGACCTGCTCCCAACCGCGCCGTAGTGACGGCCCCATCGGGCACGCCGGTGCCGAACGGATGCACAGCTCCGAACGGCGCCGCGACGCTTCGCTGCCGAACGGACGTCAGGCGGGCTTACGGGGTCGCGCCCTTGGGCCTTGCTACGACTGCGGGCTGACGCGCCACGACGGGCATCGAAATGGGAGCGGCCGGCACCGGCTGCCGGCCCGTTGCCGCCACCGAGAGTTCGACGGCCGTCGGCATGCGGTCCGGCGCGTCCCACCCCCGCCGTCGTGTTCCGTCCCGGTCGAGCGTGACGAGGCGGAAGCGGAACGGCCCCTCGATCAGCGCGACGGTCGCGCTGCCGGCCGGGTCGGCGTCGAATCCCCCAGCATCGAGCCTGCGGCTCTGTCGCACCAGCGCCTGGCCGGCCGCTGTCGACCGGACGGCGTAGCTCACGACCTCGAGGTCGCGGCCGCCGTTCCCGCCGAGGGCCGGTCGCACGAACCGGATGACGTCGGCCCCGCCGCGGAACGCGAGCATCCTCGGCTCACCCTGGCCTACTTCCAGCGGTACGGCTTCCGCGAGGTCGTCGCTCATGCGGGCGATGGCCTGCATCCAGCCGTCGGCGGCCTCGACGGTCGTCTCGCCCACCCACCAATGTGTCGCCAGCCGCCCCGCATAGGGGAGCACCACGGCCACGAAAGCGGTGGTGATCACCAGAGCGGCCAGTACCTCGATCAGTGTGAAGCCGGCACGAGGGTCGGGACCGCTACGGCAGGCATCGCTTCTGCGCTCGCGGCACGCGACAAGGCCGTGGCGCAACGGAGCGAAAAGCACGCCGCCAGGATCCTCAGCGCGGCGCACCGTCGAGCCTCACGGCGTCGAGCGCGATCCGGCGCCCGGCCGGCGTCCGCACCACCACGGAGACGCTCTGCAGGATCAGGTTCGCGGCACCCGGGATGCCGGGTCCGGGTGTGCCCAGGCCCTTCGGCAAGGCGAGCTTCATGCTGCCGGGCGTCGCTTGCGGCTTGAGGGCGTCCGCGCCATCACTGCCCATATCCTCGGTACCGCCCGGCGCGGGCGCCACGCCCGATGGCAGGACCAGCACCTCGGCCCGCCGTTCCGAACGCTGGACCGTGAAGCCGAGGCGCCGCGCTTCCGCGGCTCCGTCGTCGGCTCCCGCCGCGGCATCCCCGGCCAACACCATGGCCGAGATCATCTCCATGGGGGTCCGGGTCGCGGTCCAGGCGCCGCCGAGCGCGCGGGCGAGCGACGGCAGCAGGAAGCCCGCCACGACGAGAGCCACCAAGGCTTCCACCAACGTGAAGCCACGGCGGCCGCTCGCCCGATGGCGGGGCTTACCCGCCTTCGACCACATCGACCCGTCCATCGGCCCAGTTGACGCGCGCCCTCAGCACGCGGACACCCTTGGTGAAACGCAGCACCGCACCGCAACTGGATCCGTCCGGTCGGAACAGGATCTCGGCCGTCCCGCCTCCGGCCGGGCAATTGCCACCGGCCACCAACGTGAAGGCCACATCGGCCGGAATGGGGACCGCGTTCGGCCCGGACGACAGCCGTCGCCGGGCGGTGTCGAACCGTGCGGCCACCGGCCGGCTGCCCGCGATGGCGGCCGTACGGGCGTCACGGAGCAGCGACACCGAGGAGGCCACGAGGGCCAGGAGCCGGGGCGGCGTCGTCCCGGGGGCCACCAGGGGGAAGGCGAAGCTGAGGAGCAGCAGCGTGATGGCTAAGGCCGCGATGGCCTCGATCAGCACGTAGCCGGCCTGCGGGCTCTCCGCCACCACGCGGCTCGCCCCACCGCCGCCGCCCCAAGGGCGGCCTCCCGCCGATGCCTCACCAGCTGGCGATCTGATTGGGACCCCCATCCGGTTCTCCTCCCTTGCCGCCCGGCCCGTTGGAGGTGATGTCGTAGGGCCGCCCGCCCTGGCCCGGAGCCCGGTAATTATAGGGATTGTTCCACGGATCACGCGGCATGTTGGTGCCCTTCACATAAGGGCCGCCCCAGCTCTGAACGTTGGTGGGCCGGGTGTTGAGCGCCTGCAGGCCTTCCTGGGTGGTCGGGTAGCGTCCGGCGTCGAGGTAGAACAGATCGAGCGCGTTCTTGAAGCTCTCGATCTGGATATGGGCCGTACGCACCTTGGCTTCGGCAAGCTGGCCGAAGACCCGCGGGGCCACCAAGCCGACCAGCAGCCCGATGATGGCCAGCACCACAAGCATCTCGACGAGCGTGAAGCCGGCCTGGCTGGCCGCCACGATCCGCAGCCGTCCATCGCGACCGCGGATGCGCGAGACATCCCGGTTTGACTTGTCCATGAGGTGACGTCCGATCATCAAAGAACCGCCTGGTTGACGCTGACGAGTGCCGACATGATGGTGACCATAAGGCCGCCGATCAGGCCCGCGATGAACAGGATCGCGGTCGGCCCGATGAGGGCCGACACGGTGTCGAGCCGCTTTTCGAGTTGGACCGCGTAGAGGCTGCCGGCTTCTCCGGTGACCTTGGACAACTCGCCCGTTTCCTCGCCGATGCGGACCATGCGGACCGCCACCGGGGGCAGGAGCTTGACCGTGGCCAGCGCCTCGTGCAGGCGGCCCCCGCGCCGCACCGTGTCGCCGACCGACGCCAGGGCAGCGCGGCCTTCCGCTCCGACGGCATCCTCAAGCACCTTGAGTGCCTCGGTGAGCGGGACGCCCTGGGCCAGCAGCACGGACAGGTTCGACAGGAACCGCGACGTGCGCCACAGCCGCCAGATGCTCTTGATCACCGGCAGCCCGAGAAAGCTCGCCAGCAGGGCCGAGCGGATCGCCGGGGTCCGCCAGGCCAGGAGGCCCGCCAGCAGGACGGCCGCCGCTCCGACCGCGAGCGCCGTCTCATTGGCGATGAGCCCGTCCGAGAGCGCCAGGACGAAACGCACCAGCGTGCCGGGATCGCTACCGGAATCGCTGAACAGACTCGAGAAGTTGGGGATGACGTCGAGGAGGAAGAACACCAGCACGCCGGTCGCAGACACGATGAGGAAGGCTGGATAACGCAATGATCCAATAACCTTTTCGCTCAAACGATGTGTTCGCTCCCGCTGGGCCGCCACGGCCGCGAAGACGCCCTGGAGATCGCCGGTCGCATCCGCGACCTTGGCCATGGCCACGATATCCCTGGTGAAGACCTCCGGATGGTGTTCGAGCGCTTGGACGAAGCTGGCGCCGCCCAAGATCTCGCGTCGCACGCCGCGTACGACCTTGGCGAGCCGCGCCGGTTGTCCTTGCGACGACAGTTCGAGCGATTCGTCGAGCGGCAAGCCGCTGCGCAGCATCAGGGCGAGTTCGCCGAGGAAGCTCGTGATGGCGCGCGGGCTCGGCGGCGACGAGAGGAAACCGCCCTCGTCCGATTTCAGCCGGTCGAGCGACACCAGCATGAGGCCGCGCTGGCCGAATTCCATCGCCACTGCGGCCGCGTCGGCCGCCATGGTTTCACCCGTGAGGGATCGCCCTTCGGGCGACATGGCCGTATATCGGAACCTCGCCAATGCCGGGCCCTCAGCGCAGCGCCGCGACGCGGAACACCTCGTCGACCGACGTCAGTCCTTCGAGGCAACGCGCCTTACCGTCCTCGACCAGCGTCGCCATGCCCTCGGCAATGCCGGCCCGTTCGATCGCGGCATCGTCGGCACCCGCGAGGATCTGGCGACGCACCGCCTCGGTGATTTCCAGGCATTCGAAGATGGCGCGCCGGCCGCGGTAGCCGGTGCCGCCGCAGCGCTCGCATCCGACTGGCTCGTAGAGCGCCGTGCCGGGCCGGATTCCCAGCCCGACGATGCGCGGGTTGCGCTCGGCCTCCCGCGGTCCGACCGTGAAGGCACGGCGGCAGTCGAGGCAGAGCGTTCGTACCAGGCGCTGCCCCACGACGACCGACAGCGTCGAGGCGATCAGGTACCGCTCGACCCCAATATCGACCAAGCGGGTCACGGCGGCGGCCGCGGTGTTGGTGTGCAGGGTCGTCATCACGACATGGCCGGTGAGGGAGGCCTGAACCGCGATCTTGGCGGTCTCGGGGTCGCGCACCTCGCCCACCATGATGACGTCCGGGTCCTGGCGCATGAAGGCCCGCAAGGCAGTCGCGAAGGTGAGCCCGGCCGCAGGACGAACCTGCGACTGATTGACGCCGGGGATCTCGTACTCGACGGGATCCTCGATGGTGAGGATCTTGCGGGTGGCGTCGTTCAAGGAGGCGAGCGCGGCCGTCAAGGTCGTGGTCTTGCCGCTGCCGGTCGGGCCCGTCACCACGATCATGCCGTGCGGCTGGGTCAGCTTGTCGGACAGCACGGCGCGGTCGCGCGCATTGAAGCCGAGTTGGCCGAATTCGACGAGGCGCCCGCTACGATCCAGCAGGCGCAGGATGGCGGCCTCTCCGGTCGTGGTCGGCATGGTGGCGACGCGCACGTCGAAGTCGCGCGACCGCACCTTGATCCGCATGCGCCCGTCCTGAGGCTGGCGATGCTCGGCGATGTTGAGGCCCGCCAGGATCTTGATGCGCGACACGAGGGCGCGTGCCGGGGCCGCGCGGGGCGAGGCAATAACCCGCAGGACGCCATCGACCCGGACACGGATCTGGATGTCGCGGCCGAGCGGCTCGAAGTGGATGTCGCTGGCCCGCAGCGATACGGCCGCGTCGAATACGTCGTCGAGCGCCCGCACGACCGGCGCGCCGCTGGCGAGGTCGCGCAGGCTGTCCGAATTGTCCGGGCCGGCTTCGCTGGAGCCCCCATCCTCCGCCTGGGCCTCGGCGTCGTTGGCGCGCTTGTCGGCGTCGAGCGCCAATTCCACGTCCTCGAAGGTGGCGACCTCGACCGCGACCCCGCCGCCGAGCGTCACCGCGATCGCATCGACGGCGTCGATCGCGAAGGGATCGGCCGTGGCAAGCCGCAGCGATCCGTCGGGGGCGCGGTAGGGATAAAGGCCGGCCTCGTGCAGGAACGGCAACGAGAATTCCGCCGCCAGGGACGTACCCCTGCGCATGCGGTCGAGCGATGCGCGCGGCAGAACCTGGGTCTTGGCCATGAGATCGGCAAATTCGCCGGGCGTCATGCGCGATGCGCCGAGCAGACGCTTACTCCACGACGTCGGCGCCGCGGGGTCCGACCTGGACGGCTCCAGGTGTTCGGCCGTCAGCACGCCGATGTTAACCAACATTTCAGCAAATGCCCGATGGTTCATGACAGCGCGCAACCCGGCGATCTGGACAGCACTAGGCTGTTACTATATCGTTAAAATCCTCGTCTAGTCGAAAAAAAAGTGATTGATGAGGGCCGGCAGGTGATGTCGGGTGGCGAATTCCTAGTTTCAGTCCGGAATCGATGCTTGACAGACACGGTTTCACCTCAATCACGACGCCGGCGGTTACTTGCGACGGCTGTTCTGAGCCTGTGCGCGGCAGGACTGGCCGGCTGTAACGAGCAGGGTGGGCCGAACCTCGGCGCGACGGCGAGCAGCGACAATTTGCCGACGATCGATTTCGGCGCGCGCGGTCCGACCCCCAAGGGCAGCTACGGCACCGTCACCGGAGCGCCCCGCGCCCAAGCCGAGGTCTTCAACGGTGCCGCACCACGCGGCCCGATGTCGGCGTCCGCCACCGCCGTAGCACCGGCGGACGACGGCCGTGTTCGCACTGCAGATTCGAACGGTGACATCGTGCCGTCCGGAAACGGCTATCAGCTGAATTTCGAGAATGCGGATGTCGGGGCGGTCAGCAAGGCCATCCTGGGCGACATCCTGAAAAGCAACTATCTCGTCGACAAGCGCGTGGCGGGGCAGATCACGCTCACGTCTTCGGAACCGGTCCCTCGCGCCCGTCTCGTCCCGCTGCTCGAAAGCGCGCTGGCCAGCCTCGGCGCCTCGGTGGTCAAGGATCAGGACCTCTATCGCATCGTGCCTTCGGCGGACCCCGGCGGCATCGGTAAGGTGGGCGGCCGCGAGGTCGGCGAGGGCTTCGGCACCTCGGTGATCGCGGCGCGCTTCATGCCGGCCGCCAACCTCGCCCACCTGCTCGAAGGTTTCGGTAGCCGGTCGGGATCGGTCAAGAGCGACCCGGGCACCAACCTCGTCATCATCCAGGGTACCGCTTCCGAACGCCGGGCCGCCATCGATGCCGCCAACATGGTCGACGTCGACTGGCTGCGCTCGAAGTCGGTCGCCATCCTGCCGGTCACCAACTCGGCACCCGACATGGTGATCGGCGAGATCAACCGCATCCTCGACAGCGGCGAGGGCGGCCTGTCGCAGGGCGCCATCCAGTTGCAGCCGATGAGCCGCCTGAATGCCGTGCTTGCGGTTGCCCGCTCGCCCCAGGGCCTGGACCTCGTGCGCAAATGGGTGGCGCGGCTCGACCGGACCGATGCCGCCGCGGCGGGCGTCAAGGTCTATAAACTGCAATATGCCCAAGCCAAGGCCGTCGCGACGGCGCTGAACGACCTCTTCGGCGGCGGTGGCGGCTCGACGCCCGGCGGCTCCGACAAGGATGCACTGGAGCCGAGCGGCTACGGCTCGGTCACCACCACCGCACCGCCGACCGCTTCCGGCACCCAGGGCGGCGGCAATGGCGGCCTGAACGGTGGTGGCTTCGGCGGGGGCGGCGCATCCGGCCAGGGCGCGCAGACCGGGGCCGGCGCTCAATCGCCCTTCGGCGTACTGAAGACCGCGATGGACAGCGGCGGCGGTTCGGCCCGGGCGTCCACAGCCGATACGGAGGCGCCTCGGGGCGGCGGCAACGGGTCCCCGAAGGTGCGGGTCACGGCGGATCCGAGCAGCAACTCGCTGCTCATCAACGCCAGCGTGGCCGACTACAAGCTTGTCGAGCGTGCCATCCACCAGATGGATCGGCAGCCCGTGCAGGTCGATATCGAGGCTACCATCGCCGAGGTGACGTTGACCGACCAGTTGCAATACGGCGTCCAGTTCTTCCTGCAGGGCAACAAGACCTTGGGCCTCAGCGGTGCCCAGAATGTCACGGTGTCGAACCTCAACACGGCGGGGCTGAACCTCCTCGCCGGCGGGCTGTCGAACCCGCGCGTGCTGCTCAGCGCGTTGCAGGGCTACACCAACGTCAAGATCCTGTCGTCGCCCTCGCTCGTGGTGCTCGACCGGCAGCCGGCCGTGCTGCAGGTCGGCGACCAGGTGCCGATCCTGACCCGCACGGCGCAGTCCACCGAGAACAGCCTGTCTCCCGTGGTCAACAACGTCGACTACAAGGACACCGGCATCATCCTCAACGTGCTGCCCAAGGTGAACGCCAACGGCGTCGTCACGCTCGACGTCGAGCAGCAGATCAGCGCGGTCGTGGCCGGCGACCCCACCTCGCTTACGCCCACCATCTCACAGCGGCGGGTGCGTAGCTCCGTCGCGGTGGCGAACGGCCAGACCGTCATGCTGGCCGGCCTGATCAGCGACACGCGCTCGACCGACCGGTCCGGTATCCCCGGCCTCGGGGCAATCCAGTTCCTGAACGACATCCTGACGAGCCACGATTCGGCCGTCCACCGCACCGAGATCGTCATCTTCATCAGGCCCCGCATTATCGCCAGTGCGGCCGACGCCCAGGACGTGACCGAGGAGTTCCACGACCGCCTGCAGTCGATGCAGCGGACGCCGCAGAGGCCGCTCGTGCGCCGTTACTGACGCTCGGGGCACGCACGGGCCTGGGGGCGCGATCGGGTGATGGATCCGGGCGCGAGGAGACATGGCCGATGTCGCGGCACGGTCGGGGTCGCCCCGCGGGAGGCCGGCTTGCGGGCAGAACGGGACAGCTTCGGACGGGGTCGAAGACGGGACCGCGAGGGATGCAATGGACGTCTCGCGACGTGAGGATATCGTGACCGAGGAGTCCCTGATCGCTCCTGGGGGGGCCACCGGAAACCCTGCCTCGCGCCCGAGTCGGCGAGGGGCCGTCTTCATCATGGCAATCCTGGCCGGCTGGGGTGTCGCGCTCGCGGTGTCGGCTCCGCTGACCGGAGCACCCGAGCGCGCCGTCGCCACCCTGACCCTCGCGACGGCGGGGGCGTGGTGGGTGGCGGTCGTCGTGGTGATCCTGTCCGACCTCAGGGACTACATCATCCCGGATGGTGCCTCGCTCGCCATCGCGGGGCTCGGCCTGGTTCAAGCGACGGCAGTCCCGCTCCTTGTCGGCGAAGGCTGGACCGAAGCAGCCCTCGCCGAGACTTCGGCGTCATGGACCGGGATCGTCGCCTTCGCGCTGTTCTGGCTCGTCGGGCGTCTGTTCCGCCGCTTCGGGACGCGCGACGCGTTGGGGTTCGGTGACGTCAAGCTGGCCGGGGCATCGGCAGTGTGGCTCGCGCCGGCCGACGCCGCGGTGGCGCTCGAGATCGCGGCGCTCGGAGCCGTCCTGGCCCTGCTCGCCGCACATGCGCGCAAGTCCGACGGCGTGTCGTTCAGGAACACGGCCGTGCCGTTCGGCGCTTTCCTGGCACCCGCGGCCTGGGTGGTTTTCGTGGTTGGGCCCGCGGTCCGCGCCACGGCGGGCCTTGCGTCTTGGTGAAGGCTCCGAAGCGGCGCGGCGCGGCGCTCTTCGTCGTGCTGCTGTTTTCCGCTTTCCTGGCCGGTCTCGCGGCCTCCGCCATGCGGACCAGCCTCAGCGGCGTGCGCGCCGCCGCCGTGTTCGCCGACGTCATGCGGGCCGACGAACTCGGGCGCGGCGCGGGCGACATCCTGGCCTATCACCTTGCCACGGCCAGCGTCTCGGCCAAGCGGGGTGGAAGGATCGAGGTGCGCCTGCCGACCGCCGACATCGTCGTCGACTACCTGTCGGAGTCGGCACGGGTCGACGTCAATCTCGCGCCCGTCGAGCTCATCGCGGCGCTGCTCGGCGCCGCCGGTGTGGACCCGGCCGAGGTCGGCGCTGCCGCCGACCGGATCATTCGGTTTCGCGCCGCCGGGACGCGCGAGGAGGCAGCCCGTGCACCTGCGGCCAATCCGGCGGGCCTGGCCGCCATCACGGCCCAACTCAACGCCATCAGGCCGAGCGGGAACGCCCCGCCCCCGCCGCTCGCGATCGGCGACATCGGCGAGGTCGCCCGGGCCTGGGGGCTGTCAGACGAGCTTGCCAAGAGAACGCTGCCATTCTTGACGGTGTCCAACGGCACCGCCAAGGTCGACCCCGTGCTGGCCGACCGGCTCGTCGTGGCGGCGCTGGTCGGCGCCGACGAGCGTGTCGACGACTACCTCACGCGTCGGCAGCAGGGCTTCGTCAACAAGGATTCCGCCCTGGAGCTGTTGCCCGTGCCGGCGCGGACCTTCGTCGATTTCAAGGATTCCGCGGCCGTTCGGGCCGTCGTCAGCGTCACGGTGGCGCATCGGCTCCAACGCCGCTACGAGATGGTGTTGGCGCCAAGGGCGGCGCAGGGCGCAGCGACGGCGAGCGACGCCGTGTCGGTCGTGGTGTCGTGGCGCAAGCTGCTGTGATACGGTCCCGGTATGACTTCCGGCTGTCATCCCGGACCAGTGCCGGGAGGCGCGCGGATCCGGGATCTAGACCTCGGTATTGCTGGAACAGCAGGCCGGCTGGGGGACTGCTCCTGCGACGTCCGGCGTCCGGGTGCGGGGTTTTCGCTGGCACAGCGATGTGGCGCTTCGCTTCGCCCGGACTGACACCGAAGAAGCGGTCAAGCGGAAGCCGCGTAACGGATTGGCGATGATCGGCAAGCTGCGGCAGGCCTGGATTTGGTTCGTGGACGGTCTCGTCGAGGCTCTCCTGTGGGCGATCGGCCGAGCCGCGCGGGCCAGGCCGCACAGGCTCGAGATCGCCGACGCCGAAGCCGTCGTGGTGGGACCCGACGGATCGCGCATGGGCCGGCTCCTCTGCGAGGAGGGCGGAGCCCGGTTCGAGCCGCCGGACCTCGCTCGGCGACTCACCGGGGCCGCCGTGGACGTCATCATTCCGGCAGCCTGGCAATTCCGCCGCGACCTCGAGCCCGTGGCGGTCCAGAGCCGACCGTTCCTCGACGCCTTCGTTCGCCACCAGATCGAGCGCATTACGCCCTGGCGCGTGGCCGACACCCATTATCGGGTTCTCCAGCATCCGCTGGCCGAAGATGCCAACCGGCTCGCGGTCGCGGTGGCCGTGGTGCCGAAACGGCTGGTCGCGCGATGGCTGTTGCCGCTCGATGGGCTCCATCCCCGGTCGATCCGTCTTCGAACGGCAGGCTGCGGCGACGCGGAGAACTCCGCCATATCGATCGGCGGAGGCCCGCCGCGTCTCGCGGCACCGCTGCGGCGTGCGGTCATCGGGGGCCTCGTCGTCCTGGGGCTCGGGACCGCGGTGATCGGCGGATGGCTGCAATGGCAGGCGGGCACCGTCCGTGATGCAATCGACGAGCAAGATCGCGTGCTGGGGGAACGCAGGGCCGTGCTGGCCCGGGCGCAACGGCAGGATCACCCCGGAGGCGACGCGGCCGCGAAGCTGCGGACCCTGCGTGACAGCCGTCCGATGGGGGTTGCGGTGATCGATGCGCTGTCGGCCGCCATGCCCGACTCGGCCTACCTGACGTCCTTGTCGATCGACAAGGACCACGTCACGATCTCGGGCCTGACGACAGACCCGTCCCGGCTGGTGCCGATGCTCGAAAGCTCGGGATCTTTCGCCGACGTCAGCTTCGGAGCCGCCACGACCCGGGTCGAGGCCGGCGGCGGGGACCGGTTCAGCCTTGAGATGAAGGCTGAGGTGCCTCGGCCTGCCACATCCCCGCCAACGGCCGACATCGCTCCCGCGGGCGCCGTCCGGTTCGACAGCCCCGCCGCTCAGGCGAGGGCCACGCCGTGACGATCGTGCTTGGGCGGCCTCTTGCCGCCACCCTGCTGTTGGCGGGCCTGCTGGCCGCGTCGATCCTGGGGGTCGGAGCAATCTCGGCCGGCTTGTCGTCCGCCACAGACGAGCACGACGCCAAGGCCGAACTGCTGGCCCACGGCGTCGCGGCAAGCCGCAGGGCCAGGCTGACCAATGGAGGGTCCCCCGAAGCCGACCCTTTCATGGCGACCGAAACCGGGACGCTAGGGGCGGCTCGCGTCGATGCTTTGATACGAACCACGGCCGTGGAAGCAGGCTGTGCGCTGTTGTCGAGCAGAGCCGAGGTGAAGCCGGACGAGGGCGACATCGCAGGGCGTATCGAGGTGCAGGCCGTGATGGAGGGTCAGAACGAGGCCCTGCAGGCCACTTTGCTCCGACTGGAGACCGGGGCGCCGATGGTTCTTGTCGACGCGCTGTCGATCGAGCCGGCCCAGGCGGCGGATGGCGTGGCCGCTATCGCTCAAGCGCCGCGGCTGCGCATGAGCTTGACGGTCAGCGCGTTCTGGAGGTCGCCGCGATCCGGACAGGACCCTCAGAATCGTGCCGCGCCGTAGGCGCGACCGGGCTTTCGACCGGTCGCGGTTGTCGGATGGCCGAGCCGGCTCGACCCTTCTGTCGGCCTAGCCGTTGGTCAGCCTGAGCAGCTCGTTGAAGCCCGGGCCGCCGTTGGCGCCGAACGGGAAGAACAGGCCTTTCGAAGCACCGGCCTTGCCGTAGACGATATTCAGCACCTGGCGCGGCGAGCGCGCGAAGGCGAGGCTGTTCGGATCCGTCGGCACGATGTTGGACGGGGACGGGAATCCGCCGTCGAGCTTGCTCTGGCTGCTGTCGACGCCCTGATCGTCCTGCGCGCCGGAGAGCGAGGCCCGGAGGATCGAGATCTGATCCGTGATCCGATTCACCGCCTCGCTCTGCTGAGCGAAGAGGAAGGTCCGGATCAGACCGGCGTGGTAGGCTTCGACGGCCAGAATGCCAGCCGCGGCCGCGAGGAAGCTCTTGTTGGTGATGAACGGTGCCGCGCCACTATAGGCGGTGACCCCGACATCCTCGAAGATGTAGGCCGCGAGCAGGAAGTTCGTATCGCTCGCATAGGCGTCGAAGAAGCCGTTCGGCATGACGACGCCGGCGGCCTGCGCCGCGACCGTGAACGCGTTCGAAATGTCGAGCGCCGGCTGTTCGACCGCTTTGCTGCCCAGCGCCGAGCGCAAGAAAATCACGTGGTTTTTCTCGTCGTTGGCGATCTCGACCGCGTAGTCCCGCACGATCGGGTTCTGGAACTGCACCATGCGACCGCCAGTCACGCCGCCGCCCGCACCACCGCTGGCCGACGAGGTGAGACTGGCCGGCAGGTACTGCCCATAGGCGGCCTGCTGGTAGAACTGCGCTTCCAGGTACTCGAGGTTGAGCGCGAAATTGAGGATCGCGACGTCGACGTCCGGCTGTGCGGCCTGGGCTTCCCCGGTGGTGGCACCGACGATCGCCGCCAAGGCTCCGCCGAGGCCGACCGCCTTGATGAAGGCCCGACGTCCGGCTTCGAGGTCGATCGGGCGCTGCGTTGCGCCTTCGTCCTGGTTGTTGTCGATGGTGTCTGACATGATTCTCAATCCTCTTCGGCATCCGCACGAGTGGTGGCGAGACGCCACCTTGCGATATGCTCAACGCCCCTACTAAGGCTAGCGGCCGAACCTCCGGTGGCAAGGTGTGGGCAACATGGCGGCGAAAATCTTAGCAACAAACCAGTCTTTGTGGCATTTATGCATCATTTTGGGACGGTCTTCGGCTGGCTTCGTTAACCTTTGCTGCATCCTCGGGCCTTCTCGACCGATCGCGCGGTTATGATCGCTCGCCGCGCCGCTGCGGCACGTGCTATCGGCGATTTCGGAGTGGCGCTCACGGAGCGGGTCGCGGATATGGGGACTGTCCGGTGGGGCCGTGCGGTATTGCTGGCGTGGGCGTGCTGCTGCGCCGCCGTAATGGCGCGGGCGGAGGGTCCCGGCTTCGGCGCGGGTCGCTTCGAGGCCACGCGCGCGAGGCCGCTGTTCTCACCGACCCGCCGCCCGCCGCCGCCGCCCGTCACGGTGCCGGCGGAGCCGAGCCCGGTATCAGTACCTCCGCCGGCTCCGCCTCCGGACCTCACGGTGAGCGGCATCATCATCGGGGGCGGTACGGGTGCCGCCATCGTGCGTCACCCTGCGGACGCGTCGGCGACGCGAATCACCCTAGGCGGTCAGGTCGATGGATGGACGGTGACGGCCATCCTGCCACGATCCATCGTGCTGCGACGCGACGGCCGGAGCGTGACGCTGGAACTGCGGAGCGCAAGCCATTGAACTCTCTCGCGTCCCAGCCTTGGCGGGCCGAGGCGGGAGAGTCCGGCGTGACGGGGACGCGGTCCGCGCTCGCAGCCGGTTGGTCGAGGCACAAGGCCCCATGGCGCCGCATGTATGGCGTTCTTTCAGGGATCGTTAACCAAACTTCGCAATTGTGCCTCGTCGCCGTTCCGCGCGGGGTCTCTACGGCGGAAGGGCGAATGAGGCCCCGACACTCAGTGATGTCGCTGATGGACGTCCTGCCTCCCGAGTTCGTCGTCGATCACCGAGGGGTGCAGATCCAATGGGCGTCCATCCTGAGCTTTCCTCCTTCGGCCGGCGGTCCACCGATCTCTGCGAGGCGCGGCGCACCATGTGGGCCTGGGCCGAGCCGATCATCGTCGACCGCGCCGTCGAGGTCTACGGCCGAGCGGTCCACTCGGCCGGCACGGTCATGATGGCGCGCAAGCACTGTGCATTGTGGCGCAACGTGCTTCAGGAGCAGCCCGCCGCCGTGCCCGCCATCAAGGAGGAACTGCGCCGCACCGCCGACAGCCTCGGATTGGCCGAAGACATGGTCGACGAAGTCGACGACGTCATCCTGGAGGAACTCGTCGACATCGTCATGAGCCGCTACCGCTCGTCCCGAAATACCATCAAGGCTTGCAGCCTGGTCCTGATGGCAGCGACCTCGCGTCTCGGCACGGCCAAGCTCGCAGCCTGAGGACACGCTTATCGCCTGTCGTCGGCCGGGCGGTCGCAAACCCTCGATGGTGTCGCGTCGGGCGTAGCCCACGTCATGAACGCGCCAGTGCGACGGTGGGTGAGGGGCCAGACTGCTCCGGGCGCCGCCGCGGTCATCCTCGCGCGCCGGAAAGGATAGCGTGGCGCTTTGAGCAGTCGAAGGACCCTGGGCCTCTGCCTCGTATTCGCCGCCGGGATTCTCTACAGCACGGCCGGCCTGTTCACCCGCGCCATTCACCTCGACGCTTGGACGATCCTGGCGTGGCGTGCCGTCTTCGGCGTGCTCTTCCTGCTGGTCTGGATGGCGGTCGAGAAGCCCGGTGGGCTGCTGCAAGCGTTCGTCCTCGCCCCGCGCGATCTCGCCCTGATACTGCCGGCAGCACTGGGCGGTTGCTGCTACATCCTGGCGCTGAAGCTCACCACCGTGGCCGACGTCATGGTGATCTATGCCACAGTGCCCTTCGTCACCATGGCGATCGCTTGGCTGTGGACGCGCGAGGTTCCCAATGGCCGCATGTTGGCGGCCGCCGCCGCGGCGCTGGTCGGGGTCGCCGTGATGGTGGTGGGCGGGGCCGGCGGCGGCTCGCGACTGGCCGGCATCGGCATGACGGTGCTCATGAACATCTGCTTCGCCATCAATTTGGTTACCGCGAGGGTGAGCCCGGGATCAACGACAGCGATCTTTACGGTCGGCACGGCAGTGAACGGCGCTCTGGCTTTTGCGCTGTCGCCCAATCCGGCCGTAGCGTCGGAGACCCTGGCCTTGCTCGCGGCGTTCGGAGTTCTGACGATCGGCCTCGCCATGGCGCTCTACATGACGGGCGCGCGAATGATCCCTCCGGCCGAAGTCGGGCTGGTCGGTATCGTCGACGTCGTGATCGGACCTGTTCTCGTCTGGTGGGTGTTCGGCGAGAACCCCGGTCGGTCCACCGTGGCGGGCGGAGTCATCGTGATGCTGGCTCTGCTGTGGCACCTTCTTCCGGACCTGAAAATGCTGTTGGGCAGACACATTGTTGCTGAATCTGTTTTCGAGCGCGACACGCCACACGATGCGGCATGATCGCCCGCGCAGGATGGCGGGCACGCGACTTGCGTAGTGCGACGGCTTGCGCGACCATCGGTCATCGATGATGTTTCGGGAGGGGGTCCGCACTGCGGATGAATCCGGATCATAAAGAGATGGTGGCGCCATGACGCCTGAGAGCTGGGATCGCGACGCAGGCGACCTGTCGCTCCGATTCTGGGGTACGCGCGGATCGCTGCCCATCCCCGGTCCCTCGACGGTGATCTACGGTGGAAATACCTGCTGCGTCGAGGTGCGAATGGGCGAGAGGCTCATCATGATCGACGCCGGGACGGGCTTCGAGCCCGCCGGACGGGCGCTCGCGGCAAGCGGCGAGCGCCTGGATCGGATCGACCTCCTGTTGAGCCATCTCCATCACGACCACATCGCCGGTCTGCCGTTCTTCGCGCCGATCCTGACTGGCCATAGCCGGCTGCGGATCTGCTGCGGCAATCTGGGCGGCGGCAGCGCCAAGCAGGCGCTCGACACGATGTTCGCCCCACCCTTGTTCCCCGTGACCTTGGATGTGTTGCCGGGAGGGATCGAGCATGTCGGCTTCGTGGCCGGCGAAACGCTCGACCTCGGCGACGACGTCCGCGTCGCCACCTGCCCGCTGCCCCATCCCGGTGGCGCCACCGGCTACCGCTTCGACCATGCGGGACGGCGGGTCTGCTACATGTCCGACATGGAACACGGTGATTCCGGGTTCAACGCCGACGTGATCGCCTTCTGCCGCGGCGCCGATCTCGTGATCTTCGACGCCATGTTCACGGAGTCGGAACTGCCGCGATGCCGTGGATGGGGGCATTCGACATGGGGAGCCGGCGTCGAACTCTGCAGGACCGCTGGCGCCAAGGCGCTTGCCGCCTATCATCATCACAAGACCCACGACGATTCCGTGCTGGCCGAGATCGAAGCGCAACTCGCCCGCGCTCTTCCCGGCTCCTTCATGGCGCGCGAAGGCCAGACCATCGTGTTCAAGGCACGTCAGATGGCCGGCCACACGCGATTGGAGACGCTCGCCGGCCGGCGCTCTGGGCTCCCGGGGAGATAACCGCTTCACTTCGTGGGCCGGTGTCAGAAGGGAAAGTCGATTCCATCGAAGCGGTTGTTTCCGTGGGACCTCCTGCGACCCGCGCCCGGCCCTCGTCGGTCACGGCTCGGACGCCGGACCGGCCACCGGAGCGACGCGCCACAACGTGCCGTTCTCGTCCTCCCCGACCAGCAAGGACCCATCGCGCATGACCGCGACGCCGACCGGCCGACCCCAGACACGGCCGTCGTCGTTCACGAAACCGACGAGGAAATCCCTGTATGCTCCTGTCGGAACTCCGTTATCGATTTCCACCTGAACAATCTTGTAGCCCGTGCCCTTGGACCGGTTCCAGGACCCGTGCAGCGCCACGAAGGCTTGGCCCGCATAGGACGGCGGGAACCGCGCGGCGGCATCGGCCGGAGCGGCGTAGAAGGTCATGGTCAGGGGTCCGGAATGGGCCTGCAGCAGCACGTCCGGCACGCTCGTCATGGCGCCGATGTCCCGACGGTCTGCCTTGTGACGCGGGTCCTCATGGTTGCCGATGTAGAACCAGGGCCAACCGTAGAAGCCTCCCTCACGCACCCGGGTGACGTAGTCGGGCGGCAGGTCGTCGCCGAGCCCGTCTCGCTCGTTGGTCGCGCAATAGACGTCGCCGTGCTGCGGCGCGACCGCCAGACCGACGCAATTGCGCAGACCTGTCGCGAGAACTTTTGGATCGCCGCCCTGCGGGTCGAAGCTGAGCACGTCGGCACGCTTGGCCTCGTCGCCCCAGGCGGCCCCGAGCGGCAGGCCCGCGAGATCGGCTGCGGCGGTTCGAGGCAGGTCTTCGGCGTCGTTGCTCTGCGATCCCACGGAGACGAACATGCGCTTCCCGTCGGGGCTGAACGCCACGTCCCGGGTGGAATGACCACCCTCGCTGATCGCGAGATCGACGACGTGCTGCGGCTTGCCGGACGCTATGGTGTCGCCGACGCGATAGGGGAAGCGCCAGACCGCGGCGGTCGTCGCCACATAGAGCCACCGCGGGTCGTCTCCGGGCGGGTAGAACGCCATGCCGAACGGACCGTCGAGGTCGGACGCGTAGACCGAAGCCGGCCCGGCCTGTCCCGTCCTGGCCGGCCTCAACACCTGGATGTCGCCCAGCGCGGTTTCGGCCGCGAACACGTCGCCGTTCGGCGCGACCTTCAACTCCCGTGGTGCCGAGAGACCCTTGGCCCAGAGTGAAACCACGAAGCCGTCGGGCACGCGCAGTCGAGGGTGGTCCGGAACCGCTGCCCCTTGCGGCCCGTTGCTGGCCGAGCGAGACCCGTAGGGCTGAGGCATGTCGGCCGGCTCGAAGTGCCGCACCGTGCCGGGTGCATCGTTGCGCCAATCGCCGAAGGCCGCGGTTCCGCGCAGGATCCTGGGTCCGGTTGCGTCGGTCGCCACTGTCGCGGCCGCCGGGGGCGCCGCGCCCGCCGGCCTCGGTCTCGGCATGGTTTCGGACCAAGCGACCACGCCGGCAACCAGAAGCGCGGCCGCAAAGATAGCGGCCATTGTCGTCGATGCAGACCCGCTGAATGGCATGTCGGCATTATAGGGCGGCACGGACGCGATCGGTATAGGTGGCCCGGCCCGCATGCGATAAGGCTGCGTCCCGAGACTTTCGTCCATTGAACCCGGACGGGCCCAGAGATGCGCGGCGCCCGTTCCTCACCCGGACCGGCCGTGTCGAACATCGAAACGCAGATCGCGGCCACGCTGCTGCCGTCCTGGCTTCGCACCTTCGTGCGGACCCGGGAGGCTGGGCTGGTGCTGGCCGCGGTCGTCATCGGCGTCGCCAGCGGCGGTCTCGTGGCCTTGATGGGCTGGACCGTCCAGGTCATGCACGAAGTGCTGTTCGGCTTGTCGAGCGGCCAGCGCCTCAGCGCGACGCCCCACGTGGCGGCATGGCGCATCATGCTGGTGCCGCTCGCGGGCGGTTTCGTGATGACGGCGCTGGCCCGCTATGCGCGGCGCATGTCGGGGCGGCTTGCCGACGCCATCGAGGCCAATGCCCTGTTCGGTGGCCGGCTCTCGTTGACCGGCAGTCTGCTGGTCACGGTCCAGACCCTCATGTCATGCGGCACCGGCGCCTCGGTCGGGCTGGAGGCCGGCTATGCACAGATCTCGTCCGCGGTCGCGTCGCGCCTGGGTCTGTCGCTGGCGGCGCGGCGCGGCGACCTCCGTCTGCTCGTGGCCTGCGGAGCGGCGGCCGCCATTGCGGCCGCCTTCGGAGCACCGCTGGCCGGCGCCTTCTACGGCTTCGAGGTGGTGCTCGGCACCTATACGGTCGCGGCGCTGGCCCCCGTCGCGACCAGCGCGCTGGTGGCGAGCCAGATCGTCCGCAGCTTCGAGAGCGAGGGCTTTCTGATCAAGCCGGAATCGCTCGGCACGGTCGGAGCGGGCGATTTCGGCCATGTCGTGGCCATCGGAGTCCTGTGCGGCTTTGCCGGCATTCTGCTCATGCTGGCGGTCGCCGGGACCGAGACGGCCTTCAAGCGCCTGCGCGTACCGGCACCATGGCGCACGCCGCTGGGCGGCCTGATGATCGGCGCCATGGGGCTTCTCACGCCCCAGGTGCTCGGGGCCGGCCACGGCGCTATGACGGTCGATCTCGTGGCGTCGCTGGCGCCACCGACGATCCTGGGCATCATCTTGCTCAAGGGCACGGCGGCGGCCGTGTCGCTCGGGTCGGGATTCCGGGGTGGGCTGTTCTACGCGTCGCTGCTGATCGGCGCCCTGATCGGCCGGCTCTACGCCGATGTCGGATTCCAGATCTACCCCGATCTCGCCTTTGACCCCGACGTTGCGGCGCTGACCGGCATGGCGGCGCTAGGCACCGGCGTGATCGGGGCGCCCATCACCATGACGGCGCTGGCTCTCGAGACCACGGGCAATTTCGCCATCACGGTAGCGGCGCTGATCGCGGCCGTGGTGTCGTCGTTGATCGTTCGGGAATTGTTCGGTTATTCCTTCGCGACTTGGCGGTTCCACTTGCGCGGCGAGAGCATCCGCGGTCCCCACGATATCGGCTGGATGCGCGAGCTGTCGGTCAAGAGCCTCATGCGGGCCGACGTGCGTACCGCGCCGACCGACCTGTCGCTGCGTGAGGCGCGGCTGAAGTTCCCGCTCGGCTCGGCCAAGCAGATCGCGGTGGTGGACTCCGGCGGGCGCTACGCCGGCATGGTCATGCTCGACGACCTCCACACCGCCCCGCTCGACCGTGGGGGGGACGAACTCGCGAGCTTGCTGCGCTTCAAGGACCGCATGCTGCTGCCCTGGATGGCGGTGCGGGAAGCCCTCGACCTCTTCGAGAAAAGTGAGGCCGACGCCCTGGTGGTGGTCGACCATGAGGCGACCCGGCGCATCGTCGGCACCATGACCGAGGCTCACGCGCTCAGGCGATATGGAGAGGAACTGGAGCGTCAGCAGCCCGACAACGTCTTGCGTTGAGCCCCAGCCGGACGGACGCGACGGCCAGGGCGAGGCGGAACCGCGGCCGCCGGCTTGACCCTCGCGGGCGCTTCGGATGAAACGTCGGCATGGTTCTGCTGACCCGCGCGCCCGCCAAGATCAACCTGACCCTGCATGTCGTCGGGCGTCGTCACGACGGTTACCACGACCTCGAAAGCCTCGTGGCCTTCGCGGGGGTGGCCGACATCCTGACACTGGATCCCTCGGGGTCGCCGGGGCTCACCGTTTCCGGGCCGACCGCCACTGCGGCGGGTGCGCTCGACGACAATCTCGTGCTGAAAGCCGCCCGCGCCCTGGCGGCTCGGGTTCGCGATCTGCGGTCCGGCGCTTTCACCCTCACAAAAAGACTGCCGGTTGGCGCCGGTATCGGCGGGGGCTCGTCGGACGCCGCCGCAGCCTTGCGGCTCCTCGCGCAGCTGAACGGCCTCACTCTCGACGACGCGCGCGTGCATGACGCCGCGCGGGAGACCGGCGCCGATGTGCCTGTCTGCGTCCAGCCGCGCTCGCGCATGATGGCGGGCACGGGCGACCGGCTCGGCGCGCCGCTCATGGCGCGCCTCCTCTACGCCGTGCTGGCCAACCCCGGCGTTCCCGTCGGCACGCCCGCCGTCTTCGCCCGCATGGGTCTGGCGCCGGGTGAGCCGCGCGACCTTGGCCGGCACCCGGCGCTGCACGACGGCCTCGACCACCAGGCGTTTTTCGACGGTCTCAGCCGAGGCCGCAACGACATGGAACGGGCGGCGCTGTCCCTGGTGCCCGCGATCGGCGACGCCATCGACGCCCTGTCGTCCACGGCGGGCCACCGCCTCGTCCGCATGTCGGGGTCGGGCTCGACGTGTTTCGCGCTGTACGACGACCGCCGGGCCGCACGGAGCGCTGCGGCTCTCCTGGCGGGATCGCGCCCAGCCTGGTGGGTGCGGGCCACCGCGCTGAGATGATTCGCGGATGGCTCGAACGCGATCCCGCGCCTTTTCGCGCCCTTTCGCCCGATCGGAATCAGGCTGCCTAAATTCCAGGCAGACATGCTGGTCTTGCGTCCCAGCACAGGGCACCGTCCCTGTTGCGCCGATGCCGCAGTCGCGAGATGATCGGGGTGCGCGGCCTTTCAAAACGATAGAGCCGCGCCCGCTCGTGGTCGGCGCCGGACCGGCGACATCGCAAGCCGTCCCGCGATCGCGAAACCGCCGCACGATCCTGGCCGAACAGCCAGCGAGGGGCTTGTCGTGAGGGATGTCAAGTGCTTGCGGTTTTCGAGGCACGCATTCTGGTGAAGCGCGGCGCCTTGCCGTTCATGCTGCCTTCAGCCGCTCGGCGGCACCTTTTGTCGCGCGACGTCTCGCCCCTTAGGCTGGTTCGCGCAAGCTTGGAGCGCAATACTGGTCTTGCATCGTCGCCGTAGCGGGGAGCATCATCTTGTCACGCGTCGAGCGGGCAGGGGCAGCGCCATAGAACGGACACCCCTGAGGCGTTGACTGACCGATGTGCCGATCTGGCGACTTGGCTTGAAACTGGCATTTGGTCGGCACTCTCGTTTGTTATGCTAGACTTCCCGGCAAACGGCTTTCGCCGAATGTTTGCGGACAGAGGGCTCAATCATGGACGACCTGTTCACGAGCTTCGCCCGTTCCTACGACGCCCGCAGGGCAGCCGACATGTCCCTTTCCGAATATTTGGAAGGCTGTCGCAAAGACCCGATGATGTATGCCAGTGCCCCGGAGCGCATCCTGGCCGCCATCGGTGCTCCCGAGATGGTGGATACGGCCAAGGATCCGCGCCTCGGCCGTATTTTCATGAACCGCACGGTTCGGCTCTACCCGGCCTTCAGCGAATTCTACGGCATGGAGGAGACGATCGAGCGGATCGTCAGCTTCTTCCGGCACGCCGCGCAGGGTCTCGAGGAGCGCAAGCAGATCCTCTACCTGCTCGGGCCCGTGGGCGGCGGCAAGTCGTCGCTCGCTGAGCGCCTCAAGGCGCTGATCGAGCATCACCCGGTCTACGTGCTGAAGGCCGGCAACGAGCTGAGCCCGGTGTTCGAGAGCCCGCTCGGTCTGTTCGAACCCGAGACCATGGGGCCCGCCATCGAGGACCGCTACGGCATTCCGCGACGCCGGCTGACAGGCCTGATGAGCCCTTGGTGCCTGAAGCGCCTCGACGAGTTCGGCGGTGACATCTCGAGGTTCAAGGTCGTCAAGGTCAACCCGTCCCGCCTCCGCCAGATCGCCCTGGCCAAGACCGAACCCGGCGACGAGAACAACCAGGACATCTCGTCGCTCGTGGGCAAGGTCGACATCCGCAAGCTCGAGAGCCTGTCTCAGGCTGATCCCGACGCTTATAGCTATTCGGGCGGCCTCAATCGCGCCAACCAGGGCATGCTCGAGTTCGTCGAGATGTTCAAGGCGCCGATCAAGATGCTGCACCCGCTGCTGACCGCCACGCAGGAAGGCAACTACGTCGGCACCGAGAACATCGGGGCGATCCCCTTCACCGGGATCATCATGGCGCATTCCAACGAGGCGGAATGGCAGGCCTTCCGCTCCAACAAGAACAACGAAGCGTTCATCGACCGCATCTACGTGATCAAGGTTCCGTACTGTCTTCGCGTCGTGGAAGAGAAGGCCATCTACGACAAGCTGATCCGTGGATCCGAACTGGCCGGGGCGCCTTGTGCCCCGGGCACCCTCGATATGCTGGCGCGCTTCTCGGTGCTGTCGCGGCTCCGCGAGCACGAGAACTCGAACCTCTATTCGAAGATGCGGGTCTACGACGGCGAGAGCCTGCGCGAGGTCGATCCCAGGGCGCGATCCATGCAGGAGTACAAGGATACTGCCGGTGTCGACGAGGGCATGGACGGCATTTCGACGCGTTTCGCCTTCAAGGTCCTGGCCGCGACCTTCAACCACGACACCACCGAGATCGTGGCCGATCCGGTCCACCTGATGTACGTGCTCGAACAGTCGATCCGCCGCGAACAATTGCCCGACGAGACCGAGAAGCGCTATCGGGAATTCATCAAGGCCGATCTCGCGCCCCGCTACGCCGAGTTCATCGGCCACGAGATCCAGAAGGCCTATCTCGAGTCCTACCACGACTACGGCCAGAACCTGTTCGATCGTTACGTGGACTACGCCGATGCCTGGATCGAGGACCAGGATTTCAAGGATCCCGACACCGGGCAGTTGCTCAACCGCGAACTCCTGAACCAGGAACTCACCAAGATCGAAAAGCCGGCCGGCATCGCCAATCCGAAGGACTTCCGCAACGAGGTCGTCAAGTTCTCGCTCCGGGCCCGCGCCCATAACGGCGGTCGCAACCCGTCCTGGACCAGTTATGAAAAGTTGCGCGACGTCATCGAGCGGCGCATGTTCTCTCAGGTCGAGGAGTTGCTGCCTGTGATCAGTTTCAGCTCGAAGCGCGACAGCGACACCGAGAAGAAACATGGCGAGTTCGTCGAGCGCATGGTGGCGCGCGGCTATACGGAACGGCAGGTTCGCCGCCTGGTCGAGTGGTACATGAGGGTCAAGAAGGCCGGCTGAAGCCTCTTCGGAAGCGAGACGCAATGCACATCGTCGATCGCCGCCTCAACTCCGGTGGCAAGAGCCACGAAAACCGCCAGCGTTTTCTGCGCCGGGCCAAGACGCTGGTGCGCCAAGCCGTCCGAAATTCCACGAAGGAGCGCAGCATCAAGGACGTCGACCAGGGCGGCGAGGTCACGATTCCGCTCGATGGCATCCGGGAGCCGCGCCTGCGCCGCGCTTCATCCGGCGGAACACGCGAAGGGCTGTTCCCCGGCAACAGGAAGTTCGTCCAGGGCGACACCATCCCGCGCGATCCTGAAGGTGGTGGTGGCTCCGGCCGGGAGGGGGCGGAGGACGGATCGGGCGAGGACGATTTCCGTTTCGTGTTGTCGCGCGAGGAATATCTCGACCTGTTCTTCGACGATCTCGAACTGCCGGACCTCGCCAAGAAGCGGCTGTCCAGCGCCGACTCCACATCGCTCAGCCGCGCCGGCTACTCCACCGCCGGGTCGCCCGCCAACATGTCGCTCGCACGCACCATGCGAAACTCGCTGTCGCGCCGCATCGCGTTGCGCCGGCCCAAGAGCGACGACATGCGCCGCCTCGAGGAGGAAATCGAAGCCTTGGCCGCAAACGGCCTCGATCCGGACCGCCTCGCCGTGTTGCAGGCCGAACTCGCCCATCTCCGGGAGCGGACCCGGCGCGTCAGCTTCGTCGACCCGATCGACATCCGCTACCGCCGCTTCCAGCAGGTCCCGAAGCCGGTCGCCCAGGCCGTGATGTTCTGCTTGATGGACACCTCGGCTTCCATGACCGAGCATATGAAGGACCTGGCCAAGCGCTTCTTCTCGCTGCTCTACATCTTCCTGAAGCGCCGCTACCGGCACGTCGACATCGTGTTCATCCGTCACACGCACGAGGCCAAGGAGGTCGACGAGGAGACCTTCTTCTCGTCCCCGGAGACCGGCGGCACGGTGGTGTCGAGCGCGCTCGACGAGATGATGACGATCGTGCAGGCCCGCTACCCGCGCGACGACTGGAACATCTACACGGCCCAGGCCTCCGACGGCGATAATTCGTCGGGCGACACCGAGCGCTCCGGCACGATGCTGCGCGACGGCGTGCTGCCGCTCTGCCAGTATTTCGCCTATCTCGAGGTCGGCCGCGAGAACGAAACGCCGCACATGGGCTTCGTGCAACGGCAGACGGAACTGTGGCGCACCTACGAGGCCGTCGCCAAGGCGGGAGCCGACTTTGCCATGTGCAAGGTGCGCCACCGCGCCGAGATCTATCCGGTGTTCCGCAAGCTATTCGAACGCAAGAGCCAGACCGCGAAGCAGGGCACGGCATGAGCATCGAGGCCCGCACCGACGACCTCCTGTTCGCCGGCAGCGACTGGAACTTCTCGACCATCCAGAGCATCCATGACGCCTGTGAGACGATCGCCCAGGACGAGCTCGGACTGAGCGTCTATCCGAACCAGATCGAGGTGATCACGACCGAGCAGATGCTCGACGCCTATTCCTCGGTCGGCATGCCGCTGTTCTACAAGCACTGGAGTTTTGGCAAGCATTTCGCGCATCACGAGGCGGGCTATCGCAAGGGGCTGCGCGGGCTCGCCTACGAGATCGTCATCAATTCCAACCCTTGCGTCAGCTACATCATGGAGGAGAACACCGCCACGATGCAGACGCTGGTCATCGCCCACGCGGCGTTCGGCCACAATCACTTCTTCAAGAACAACTACCTGTTCAAGCAGTGGACGCAGGCCGAGGGCATTCTGGGCTATCTCGACTTCGCCAAAACGTTCATCACGGATTGCGAGGAGCGCTACGGTCATGTCGCGGTCGAACGGGTGCTCGATGCCGCGCATAGCTTGCAGAGCCACGGCGTGCATCGCTATCCGCGCAAGCGCAAGCCCGACCTTCTGTCCGAGCAGCGGCGCGAGCGCGACCGGCGCCAGCACCAGGAGCAGGTCTTCAACGACCTCTGGCGCACCGTGCCCGACAAGGAGAAGGGCAAGCCAGGCAACCTCAGCGAGGAGCGCCGCAAGGCGCTGCTCGAACTTCCGCAGGAGAACATCCTCTATTTCCTGGAGAAGTCCGCGCCCCGCCTGCAGCCCTGGCAGCGCGAGATCATCCGCATCGTCCGCCTGATCGCCCAGTATTTCTACCCGCAGGGCCAGACCAAGCTGATGAACGAGGGCTGCGCCACCTATTGCCACTACCAGATCATGGGCCGCCTGTTCGAGAAGGGGCAGATCTCGGAAGGCTCCTACCTGGAGTTCCTGACCTCGCACACCAACGTCGTGATGCAGCCGCAATATGACGACCCGCGCTTCGGGGGCATCAACCCCTATGCGCTCGGCTTCGCCATGATGCAGGACATCGCCCGCATCGCGACCGAGCCGACCGACGAGGACCGCGAGTGGTTCCCCGATTTCGCCGACAACCACGACCCTTACGGAACCCTCGCCCATATCTGGGCGAATTACCGCGACGAAAGCTTCGTGTCGCAGTTCCTGAGCCCGAGCCTGATCAGGAACTGGAGGATGTTCCAGGTGCTGGACGATGGCGATCCCAAGAAGGATCTGAAGGTCGAGGCCATCCACGACGAGCGCGGCTATCGCGGTCTTCGTCGCGCGCTGTCGCGCCAGTACGACGTGGCGTGGCAGGATCCCGACATCCAGGTGATCGATGTCGACCTCGCCGGCGACCGTCGCCTGATGGTCCAGCACAACGTGCTCAATGGCGTCGTGATGCAGGAGCGCGAGACCCGCGAGGTGCTCCAGCATCTCGCCGATCTCTGGGGCTACGACGTCCAGATGCGGGAGGTCGACGGTGCCAACGGCAAGATGCTGAAGGAACATAGCGCCAGCGCCCGGCAGACGTTTTTAATGGGAGCATAGGGCCACTTCGGCCTGGATGCGGCAGGGGTGAACGGCGTCGTCCGCGCTCTCGGCTTCAATGCCGCAGCAGCAGCGTCAGCAGACCGAGGCTGATGGCGAGGTTGGAACCGACCATCCACTTGACTCGATTGCGCGCGCCCACCTCGAAAGCTTCGGCGAGATACGGCCGGCCAGCACTGTCGTTCAGGTTGCGGCCCTCACGCCGGCCTTGGCCCTGGTCGAGATCGAGATGACCGCCGTCGTTCACGACTGAACCAGGGCGCGGTTCCGGCCTACCCGACCCGCAGCAGCCGTCCCTCGCGGTTCGAGTCGAAGCACAGGTCGAGCAGCTTCTGCACGTCGGCGGCCCGTCGGAAATCCGGCTCGCCGTTCACCCCGCTGCGCAGGGCCGCGGCGAATCGCTGCTCGTTGCGCGGCACCGGCGGGCAGGCCATGCCGGTCCAGGTCTGAGTCTCCGCATCGTCGCCGAGGCAGACCTCCAGGCGGGAGTCGAGATGGTTGGCCCAGATTCGGCAGGCGCCGCGGTCGCCGTAGATCGCGAGATCGAGGTCGTTGAGCTTGCCGGTCGCGAAGCGGGTCATGTGGATCACGGCCAACGCGCCGTTGCTCATCTCGGCCGTGACGGCCGCGGAATCGTTGGCGTCGAGCCGGTAGGCCCCGATGGTGCCGCCCTCGGCCTTGTCGAACGTCTTCATGCGGGCGTGCAGCGCCGTCACCTCGAGGGCGCTGCCCCAGGTCACGAAGTCGAGGAGATGGATGCCGATGTCGCCCAGCACGCCCCTCGAGCCATGCGCGGTCGACAGCCGCCACAGCCAGCGCTCGTCGGTGCGCCAATCGCCCCAGTGCCGGGCCGTCAGCCAGCTCTGCAGATAGCTGGCCTCGATGTGTCGCACCCTGCCGAGTTGCCCCTCGGTCACCAATCGCCGTGCCAGTTGGATCGCGGCGGCGTTGCGGTAGGTGAAGTTGACCATGTTGACGACGCCGGCCGCTTCGGCAATGCGGGTCATCTCGGCGGCGTCGCCGTAGCCTGTCGCGAGCGGCTTTTCGCAGAACACCGCCTTGCCGGCCGCAATCAACTGCAGCGAGGTCGGCTTGTGCACGGCGTCGGGCGTGGCATTGACGGCAGCGTCGAAAGCGCCCCAGGCGATCGCGGCGTCGAGCGACGTGAAGGTCTCGGCAATGCCGTGGTCCGCCGCGAAGGCGGCGAGGCGCCCGGCGTTCGTGTCGACGCCCGCCACGAGCGCGCAGCCCGGGATTCCAGCGAAGACTTCGGCGTGGCGGTTGGCGATATGTCCGGTGCCCACGATGAGGATGCGTTGCGCCCGCTCGCCGGTTTCAGCAGTCGTCACCGATAGCCCTCCTGGCCGGGGGCGTGAAGCGACGGTCCTCGCGGCGCGAGCGGCTCGGGCGCCTGCTCGACGGGAACGTTCGGCGCGGATGCCACGTCGGTCCAGGCCGGCGCCGGATTGCGGGCCCAGTGCGCTGCGTTGCGCAGCACGGCCCCGATCAGCGGGTCATGGTAGATCGGGTAGGTTTCATGACCGGGGCCGAAGTAGAAGATCCGACCGGCGCCGCGGCGGAACGTCAGGCCCGACCGGAACACCTCACCGCCCTCGTACCAGGAGATGAACACCGTCTCGTCGGGCTCCGGCACCACGAAGGGTTCGCCATACATCTCTGAACTCGGCAGCAGGATACTGGGCGGCAGGCCGCGCGCGATCGGGTGGGCCGGATCTATCACCCAGAGCCGCTCGCGCTCGCCCGCCTCGCGCCAGCGGAGCGCGCAGGGCGCGCCGGTGATGCGTTTGAAGATCTTCGAAAAATGGCCGGAATGCAGTACCACGAGGCCCATGCCCTCGTGCACCCGCTGCACGACCCGATCAACGACCGCGTCTTCCACGGCACCATGGGCCTTGTGGCCCCACCAGAACAGCACGTCGGTGGTGGCGAGCCGTGCCGCATCGAGACCGTGCTCGGGCTGGTCGAGCGTGGCTGTGGAGATCGACAGGGCTGGGTCGCCGGCGAGCGCCGCCGCGATCGCACCATGGATCCCGTTGGGGTAGATGCCCCGAACGGTTTCGTTCTCCCGTTCGTGGATGAACTCGTTCCAGACGACGACCCGTGTCACCATGGCGACGAGCCTCCCCGGCCGGCTGAGCCGTCACTCTGCTGCCGGAGGGACCCGACGGCAAGCCGGACGGAGGGATGCATCATGCCGGTTCCGGCGCCGGGCCGTCAATTCGCGCGGCGCACGCAGAATTCCACGACCTCGAGGAGGGCCTGCTTGTGGTCGGACGCCGGGAACAGCTCGAGAGCGTCGCGCGCCATGGCGCCGTAGTGGCGGGCCCGCTCGATCGTGTCCTCGATGGCCCGGTAGCGCCGCATCATCGCGATGGCGGTCTCAAGGTCGCCGTCCCGGATCTCGCCCTTCTCCAGCGTACGGGTCCAGAAGGCGCGCTCGGTATTCGATCCGCGCCGGAACGACAGCACGACCGGCAGTGTGATCTTGCCTTCGCGGAAGTCGTCGCCGACGTTCTTGCCCAGTGCCGAACTCGAGCCGCCGTAGTCAAGCGCATCGTCGATGAGCTGGAACGCGATGCCGAGATTGGTGCCGTAGGCGCGGCAGGCCGCCATCTCGGATTTCGGGCGTCCCGCCAGGATGGGGCCGACCTCGCAGGCCGCGGCGAACAGCGCCGCCGTCTTGGCCCTGATCACGGCAACGTAGTCGTCTTCGGTGGTCGTGGTGTCCTTGGCGGCCGAGATCTGCATGACCTCGCCCTCGGCGATGACGGCCGCCGCATCGGCCAGGACCGAGAGGCAGGGCAGCGAGCCGACTTCGACCATCATGCGAAAGGCCTGCCCGAGCAGGAAGTCGCCCACGAGGACGCTCGCTTCGTTGCCCCACAGCATGCGGGCCGCGAGCTTGCCGCGGCGCATGTCGCTCTGGTCGACGACATCGTCGTGCAGCAGCGTCGCCGTATGCATGAATTCGACAGAAGCCGCGAGCTTGACGTGACCCTCGCCCACGTAGTGGCAGAGGCCCGCAGCCGCCAGCGTCATCATGGGGCGCAGCCGCTTCCCCCCGGATTCGATGAGGTGGTTCGCGACTTCGGGGATCATCGTGACCTTAGAACCGGTCCGCGACAGGATGGTCTGGTTGACCCGTTCCATGTCGGCCCGCACAAGGGTCCAGAGCTTGCCGATGCCGGCCTCGGCAGCCGCTTCATCGAGAGGGATGACCACGCCCAAAGGCACACTTCCTTGTCACTGCTGCGCGGGCGGACCATAAGGCCGTGGTGGCTGCCTCGCAACATGCCTTATCGGCCCGGAGTCTTCGGGCTTCGCGCGGCCCGGTCGCGCTGCGGCTCCTCGACCACCCAAACCCTCCCTCGAGACACGATGATCGAAATCCTGAGGACCAACGACCTCATCCTGATCTCGGTGGTGTCGTCCCTGTTCGACGCGTCCAACATCGCCTATTTCATCGCCGATCAGCACATGAGCGTTCTCGAGGGCTCGACCGGCTTCCTGCCTCGCCGCGTGATGGTGGAGCGTGACGTGGAATCCCGGGCTCGGCGGCTCCTGACCGACGCCGGGTTCGCCGACGAGTTGCGCCGTGGCTGAACCCGGGCCCACCACGGTCGACCGGCTGCTCGGCGGCCTTCTGAGCCTGCATCAGGGGCAATCCGGGCATCGTGCCGGGACGGATGCCGTACTGCTGGCGGCTGCGGCCGGCACTGCCGGATCCGGTGTCTTCGTCGACGTCGGGGCGGGTGTCGGAGCGGCGGGTCTGGCGCTGGCGCTGCGCTGCTCGGGAGCACGCGGGCTGCTGCTCGAAGCCGATGCGTCAGCCGCGGATCTGGCGCGGGAGAACTGCCGGCTGAACCGTGTCGACGACCGCGTGAGCGTGATCGAGGCGGATCTGTTCTCCGGGTCTGCCTGCCGGGCCGCGGGGCTGCTGCCCGAGCGCGCCGACCTCGTCATCACCAATCCCCCGTTCTACCGCGCCGGTGAGGTTCGCCGCTCGCCCGATCCGGCGAGATCCTCGGCCCACGTGCTCGATGCCGGCGGCCACGGGCATTGGTTGCGCGCCGCCGCCGCCCTTTTAGCTCCGAAAGGACGATTGGTCGCGATCCATCGTCCGGACGCGCTGCCGGAACTGCTGGCGGCCTGCGAAGGCCGGCTCGGTGCCGTGGTGGTCCTGCCGGTGCGGGCGCGGCCGGGAGACGATGCCGTTCGCATCCTGTTCGGCGGCGTCAAGGGCAGCCGCGCACCCCTGCGGATCGCGCCGGATCTCGTGCTGCACCGCCGTCACGGCGGGTTCACGGCCGAGGCCGAAGCCATCCACCGCGGGGACGCCGCCCTCCGGATGTGGGCCGGCCGGACTGATGCCCGGCCGGAGGTTTCGTCGTGAAGCGCGTCAGACCGAGCCGCTCAGCCCCGGCCGTAGCCGTGGCCGTAGCCGTGGCCGAAGCCGATCTGGCGGAAGCCGTGACCATAGCCTCCGAAGCGGTGGCCATAGCCGCCGAAGCCGAAACCGCGGTAGCCGAAACCTACGCGGCGGACGCCGTAGCCGAAGTGCCGGTATCCGAAGGAACGGAACCCATAGCCATAGGGCCGGAACACGGCTCGGATCGGGTGGAACACGATGGGGTGATAGCGCCGGACGAAGTAGCGGACGGGGTGGAATACCACATGGTGGTAAGGCCGGAAGACGTAGCGGACGGGGCGATACACGATCGGGCGAAACACGACGCGGTGAATCGGCCGGACCACGTAGGCGAACCGACGGTACCCGTAGCTGTAGGGCCGGAACCTATACCCAAAATGACGGACGCCGTAGCCGCCGAAACCATAGCGGTGACCGAAGCCGCCATAGCGGTAGCCGCCGAAATGGCCGAAGCCGCCGTGATGGAAGCCGCCGCCGTGTGGACCGTAACCGCCGACTTGAATGTAGGCTTCGGCGGGCTCGGTCGTGGCGATGGCGGCGCCCGCCACTGTCAGTGCGACCGCGCCCGCCACCATGACGGTCTTGAAGATGCCGCGGGTGGATGTCACAAGAGACTGCATAGGATAACCTCACGATAGGCGATCGGCCCGGTGGTCGACCGCGTTGCCCTAGGGTCTCGTAAAGCGGGATGCCTGAACCGGCCCTGAGTCCGGAGTTCACCGCCCGTTCACCCCCGGCACCTTTTTGGGCCGACAGGCGTTCGGCGATCGTACCCCCCGCTCGCGCTGCCGTCCCGCTGCCCGCGCGGCAGGCTGCCGTTCTTCAGACGAGGGCAAACCATGCGCTTCCTGCACACGATGATCCGGGTCACGGATCTCGACGCGACGCTCCACTTCTTCGAGCACCTGCTCGGCATGACGGAGACGCGTCGCATCGACAACGAGAAAGGGCGCTTCACCCTCGTGTTCCTGGCCGCCTCGGAGGATGTGGCGCGCGGCAGGACCGAGCAGGCGCCGCTCGTCGAACTCACCCATAACTGGGACCCCGAGGAATATGGGGGTGGCCGCAACTTCGGCCATCTGGCCTACGAGGTCGACGATATCTACGCGCTGTGCGCCAAGCTGATGCAGGCCGGGGTCACCATCAATCGCCCGCCCCGGGACGGCCACATGGCCTTCGTCCGCACGCCCGACAACATCTCGCTCGAACTGTTGCAGAAGGGCGGCCCCAAAGCGCCGGCCGAGCCCTGGGCCTCGATGAAGAACACCGGGGAATGGTGAGGCGCGCCAATCCGGGTCTCGATCCGCTTCGATGATGGCGCCGACGCTCCTCGTCCGCGGCCTCGGAGGCGAGGGGATCGGGCATGGTCTTGACCACGATGCGACCTTCCTGGCTAGGGCCGTATCGCTGTCGCGGTCGCGCATGGAGGCCGAACTCGGCGGGCCGTTCGGGGCCGTGATGGTGCGGGGCGGCATCGTCCTGGCCGAGGGCTGGAAGGCCGTGACTTTCCTCTACGACGAACTGCCCAAGCCTCCACTGGAGCGCCGCATGCCGACCCGGCACCTCCCGCTGCCCGAGGCTGAAGCCACGTTCCACGCCTGGGCCGAGAAGACCAAAAAGGTGCGTTGTTGAGCGCGGCTGCGCCCCAGGATCGGCTGTGGATCAAGGACCCGCTGGCCATCCTGGCCGACGGCGCCGAGCGCGGCATCGTGGTACGGGGGCGGCAAATCGAAAGCCTGGTCCCGGCCGGGCATGAACCCGAAGGGCCGTACCGGGTCTTCGATGCCGGGCGGCATGTCGTGCTGCCGGGTCTCGTCAACACGCATCACCATTTCTACCAGACGCTGACCCGTGCCCATCCCGCGGCGATCAACAAGCCGCTGTTCCCTTGGTTGCAGGCGCTCTACCCGATCTGGGCGCGGCTCACGCCCGACGACCTCCGTTCGGCGGTGCGGATCGCGCTGGTCGAATTGTTGATGTCGGGCTGCACCACGGCGGCCGATCATCATTACCTGTACCCGGCCGGGTTGGAGGAGGCGGTCGACATCGAGGTCGAGGCGGCGCGGGAGATCGGGTTGCGCATGACCGTGACGCGCGGCTCCATGAACCTGTCGCAGAAGGACGGTGGATTGCCGCCCGATACCGTGGTCCAGGACGAGGATACGATCCTGCGCGACAGCGAGCGCGTCCTCTCCCTCTTCCACGACGCTTCGCCCGGAGCCGACATCCAGATCGGACTCGCACCCTGCTCGCCTTTCACCGTGACCGAGCGGCTCATGCGCGAGACCGCAACGCTCGCCGAACGTTTCGATTGCCCGCTCCACACCCACCTCGCCGAGACCGCGGAGGAGACGCGCTTCTGCCTGGAGCGCTACGGCTGTCGTCCCCTCGACCTCCTGGAGCGCAACGGCTGGCTCACGCCGCGCGCCTGGCTGGCCCACGGCATCCACTTCGACGATGCCGAAGTCGCGACGCTCGGTCGCCACGGCGTCGGCATCTGCCATTGCGCGGCTTCCAACATGGTGCTGGCCTCGGGCATCTGCCGCACCGTCGAACTCGAAGCGGCCGGGGCCAAGCTCGGGCTCGGGGTCGACGGCTCGGCCTCGAACGACGCCTCCAACATGATGGAGGCGCTGCGTCAGGCCCTGATGATCGGTCGGCTGCACTATGGCGCCGACGCCGTCAGCCACCGCGATGTCCTGCGCTGGGGGACGGAAGGGTCGGCGCGCTGCCTCGGCCGCGACGATATCGGCCGCATTGCGCCCAGTCTGCAGGCCGACCTCGCCCTGTTCACGCTCGATGAGACGCGTTTCGCCGGTGCCCACGATCCGCTGGCGGCGCTGATCCTGTGCAACGCTCACCGGGCCGACCGCGTCATGGTGGCGGGGCGGTGGCGCGTCGAGGATGGCCAGCCGGTCGGCATCGAGCTCGCCAAGCTGATCGCCGACCAGCGCCAGGCCGCGAAACGCTTCGCGTGACGGCCGGTTCTGCCCTTCTCCCGCTTGCGGGAGAAGGTGGCTGAGCGCAGCGAAGGCGGATGAGGGGACGTCCCACGACGGGGTCCCTTGTATCTGGAAGGGAGCATCCAGTCGTGATGGAGTGGGTGCTGCCAAGGGGGTGGTTGCAACCACCCCCTTGGCGCGGCGGACGGCGCCCGTTTACCCTCCGGCCACAACCGTGGATGAGCTT
>JAABUY010001142.1_pt1 | contig 37695 bp, 52 predicted proteins | sample 5560271 | NCBI WGS metagenome assembly JAABUY01 (sample SAMN10711886, study PRJNA513374) | rock metagenome | isolation source: Antarctica rocks | place: Antarctica: Victoria Land, University Valley
TGACCAAGATGATGACTTACAAAACAAGATCGATCAACGGTCAGCCTGCGGCAGTCACCATGTCTGGCGGCTGTTATCTTGGCAAAGATGCAGTGAAATGTTCAGCTCTCCAGCTTGGCAAGGGAATCTTGTGAGTCTCACCTATGTGCCAATGGCTTCCTTTGACGCGGTGGTTTTAGACATTTGGTTCCCTTGTCCGCAATGCTTGATCAGATCTGTGAGCCGACATTTAAGCCTGCACTGGTCAGGGCTCGAGCTGACAACGACACGACGAGTCCAGTATTTGGATTGCTATGCCTAGGATCCACACTCGAGCTTGTCTTCCGCACGATCGCTCAGAACTCATGGTCATCTCGTGGATCACTACTCCAGCTGAGGGCGTGGATAATGATCATCCTTCTAACGGCAACTACTATGGGGATATCAGCTGTGGTCAGTCAATGAACCCCTCACGGGCCACTGGCTGAGGTTTTAATTGACTAGGCCGTCGGTCTGGGACTTATACTAGGCCCCACTATGCAGATGGACGTGAACGGGCCAGTGGAAGTGCAAGTAGGGTGAGTAGGTCATATTCATCAGACCGTGGTCTGATGGAGGAACTAGGTCTGCATGGGTCCTTACCTTCATCTGTACTATGGATTGCTCTCTATCGACCCTGAGCTTCTGGAACGAAGCCGATATCCTGCTTGGTCAGCTGTGAGTCAAGATTAGCTTTCTTTGTGGACGCTATCTGACGTTGACAGAGAGGGTACGGTGTGCTTGGCGGCCGATGATGTGGAAGCTATGGTCCCTCGAAAGCTAGACAGCGAGGACGTTGTTGAGTTTGGACCAGTTGGATGATCAAGTCAGCATTACGGGATACATCAGATGACCGGAAGGAGAACCTGTAACACCGCATAATATTGGAGAGTCGAAGCTTGTGGATGAGAAGACGTTATATGCGGACCACCATGTCATGTATGCAGCCATTGGATGATCGACTAGACCACCCGGAGCCGCTGTCCTTGATCTCCAGCCGATCTCACTGGGATCTACAGAAGATCCTATCAGGGGGCGGCAAAAGGAGGGGAGTTGAGATCAGTCAATGGTTGTGCTCGCTTCTCTAAGGAGTGTCGGACTGAAGCCGGAAGTGGGACCCTGTCTTGCGGCTCATACGCCCCCAGGAGGAAGACCATGAACCGCAAGATGCTTGACGTCCTCACGGTCCTGCTGATGGGTGCATCCGCGAATCTGCTTGTTCACTCGTACTGGACCCCACCATTGCACCCGAGCCAAATATCCAAGATTGCAATATACGAGACAAGACTGCTCTCTGGTGAGACCAATACCCTGAAAACGTTGTTACCTCGGCGATGAGGCGGTGGACTGCATGGCCCTTCAGTTGGGTGAGAGACTCGCGTGAGTCTGCTCGATCAGCCTCGCGAGCGCTATCGACATAGCTTGGCACTGCAGGAGTCTAGGCCTATGGCTCGCAACGCCACACCAGATCTGTGGGCATTCACTTCGCCCTTCAGCAGCAGGATTGAGCTGATGGGTGATCGATCTTCAGTCTTCGGATCCCTGTTCCTCGATGAAACACTATCGCTCGTCTTCCGCCTCGTCGCAAAACAGTCATGGTGTACTCGCGGACCACTCCTCCAGCTGAGAGCGCTCGTTGTGATCACCCGTGGCTTGGCAATCCTCGCAGGGGTCACTTCCTCATTAGGCAGCTGTACCGTGATCGGAACTCCGTTTGATCCTCTTATCAGATCTCGGGCTCGGGAGTCTTGCTAGTCACATTGACTAAGATGCCTACGACCGCGTTACGGATGTACACGTCGGGTGCGTTCTTCACAGCAGGATCAAATGGTGTGACTGATAGATATAGTTACGCGTGAATCCTCAGTCTCATGTGCACTCTAGCCAGTACACTGCTCCTTGCGGACTTCTGGAACGAGGCAGAGGTCCTGCTTGACAATTTGTGCGTACGCGTAAAACTCTTCTTATGGTGACTCGTTGAAGGACGTAGAGAGGGTCCGTTGAGATTGTGCAAAGGTCACGGAGAAAGTCATGGGACTACGATGATGTCGAAGCTGGAGACTGGGGAACTCGTGGAGTTCGGACCCGTAGGATGATCGATTCGAGTATTTTCCCCCCACCTCGAATGCCACAATGCCACTCTTGCTCTGAAACCTGCCCGTCACTAAGTCTGCAATTTCAGCTCCGTTCGTAACTTATATCTTGCCTCGGTCATTCCAATGTCTTCAGCATGTTCAAGAAATCGCTCGCCCATCAGTCCAATGTTACTCCTCTCCGCTCTTCCGCCCGTCGACAGCTCGTCACGTTAATTCTCGCACAGTACCCTTCCTTTCTTCCGCCAAGGCCTGATGTCGACCGAGATGAGGAGGATCAGGTTTCGGAGAAGGAGCTGGGAAGGGTGATCGTTCCTGAGGGTGTGAGGATTGGGACCATTGAGACGAGCGGAGGTGTAGAGGGCGTACGCAGCATGATCTAATTTGCTGCAAACGGCTAATCGGGAGATCAGACCCTGTACTTCAGCCCCGAGGGTGACCCGATATGGATGAGCTTCGGCCGGAACTCCAAAGAGCTGATACCCACCTGTATGTACCCGTCATCGATTCAGTGAAGCTGACTGAGCTCAGTGTACCTCCTCGCTCATCCCCTTCCTCACCCGCCCCTCCCCGTTCTCCAGATCCATAATCCCCTTCCCCGTCCTATCTTGACTGGAGCACCCCTCTTCATACCCGCTCTTCGAAACCTGCTCACCCCTTGGCTCCTCCCAGACATACCCGAGGGAGCTGTGGTGGCTTTCGTCACTTCTGAAGGGAATGCGGGAGATGTATCGTATGTGGGTGTCGGAAGGATAGCTGCTTCGGGCGGCCTGAGGGGCGCAGTGGAGAGGCGGAAAAGACACCTACAGACTGGCGTCGATGCGGACGAGGGGAAGCTCGCAGAGATCTTGTGTATCGTCGGGGATCAGTAGGTGCCAACAACTCCGTCGCACTACAGCGCTAATGATCGAACACAGCCTATGGGAGATGGGGTCCAAGCCGATATTACCTACCTTCCCCTTGCCGCCGCAAAACCCGCTTGCTCCACCTCCATCTCCCGAAGCTGGCCCTTCGCGACCGGTATCACCGGCTGAGAACCTCACAGACGGCGATCAGAACCTGGACCTAGCGGACAATGAACCGAACGGCCAATCGTCAACACCCCTCGAACCGTCCGATATCTCTACTCTCCTCTCCGTCGCTCTCCTACAAGCCCTCGCGACCCTTCAAAACACTTCCTTCCCGATGCCCGCTTCGCTCCTCTACTCTGCTCACGTGCTGACCAATCGACCTGCATACATACCAAAGGACACACGGGAAGACGTAGCGATCGCCAAGAGCGAGTGGAAGAAGTTGGCGAAATGGATGAAAGAGGTGGCAAAGGATGGGTTGTTGAAGATCAAGGAGACCAAAGGCGAGGTCGTCGTCCAGGGGTGAGCCTCATCATAAGACAGTCGGATCGCCGGTACTGACGAAGGTAGTTTTGATCCGCAACATCCGTCATTGCAGAATCATAGCACGTTTTCGACGATTTCTGAGGAGGAAACGAAAGATGCGAAACGGGCAGCCCGACAAGTGGCCTCGCAGAACGGTGATGTGCTCGCGAAAGCTGGTGGGAAGGGGAAGGGGAAGGGGAAGGAGATCCTAATCGAGGAGCTGTGGAAGCCGTCTGGCGGGGCTGTATCGTTTTGGGAAGCGGCTGGGGTCGAGTGAGCCCGGCTCATACGGCGGCGGACAAGCTAATCAGGTGACATCCCAGCAAGGCCGCCCTCCACCTGCCGAGCCTACTCAAGGCAGCTCTCAACGACTACATCACCTCTCATTCCCTCGTGCATCCCTCCGAGCCGCGCTTCATCCTGCTGGATGAAGAATTAGGTCGAGCAGTCGGTGTGAAGCGTCCAGATCCCGGACAGACCATGGCGAGAGACGAGATCATGCGCATTCTTCTGGCTGGTGTTTCCTGGTCAACGTCGATCGGTGGAGCTATCAAGTCAGTATCTTCATCTCGAACCCCGATTCCGAAGTGACGGTATCCATAGAAAAGGTACTCTCCAGCCCATCACGCTCACCGTGAAGACTCGGCAAGGACGAAGGACAGTGACCCATGTCACCGGTCTCGAGACGTTCAGCGTGGAGATCGACGAGTTTGCCGAAGAGCTGCGCAAGATTTGTGCTGGCAGCGCTTCGGGTGAGTTCACTATCTTTGCTAGCAACTTAGGCTAATGCAGATCAGTCCAACCCCTGCAGGGTGCTTCGCCAAAGCTGCAATTGCACAAGATCATGGTTCAGGGGTCGCAAGTGAAGATCATCACGGATGCGCTTGTGGCGAGAGGAGTACCGAAGCGATGGATCAAGGAGGGTGAAGGGGATAGGAAGAAGAAATAGAAATGGGCGGCCTCGCTTCCGCATGTCACTCGTAAACTTCACTAGGATTGCCGCACTTTGCGCTGTCTATTGGACTTGCTGATCTTGGGATGCTCTATAGAGCTCAAAAATAAATTGCCGCCTGTATGTCGGCCGAGGAGTTTGAGAAGCAAGATCTGTGCAGCATCTCGGTGCCGGCGCTCAGCGCTCATCCGGCACCTGTAACCGGCGGAGAGATGGTGTGAGATTTGATACCACGTTCAATTTATTCGGGTCTACCTGAAATGCATAGCGCTGGTATCACGCAGGTCCCGAGACTGAAGAGTTTGCGAAGCAGGAATCTTGGGCGGCCTCTCGCATCGTGCATTTGGAGCGCGATAACGGCGGGAAGAATGATAAGAAGCCACCGTGTCTGTTTCTCGCCAATGCTCGCGCGAATGTCCATCGAATACCGCACTCATCAAGTCCGATATGAGATCATGTATCGCTCGGCGTGAAGTGGAAGCTACAACAGTCTTTGCCGGATTTGAGCGGTGACACCAATGGCTAATTTGCCCATTTTGCCTTGTTGACGTGCGCGGATTTGCTATCTCGCCGCCACGGAAAAGTTGAACCGCATTCGGGTGTGGGGAGATTTTGGGCGTTGGCTCGCTACCGTAATGCTGCACCGCCTGGTCCGTGCGCCGGGCACGTGATGCATACAGACTGCGTATCCGTCCGCGTCCTCGGGCCATCGAGATATACTCTAGAGCGACTGTAGGAGCACCGAAGACTACAAATTCAGCAACCAAAAGTGGAAGAAAGGGGGATGGGGGTGGGTGAAGCCAAGAACGGTCCTCTGGATGCGAGAGGAAGGATGAGAAGACTACAAGAGCATGAACGACACAAAGGAGGGGAAACTGGCCACAGAAAAGGACTCCGCTCACCAAACCCTGCTCTTCGACCTCGTTATTCCTGAAATCTGCTGAGGTTCTGGTCAGTATATAATGGGATATGCATCATGTCGCCCGACCTCACCAATCTCAAGAAGGGTCCCAAGTTGTTGAGTGGTACAGTCGAAGATGAACAACATTACGCTCGATTATGAGGGGGTCCCACATGCCATCATATCGTAGGACCCAGGTCTCGAAATGGGCCCGTGGCTCGTCGGGTAATCACCTCTCGCCACGAGCTGAAAAGTCACTGACGGTGATCCGAGATGGGACTGGACTCCTCCCTCCTCGGCATCAATATCTTGCTATTCTCACGATGGGATCCGTGCAAGGGGATCCGATGGGTGGTATGTCCAAGCACTCGCGGTGAGCTCGGGTTTTCAATCCAAGTCTACATATTGCAGATGGGGAACAGTTCACCGCGATCATACTGGCTTGTACGTCTCCGTCTGCTGATCACGATTCGATGGGAATGGACGAATCGGTTTCCAGTACGTGGGCGTTCGAGATGCACCTCGTTGCGTATAATTTTGGGCAATACGAGCAGTTCATCCGTTACAGCTGTGGGTCAACCATCCATCCTATCGCTATTGAAAGTGGGGCTCATAGAGGATAGGGCACGCGTGGTACGCAGTCTTGGACCCATTTGTTACAGTGCCCGTCCAGGCAAGCAATTCCCACCCTCAACATCGATCACAAAACTGATCGGAGACTGGTTCCGTCTGCAGATCTACTTTGCCGATCGAGCGTGGCGACTCAACAAGCAGTCAAAGCTTCTCGCTGGCGTCATCGCGGTGCTGGATGTAAGTCCCGAGCCGGTCCCCGAGCATCACGACTTATAGCTCTACCTAGCACCGTGTCTCTTACCTCTCCATTCTCCACCACTGCCATCTCAAGGTCATACACCCATCTACAAGCACACTCTGTGAGTCACAATCAGCAAGTCCTGTACAGAATCACGCTTGCCTGTTCCGCTCAGACATTGTATGTTCTGTATCTTCTCTGGGTACGCTGTCTAGGGATCTTTGTTGACTCGCCGCTGACCTCTGACGGATTCGTAGGGCATCGCGTCCACCGCAGCCGATCTCGTCATCACGGGATCTATCCTCTATGGGCTTTTGAAAACCCGTACAGGATGGTCCGATACCGATAACTTCATCACCAGGCTCGTCACGTAGGTCCTCCACACACTGACCCTCATGGAACCATCGGTGAAACACTTAGGCTGTGCATGGAGATCCAATTGCTCCCAACCGTCTGTTCCGTATTGAGGGAAATATCCCGCTTGCCCATCCCGAGGCTGACACCCAATCGTGCAACGGCATTCATCATCTTGTTCCTGATCGATCGTGGGAATTTCATGTGTCTCCTATTCATGTGAGTGCCCACAAGCTCTTCCGGCAAAGGAGGAATTGAACTGAGTTGACCTTGGTCGGAATATAGGATGACCCATCCCAAGGGTTTACTCTTTGCCCTGCTTTGTGACACACCCCCCTCTCCGATACCAGCTGCGAACCCATGCCTGATTTGATGTAGCCATCCTCAACCACCGGGCATGGATTGGCAGAAAGAGCTAGTCACGGGGATGGACAATGTGAGTCCTGCTCTCTGATTCTTTGGACGGTGTATGGCTGATATGAATTCTTCCGAGGGTGACAAAGTGTTCACCGGCCTTCAAGGAGGCCTACCACAATCGACTTTCATCCTCTCCGTAGAGATGGGATCCAAAAGTCAGTCAAATCCCCTCGTTAGGCTTCTACGCCACTGAATTGCGGAGGGCATCAGGACTCGCTTTACCCGGGATGGACTTGAGCGACACCTCGAAGCGCGAATTCGAGATGAAGGCATTGCCGTATTTTCAGGGCGGCAGCGCGTCTGTTTCAACGAAGAGCTGGTGTGAGATCGGTGGCATCGGAGATGATTTCACAGAATCGGACGATACCATCCCCTTGATTGTACGTATCTTTCGTTCGCACGCTCCGTTGAGCTCTGGGGTATAGCGAGTGGTTGTGTAGTGCTGAATGCCGGTCTCCAGGTATTACGCCCTTGGCTTTGCCACTACCAAATTCGCCACCTCCGTGCGATCTGATGACTCGCACTCGAGCTCCAAGCTGTCTTTCGAGCTTCGCTATCGATGCGAGCATAACGTCATACGCTTCGGACTTCTGCTTGATGGGTACAGCAAAGAGTACGTGACTTGACCGTTCAATCCCGACGAATAGATGCTCATAGCCATCCATAGACGTGCTGAATGGACCAGTGATGTCCACTTCAAGGCCAGCTACCGCCACGTAGCTTTGGCGCATCACCACTCTTTGGGTGTCTGGTGATCTTGGCAGATAGACAGGCTTTGCAGTCTGCGGTCTTGAATGGATCGTTCTTGTAGGTCTCAAAGCCTTCCTTCAGCTTTCCCCCTCTGGCTAGTTCAAGCAGCCTGTCGGTACCAATGTGGCCTAGACGCTGATGCTCAATCACCAGGGGCGTCCTTGCCATCGAATAACCGGTCGCCAACATCACTCGAGGTCACACAGCCCAATAAGACGGTCCAAAGGCTTCCAGGCTTTTCCAGGGTGAGTGTTTCCTTCGCTCTCTTGAGCTGTCCACCACTGCCGGTCATATCTGCTCGCCATCCTGCTCTGAGCATTCTTGATAGCGAGATGAGGCTGATCCTTGAATCAGGTACCAGGTAGACGTCCTTCAAGATCATATTCTGGCCCGATGCAGGTGGTTCGAGACGGTGTACTATTAGCGATTCTTATCAGATTGTGGATGCCACCGCAGTCTGTCCAAGGCGAAAGGTGGCGAAGATAGTCCCATCAAGAGATTACTACACTTCTTGCTCCACGCCCTCCTTTTTCAGAGCCGTATCAGGAGGCTTCTTCCGCAACCTCAAAGCCTTACTCATCCTCCTCACGGCCCTCGTTGCCCCTCCGGTCCCCTTGTCCGTGCCTCTCTCCGTCTTGTCCCCATCCCTTCTCATGCCGGACGTGGCGCGCGAGCCTTCTCGCTGAGTTTCTATATCCGCCTTGGCTTTCGTAAGCACCTCGTGTGCCCGCTTTCGATCCGAGGAACTGGAGAAAAGGGCGGCGAGTCCGACCCAGATGCTCAGCCCGTTGACTGGCGAGCCATGCGAAGAGTCCATCCGGTCGGCCATCAGTGCGAGATCGCGCGCCTCTCCCTACGAATCTTGAGTCAGCGTTTGTGAGTCACAAGATGGGCAGTCTCACAAGGTCGCGACGCGAGACTATGGCACTAGACGGAGGCGCTTCCCCTTTCAAAGCCCAACTCCAGCTCCAACTCCTATCCAAAATATCCCCTTGATGGCCTGCTTCCCGGTCAGTCTCCCAGTCTGTTCCGTCGCCATTCATCTCCCGCTTCTCCTTCTCCTCGTGATGCCTCTTGACCTGCTCCTGCCAAAAGTGCGCAATTTTACCAGCATCCTTTTTCCGCGCATCCTCGAGATTCCGCTTCCGATGTTTGGCGACGGACTTGAGCGCGTGACCAAATTTCTTGTCCCACAAGGCTTGGCCAGTGAGATACCGGATCGCCGGACCCTCTTTTATAACCCCGACCTCGTCCAGCGGCATCGTCATAGCACTGAGCTCAGATTCGGCTTCGAGCGGTCGGCAAGCACCGTCAGTAGCAACGCGTTCTCGAATCATGAAGTCTTTGAAGGGCTACTTTCGTCAGCCTAGTCCAACAGCAACCGGGTCTACATACATTAGGCCCGCGGTATATGCCTGGGTGACCCGCCGTACCCGGTAGTGCCAGACTGTTGCGATCGTGATCTTCTCGGAAGCGACCTCCAGCATCGTCACCACTCGGCGCAGTGGTAGGATATTGTAGCAGCATGGGACGCGCTGAGCCGCTTGCTTCAGCGGCGAGTGATTGCTTTGACGTCGAAGCGGAGTTTTGACGGGATCCGAGGTCAAATCGTGGTCGCCAAGACAACGGTCGAGCTGATGACGCATTTGGAGGGCCATTCTGTGACAACGTCGGCGGGCTGGTTGTTACCTCTTGACTGGCTCGCAAGTCAGTTGTCGATCCAGCTGGCGTGAGGAATGGCGGTGTTGATGTGACTGGGTCGTCAAGAATCGGCGCATTCCCCTCCACGACACCAGGAGTCTCCGTTGTCAAGTCATACGTTCCATCAGGCGAGGAAAGCGCGGAGCTATTGATCGAAAGCGAGCCAAGAGCAGAGGGTGTCACATAGCGCGCGAAAGAGGAGATAGCACGAAACACTCCTCGAGCGGGCTTCGTCATCGAGAACAAGGGGAGGTCGTGGCAAGTGCCTTCGCGCTGTCAGCGAGGCTTCTGGGAACCGTTTGTCCCCACATACCGTCGTACACCTGGAGGTGGACTCTGGTAGGACCATGCTTCTCCTCGATGCCCTTCAGCGAGGGGAGCAGCTCTCGCACGTCTTCGCGAATCCGATGAGCTTCTGGATTTGCGGCTTTGTATGCACTACATGCCATCAGGACCTAAAAACAGATCAGGAGACTCACATGTATATGATCTCGTCCCGCAAGACCTCATTTGCACCGCAACATATATACAGTGGCGGTAAACCTCCTAAATACCCTAGAACGGGGGATACCCAGGGATGACACAGCTGCCCGTTGGTCGCGTAAAGCTGGATTTGAGTGTCAATGGCGACCGACTCCCCGTCGACTTCGAGACTGAGTGGTGTACTATCTTGTGCTAGCGTTGTAGGCCGGATGCCTCTTCTCTCGTTTCCGTCCAGGGGCTCGAGCTGTTGGAATAGCAAACCTGGGTTGGCTCTTGACGGTTTATGATGAGGCTCGCCTTGGGGCTCAGGATGACTTCCGTTGTCAACCTTCTCAGTAACCGGGTGTAAGTCGGATTTGCTCTGGCCGTCCAGCTTAGTCCCGGCAGCTCGAGGATCAGAGGACCGTAACTGCTCCGGAACTTCTTGCATTTCCCGGACCGGCGATGCAGCCGACTCACGGTCCGAAAAGACGGAGGCTCGACGATGATGGACCTCAGCGCGAGAGGGATCATTCCGCATGCGCGAGACGGCTTCTTTAATTTTCGAGCGGAGGCGGTTCTGCATTTCGTCCGTAAGGGCGGGTGGTGGGGGTGGCCACAGGGATGAGGGTTTCTGAGATAGGATGATCAGCTCAGATTCGGGAAGATAATGTTTATCATACATGGATGAAGCCAAATGGAGGCACGATGTCCTGACGACTGGTCATCAGGCGATTGTACAAGGGAGAGCGGCGGGAGGCGTACAGTTGCAGTATTCGTTAGGATGCTCGGAAAGCTATGTGTCAGGTCCGACCACTGCATCCTGTTAGATGATGCTTTGTAAGATTGCCAAGAAACACCGAACCGGACTGATAAGCACCGCTCCTGCAGGCAATGCCAACCCATCCGTATCCCTCAGGATCTGCAACAGCGCCCATACGAGTCCGCCTCCTGCCAGGTCTCCGGCTATGACGATATTCTTGGGCTCGACGGGTTTGTGCCTGAATCCCGGAGGAGGGTTGACGAGATAGAGGTATGCCGCGAGGCAGTCCTGGACCGCACATGGAAAAGGGTACTGAGGCGCTTCTGCGAAGTCAAGTAAGCATGTACCAGGCTGACAAGGCGAGAGGCGAACTTCGATAGTTTACGGCAAAGCACCGGCCGCGCATCTTCCGCGCGAAGCGCCAGATTGCATAGCGGTGGGTATTGATGGATCCCCAGTAGTACCTGTTGAAGTCCGCAAGATGAATGTGTGTAGTACGACTTGACTTACGCGCCGCCGTGAACTAAACGGTTGTGGGTCAGCATCCGGCGAACAAGTGGGAGTCAGGTACTCACTGTAGAGCATACACCGAAGCTCGTCCATCTCTCGCCGGACTAACAATCACTGTCAGCTCCCATAGCACTACCTGTCTGCGCGCACATTCCCCATTCTCCCCCACACCCCCATCTTCCCCCACCATCCCTTCACTAGCCTTTCTCCTCGCCTTATCATCCTTCTCCGCATCATTCCAATCCTTCTTCATCACGATCCACTCTGCTTCGACCCCAGGTCCCGCTCTCACCTGCCACCACTTCGTCCCACCGGCCACCTTGTAGGCCATATCATCGCCCCCGAAGGCTTCGACCAGGAACGCGGCCGCCCGGACGAGGGTTTGCTGGGGGATGATGACACGGTGTAAGGCGACCCATGGTGGAGCTGGGGTACGGACGAGTCCGAAGCGCTGTAAGGCGGCTACAGGGTACTTTGTCGCTGTTTCGAGAAAGGTTTTCATGAGGACGAAAGCCTCATCGTATATCAAATCCTCTCGTGCTTTGCTTTTCGAGGTTGCAGATTTGGGCGATAAGAAGTGCTTGAAGAAGGTTTCGAGGACGAGTGGCCCAGCTAGCAGTTTGCCTACATCAGTATCATTGGATGATGTTGAAGGGTTCTGATGCTGAAGAGGCGAAGTCATCCGGTCTCACTCACCTGTCGCCAGCGCCTGAGGGGTCAGGAGGTCCGGCATGTTGAGGAGCTTGTATAGGCTCAATGATGAGATAGCCTGCGGGATGACGAGAAAGACCTGATAAGCGATTCAAGCGTTCGTTATCCCTTTGCTGAAAGATATGACAGACGAATGCTTTCTGCGAAAACAGAGCAGGTTCTCGGAAACCTTGTCATCAATAATCAATACGAAACGACGTCAGAGCTGATAAGAGCAATACTTTACCACGTGGTCGTGTTCCTAGATTCCGGCATTTCAGACGCTGACGATACTTTCTTCCATTTTTCACGATACACTCAAAAGATGGCAGCTCCACCATACCAGCTCGCCTTCTCCCTCCACGGTCATGCATCCGATGTTCGCCATCTCTGTTGCCCGAGCTCAGGAATTCCTCTCCTCTTGTCAGCATCGAGAGATGGGTCCGGCATCGTCTGGGGCCCGAGCTCGAAGGGGAAGGAATGGGATGTCAAGATGAGAGTGGAGGTTCCGGAGAACAAGTACATCAGCTGTGTTGGGATGGTGCGGTGGGAAGGAGAAGGCAGGTTGTCGAAAGCTTGACACTTCGCGGCTATTGACTGACGGATCCCGCGTAATCTCCAGCTCTCCTGCTCGTTGGCTCTTCATCCGGTATCCTCTCGACGTACATGCTCCCCTCCGCCACATCTCAACCACCACCGATCGATGGACCTTCGCCAGAGCCGTATCACACCCTTATCGTGCATAAGCAGAATCTCTGCTGTATGGATACGAGTAAGGGAGGGTTGATAGCAACCGGGAGCTGGGACAAGTGAGTCATGTCGACTATGACTACCTCTTCGTGCCGGCTCGTACCGCTGTGGAGATAGCCAGGAGGTTCGACGATCTCGCTGATACCGTTTGCCATCACTTAGATCCGTAATTATCTGGAAGGACTTCAAGCAGGTCTTGAAAATCGAGGCTCATGACCAAGCAGTCTGGGCAGTACGATTTGTCGGCGAAGACCTAATACTGACGGGTAAGACTTCTTTGCCCTCATTACCGTCTTTATGATCGGGATTCTGGCTTGTAGCTGCCGCGGATAAGAAGATCATCCTACATGCCATCGACGTCAAACGCGGGAAAACGAGTCAACAGCAGGAGTACTCAGGACATACCGAGCCTGTACGAGGGTTGAGTATAAGAACAGACGGGGAAGGATTTTGGAGTTGCGGCAATGACGGGTGAGTGTCCGCTGCGTCCCACCGAAGATCCTTCTAGACTGCAAAAGAAGAATTCTTCGAACGCAGAACAACTCGCTGATCACCGTCTCTCAGATTCGTGAACCTTTACTCTTTTGACAGTCCCGCTCCACTGCGCAGTCTGTCAGGCCACACCTCCTTCGTGTACTCCGTGGTCGCGTTACCTGACGGTAGCGGTGCCATCTCTTCCGGCGAGGACGGCACGCTCCGAGTCTGGTCTGGTCCGTCACTCAGTTCGGCCGTTCCCCTATGCTGACGATCGCAGATACGGAGCTGATTCAAACGATTCCTCATACCTCCAATTCCCTCTGGTCCTGCACAGTCATCCCAGTCCCGAGTGGATCGGGTCATTACATAGCATCGTCTGCAAACGATTCGACGATACGATTCTTTACGAGGAGCGAGGAGTTGATGGCGAGTGCGCAAGAGAGAGCGGAGTGGGACAAGGAGGTCGGCGGGAGGCGACTAGACCAGTGAGTAGCGGGTCGAGAATCGGGGTTGACGAGGTGTAGGAATCAGGTTGGAGATGTGAAGCACTCGGACTTGCCGGGGATGGAGGGACTGGGTACGGAAGGTGAATGAACAGACTAAATCACGACGATGGCTAATATGGGGTTCAGGCAAGAAAGACGGCCAGGTTCTCATGATCAAGAACAATGGCGTTGTTGAGGCGTATCAGGCGAGTCTCGGCAATTTGTGCCAATTTCTTAGGCTGACGATGATCAACTCTGAAGTGGTCAGGGCCAACGAAGACATGGCAGCAGATTGGGCAAGTGGTCGATGCCATCGGGTCCGGTAGGAAGCAACTGTACGAGGGGATGGAGTACGATTATGTGTTTGACGTGGACGTGTCTGAGGGCAGGCCACCCCTAAAACTTCCATACAATGTCACCGGTGAGCCGACTTCTATTAATTCCTTTAATATTGCTGATCGAGGTCAGAAAACCCTTGGATTGCGGCTCAAAGGTTCCTGAACAAAAATGAGCTACCAGAGACGTACGCGTATCAAGTGGTCGAATTCATCGAGAAGAATACAGCCGGTGTCAAATTGGGTACAGGGGAGGGCAGCAGCACATATGCCGACCCTTATACCGGTGCTTCTCGATATACCGCGTCATCAAGTTCGACCGGTCCTAGCTCCGGCTCGGCTGATCCATTTACGGGTGAGACGATTCTTTGAGCTGTTGCAGTCCCGCTGAAAGCGGCTGTAGGATCTTCGGCTTACTCCAGCACCCCTGCTCAACCGCCCAAATCGAAAGGTGTCCTGCCGGTCAAGACATACCTCTCGTTCAAGCAGTTCAATGTCAACGCCGCGAGGAGCAAGATATCGCAGCTCAACGAAGAGGTCAAAGCATCTTCAGTACGTCGCATCGGATCACGCGTAATGGTTCCTCATTGACTCGGTAACTAGGCCGAGCTAGCTTTCACGACCGATGACGAGAAGAATCTGTCCGAAATCTATGCGTTATTGTCGCAGCCGGCGGTCGCTTTACCCGATCCGAGCAAGCAGGATGGTGGCGAGCGGTATGACCCATCAGCCCTTCTCAATCTCATTTGTCGCTGGCCTGAGGCGCAGCGCTTCCCTTGTCAATATCGATCCCCTTATCCGTTTCAGCCTTGACTTATATTTCGGCAGTAATCGACGTTGCCCGTTCCCTTGCCGCCATCTCACCATCGTTCGGATCCGTCTCTTCGGCTCCTGGGGCACTCCTTAGAGCATGTGACTGGGACACACCGTGGAATTCTACGAAACCCCGCGAGACCAACACCCTTCTTGCCCTCCGTGCGCTCTCGAACCTCTTCCTTCTTGGTAATGGACGGCGGACGATGGGAGGAAACGCCGCGGGAGATGTGTTGACGAGTTTGCGAACAGGGCGGACTTGGACGGAACTAGGAGCGAGGAAGGTGCCGTTAGCGACTATCGCCCTGAAGTGAAGCTTCTACAAAGCCTTTGATAGCCTTGCTGATGTAGACTTCTCAGCTACTCGGTCCTGGCAGTGTCGAATCAGTTCCCTGTGGTACATACTGGTGTCCTGCTTGAGCTTGTCCTTCATGTAAGTCTTGCCCCATTTACGTTGAATAGGTAATGACCAGCGAAAGATCTTGGAGAACGAAACAGGGGATAGCGAGACGATCTACCGAGCTTCCGTAGCTCTCGGTAACCTGGTCGGTGATTGTTCAAGTCTCAAGATGTTACTGATGTCGGCGACAGCTGGTCTCCTCTTCAACTTCGGGAAGCTTGCAGGTCGGCCCAGTCCAACGCGGGAAAGAGCTTGTTGAGGCGCGAGGAGCAGCACTCGGGGAACAGCGGTTGATAGATCTGGCAGCAGAGATCTCGTCCCTGGGCGCGTAGACGAAAATATATCATACCATGCATGGAAAATTATCATTGGTGCGTGGTATATATGGTGTTTCTTCAAGTGGCAAAGCGGATGTACTATGCCCGAACGCCAGCTGCTACCGCTATCGCAGCTGACCGCTCCATCCCTGTTGTCCGTGCTATCTCGGCTGTGTCCGTCAGCGAGTCGAGCGGATTGAATTGCTCCGTCGAGTTCTCGTACTGGATTCAGACATCAGCTTGAAATCCGCACCCATTGCCAAGAGCGTTATCGGCGGTAGGTCACAGCGGCAAAGCTGACGCACCTCCCACATATCAATAGCCACCTGACAGCTCTCTCTAACCACACCCGGCGCATCCGTCTTCCCCGCCCACTCTCTCAAAACAGCCAGCACCCCACTCTCCGGCAACTCCACCTCTCCTTCATCCTCCGCCCCATCGGACGCGATCCCTCCCAGTGCTTCCGCAGCTTCGTGCCGCACCATGTCGTCCTCGTGTGGATCGCGGAGACGGGATAGGAGTGTGGGGATGGAGTAAGGGGAACAGAGTTGCCCGAAAATGTAGGCGATCTCATGCCTGGATCCCGATCTCAGCAAGTGGAGGTGGAAGAGGTTGAAGCGAGACTTACCGGAAAAGCGCGCTCTGATCTCGAAAGCCTTCGGCTAGGCTCTGGACTGCTTCTTTTGATCCGGCACCGTAATCGCGGAGGGCGAACATGGCTCGGTAGCGCTCGAAGAGGGGTCGAGAGGTGTCTAGAAGCCCGGAGCGGAGAGACAGAATGGATTCGGAAGAGGGGCTTGATGACGAGGATGATGATGCGGGTGCGGGGTCGACCGTCGGGAAGTGCGGACTATACCGCGGAGATGTCAGCATGGCTCCGATAGAACGGACAGCGACTATTGCTGGTGGTCTGGAGACCGCTGTACTGACTTTGCGACCCTCCGTTTCCCCTCGTCCGAATGATCCCACTCAATCTTCCCGATAGCAACCTCACAAGTCTCCCTGACCTCCCGGCTCTCGTCCCCCAGATACCGTCTCAAGAGAGGCAAACTCGACTCGCTGCTGAGCGCACCGAGCGCTTCCGCAGCTTCGTGGCGAACCATCGAGCAGTGTCTCCTTTCTCCGTTTCGGAGGACAGACTCGAGGGTGGAGATCGCGGAGGGATTGTTGATTTGTCCGAGGACGTAGGCGAGCTCGTGTTTGAGGAGAGGGGAGGGGTCGGTCAGGCCTGCAGAGAGTCAGCACAGCTCATCTGTCTCCGAAGGACCGTCCTGTATGACGTCTCTCATAAGCATGTCAAAGCTGGTGACATACCCTCCGAGATTATACGGACTACCTCGTCCCCACCAATGGATTTGAGCATGAAGAGCGCTCGGAATCGCTCGTGTAGCGGTGTCGAGCCGGTTGTGTTTAGCAACGTCGCTCGGAGAGATGCCAGCCGGGTCGTAGTGACCTGGAGCGACATGTCGAAGGATGTCTATCCGTCTTCGGGTCTTGTCTGTCACAGTCGTGTAGGTTTTGTCAAGTTGTTGCCTTCGACTCCATTGCCTGCGAAAAGATCCCATGACGTGTCTTTTTCGCGCCCCTTGTGCTGCACCCGTGGCAACTTCTCCTTTCCATCCCCTAATGTCTCCTACCCTACGCAAAATGTCGCAACTCCCACTCCACCGTCTTCCTCTTCCCCACTCCACTCTTCAATCATCCCTTTCCCGTTTAGCACTTGCCGAACAGCCATCCGCTCAGAGACGATCGACCACCTTCTCCCCCTCCACACCCGGCATATGGGCTCGTGTCCATCCATTATGGGCAGCATGGCCGTTACGAATCACGAAAGAGGAGGTGCAGGAGATGGGTGTGGATATCGAGAATGGTGGACAGGTGTCGGTCGAGGATGTGCTGAGGCGATGGGATCCGGTGGAGCCTGAACATTTTGTAAACGGCGATGCTCCAGGGGAGAATGGGTTGAGGGTTGTGACCTCACCTCACCGGTCGAAGATGGAGGCAGAACTACTTGGTGTCTCGGCTTCAGCATTAGCGGAGTCACTGCCGCATCTGAACGTAGGCGATGCAGTGGAGGTCTGCAATGATGGCGCAGAGCCTTCTGGATCGACAACTCCAGCTGGTGCCGCTCGGGAAATGCTCGTCGATCTCCTTTCGGGCCGGAAGCTCCTCGCCGGCCCTCCCGAATCCTCTCCCGGTGAAGCGAAGGATGATGTCAACGCCTCGGCGGGACCCAGCAGCTCTACGCAGTACGGTCCCTGGTCGACTCGATATTGCGGTCACCAATTCGGATCCTGGGCAAGCCAGCTAGGCGACGGGCGAGCCGTCTCCATCCTCGAGACCGAGTCTCCTTCTGGTGGTAGACAGGAGATCCAGCTAAAAGGTGCTGGACGAACACCGTTCTCCCGTGCGGACGGATTGGCTGTTCTCCGATCCGGTGTGCGGGAATACCTCGGTTGCGAAGGTCTGCTCTTCCCCTTTCTGCCACTTGCCAGGCTGATAGTGGTCACAGCGGTCGCAGCATTAGGAATCCCAACGACGAGATCCCTAGCCATCCTAACATCCGACGACGTCCCGGTCATCCGCGAGAACGGCCCTGAACCCTCCTCCCTCGTCGCCCGCCTCGCCCCTTCCTTCATCCGTATCGGTCATTTCGAAGCCCTGAACCCGGGTCAGGCGGGACGGAATCACCGACAGCTCTTCCTTGGTAGTGGCTGGATGACAGAGGAGAACGGGGAGGATGAAGGGCCATTGGGCGGACAGGGGAATCTTGAGGGATTGAGGGAATTGACGGCTTGGTGCAGGGATGAGATCATGGGGATAAGGGGGAAGGGTACGAGGGAGTGGTTCGAGGAGGTGGTGAGGAGGAATGGGGAGATGGTGGCGCAGTGGCAGGTGGGTTCTCCTCTGTCATGGCGCTGTGTTTAGGCTGACGAAGTAATGTTTGAAGGTCTACGGATACTGCCATGGCGTATTGAATACCGATAATATTAGCGTTCTGGGTCTCACTATCGACTACGGACCGTATGCGTTCATGGATATCTGGGATGAGGGCCATATTTGCAGTGAGTAGCACTCTATCGTCCCTCATCCCACATAATGATTGCCTTTCCATCGGCCAAGTTGTTGCTACATGAAGCCTGCAACCGAGACTGACAGGTTGTACTCACAGATCACTCCGACCCCTCCGGCCTTTACTCCTACCGAAATCAGCCTCCCCGAGTCCTATTCGCTCTTGAGAAGCTCGCATCCGCTCTAGCCCCTCTCATCGGATTCGAAGCCGCCCACTCCACGATCGCAGGTCCCGGCTGGTCCGAGCACGCCAGCAAGGAGGATGTCGCTACTTGGGAGAAGAAGGGTTCGGAGGTGATGAGCCGGTGGCAAGGAGAGATCTTCTGGCGAATCCAGCACAAGGGTGAACGGGAGGGATGGCTCAAGGTGAGCGAGATGCTTCTAAAATCCAGTCAGACGGTTGATCGTTGGGTCTAGCGGTTTGGGTTGAAGACGTATCAGAAGAGCGATGATCGAGATATCATCTACGACCTCCTCACCCTTCTTCACACCAATTCGATGGACTTCCACACGACTTTCCGAAAACTTTGCTTCTTCAATCCGTCACATGTGGAAAATTGCGCTCACATCGAAGATTTCGCGTCCGACCTCGTTACAGCAAGCACGACTAAGTTACCCGCCGACTCTCTTGACGTCGCCAAACGCGGATTGATACCATGGTTCGAGATCTACGCCCAACGTGCCACATTGCCTGCCGAGGTGGAAGCTTGGAAGGCCGTCGAGGTTCCCGCGTCGGCAGAGGACGTGCGACTTTACGGCGAGGTCGCTCCTGGCGACTCTTGGGAGTCCAAGCGAGAGACCATGATGAAGCGAGTCAACCCCCGCTTCGTGCTTCGACAATGGGTACTGGAGGAGACCATCGCGGAGCTGGAGCGGACAGACGCCGACGGGATCAAGGAGGGTCGACAGAGATTAGCGAAGATCTTGGATGTGAGTGCCCGCTTCCCAAAATTAAACATGGTTTGACATGGGTTAGATGGCCACACGACCGTTCTTGAGCTGGGGTGAGAGTATTGGTGAAGATGTTGGAGAAGACGCAAGATTGTCTGCATTGGGAACGAGGGAAATGTTGGGCTTTCAGTGCAGTTGTTCGAGTTGAGTCAAGCATCAGTTCATCATGCATCATCCAGACATCAGTTCACCTATTCTTGCCTCCAAAACGCTTTGGGGGTTGAAGTATAGGCGCTTTTAGTACCGACTTGCACCTAGTCTCAATAGGCCTCCACTCTGTCGAAAGTGCTGTTGAGCTGAGCTTTCCCGCGAAACCTGACATTCAGTATCCGGATTCTCACACTCACCTCGAGATGCACTCGCAGCTCCGCCTTGCCCAGCTGCGGGCTGCCCGAGCCGTGGTACTCCCCCCCCGACGAGTGAGCTCGCCTCCGCTCGGTGGCCTCTCCTACTACGCTGATGGACTTTTAAGCTACTCGCTACCCTTCATTTGGGCTACCCACCTCTCACTTCATCACTTCCACCCACTGCCCCAGCACCTGGATCCACCTCCACTCGTCCAGTCCTGACCCGGCCTGCCGTCACCAACACTCCACCCACCACACCAGGTTCTTCCACACTCGCATCCACACCACCTCCAATCCCGCCTCTTCCACCACCACCCTCCTCAATCCCAGCCGCTTCTCTCCCGCCCCCTCCACCACCACCTCCCCCACCTCGTCGCCGTCACTTCTTCCGCCGAGTCCTGATCTACACCTCGTTGGGGATTTTGACATTCTACCCCCTCTCCGGCTGGCTCTCTGCGCACTACGAATCTTACCGCGAGATCTTCACCTCTACTTTCCCAGGTGGCGAGGCGGTGGCGGATTTCGCGGATGAGCATGGATGGGAGACGTTTGGGTATGGGACGGTCAGTAAGAAGGCTGTGGAGGCTTGGCAGTATGTTACCGGGGAGAAGGTACCAGAGCCTACGACCACTCGGCCGAGGATTGAGAGGTCCGCGGGAGATGTAAGAAACATGGTTGAGAGATCTGTTGGGGAGGTGCGGAACAGGGTGGGGAACTTGACGAAGTCGGCGGGAGGGGAGATGAAGAAGGCTGCGGGACAGCTGGAGGCGAAGGCGGATAAGGCGGGGGCGGTGGTGAAGGAGAAAGCGGAGCACGCGAAAGATAGGGTAATGGGTAGCTCGAGCTCGACGAAGAAGACCACGGATTCGGCTGCGGCGAGCGCGATGTCCCTGAGAGACCGGGTGGCTGAAGCGACGGAGGAGGCGGTGGACAAGACGAAAGTGCTGACGTCCGAGGTCCAGGCGAAGGTGCCCGAAGCGACATCGAGCATTCCTTTCAACTTCTCGGATGGCGTGGAAGGCATGGTCAGGGAAGCCGAGAAGGCTTTGGGTCTCAGCGAATCAAAGGTCGAAGCGGCCGCAGACAGGTTCGTAGAAGCGGTAACGCCGTCCGACTCGACTCCCGACCGCGGTCCACGGGTAGATTTCGATGCCACAAGGACGAGAGGACTGCACCCGGAGACGGTGAGCAAACCGCGAAAGGCGTCGACTGCTGGGGAAGAGCTGTACGCCGGCCCGCCTTTACCTCTTGGTCACGAACCGCCGCCGGGATACTACCTCGCCCCTCCACCCGTCTCGAGAAAGACATCCGCCGAGGAGACTGCGGAGAAGGTCAGGCAGACCTTGCCCCTTCTTGTACCCAAAGTCAGAGAATTTGCGGCGGAGGAGCCTATCATCTCTGAGCTGGCCTCGACCATCGACTCCCTCACGGCGTCCCTCTCGAGCCCTACGAGTTCTCCCAGCGCAGACGCTTCTGGAATCCTATCAAAGGCTCAAGAGGACTTGACGTCCCTCAGTAAACGGCTAGACTATGTGAAGAGGACCGAGAAGGAGAAGCTGGAGAGGACGGTTGAGGAGAAGACGAAGGAGTTTGAGGCGGTCCTCAGGAGGAAAGAGGAGGAGAGGGAGAGGGGGGAGCAGGGATTGAAGGAGGGTTGGGAGAAGGAGAGGCAGAAGATGGTGGATGAGTGGAGGGGGGCGCTCGAGACGGAATTGGAGTCGCAGCGCGGAGGCATTGAGCAGAGGTGAGCAGGAGAACAGTTTCACTTGCTGATATGAGGAGGTTGCGAGAAGAGGTCGTCTCTCAGGGTATCGAGCTGCAACGTCGCTGGCTTCGATCCATCAAGACGCAAGTGGAGACCGAGCGGGGTGGGCGACTGGCGAAGCTCGACACGCTTACGACGTCCCTGAAACACCTCCAGCGGATCACACTGGACAACTCGTCACAACTGGATGATAACGTCCGACTGCACAAAGTCTGGTCCGCCCTTCGCGCGGTACAGAGCAAGGCGGACACCGGCGATTTGGCGTTCGATGACGAGCTTCGTGTGCTCAAATCCATCTCCACGCCTTCTGCGGGTAACGATACGAATGCTCCTGGTGGGAAAGAAGGCGAATCGGTCATCCAAACTACCCTAGGACAACTGGAGAAGTCCGGTATTGCTCAAACCGGCGTTAAATCCCTCGCAGCACTCTCATCATGGTTCACCAACTCGGTCTCGCCACGTGTACACTCCGCCTCATTGGTACCCGCACCTCACGAAGCCACCGTTCTGTCACATCTCGCCTCCGCCGGTCTCGCGCGAGTCATGTTCCGCCCAAAGGCTGGAGTTGTCGAGGGCGACGACGTGGGCGCAGTACTTGCTCGGGCGGAATGGTGTTTAGGCGAGAAGGACCTGGACGGCGCAACTAGAGAAGTGAATAGTTTGAAAGGGTGGCCGGGAAAGTTGGCAGCGGATTGGCTTAGGGAGGCAAGGCGGAAGCTCGAGGTTCAGCAGGCTCTTGAGGTGGGTACAACCACCTGGTTTTCTGCATGACTGACGGTCTTTCCTCAGGTGGTGGCGACGGAAGCGACGTTGAGCTCATTACTACTAGTATAGGGATAGAGGGAATACCATGCAGTTGAGAGACATTCTCATGAGGGTTGGAAAGGTGTTCTGAGCGTTTTGAGTTGAAAGGACACAAAATATGCACACCGACGCCATTCTTCCGGTTTCTTTCAGCGATTCGCTTCTTGGGGCCCGGCCTCTACTTGCGTCAATCCTTCATTGGACAAATGGAGGAAATAGATGTCAAGGTCTGATGAGATAGAGATCAAGCTTCGTCGGGAAAAGAAACACGCGGCAGTTGTGTGGAAACCGGATTGATGCTGATCGCTGACAAACCCGATCACACACGAGGGAAAAAAGAAACCCGGGCTTCGGATGGCTTCGCATCAATTCGTCCAATCAAGACAAAGGGAAAGGACAAAGCAAGACCTTCACAACGAGGCATAAAGGAAGGCTGCTGTTTCAATCATCTTTGATTCGCCATGAACGCTTCATACTGACATCGCATTCCGAGTCTGACCAAATCTTACCATGTCCAGCACGAACCTCTCCGAGACATCGACGCTTCTCCCTCACTCTCCTCCGCACGAGCGTGTGGATAATCACGACGCAGATCGGCCAGTGAGCCTCGATGCCTTCTTGAAGAATGTGAAGAGGTGCAAGCTGCTCTTTGGCTTGGGATTACCGGTGTGCTTCGGGCTGGAGGTGCCGCATCTGGTTCTAAATATCCTCGGCACCAAAGAAGGATGGGTGGGCCTGGAGAGAAGGCTCATCATAGCGAGTTGCGGCTCAGACATTGCGGGTATCGTCATCAGTGTAGGTCATCTCTCATCTTGTTTCCCATGATCTCTACTGATCGGAGTCGCAGTTTGCGCTCTCGGTGTTCTACCTATTCTCCTTGGGACACTCCCTTATACCGATGTCCGCGGCCCTGTCCTTTCACCGCCGACTTTGTCTCCTCTCTACACTCTTCCTCGGCGCCGTCCTGGTCCTCCACGCCGCTCCCGGCATCATATACACCATCTTCACCCGCCATTCCCCTCCCATCCCGCACCCAACGCTGTCAATCGTCCGTCACTGTCGGACCGCCACCTTGCTGTTCACCTTGCTCAGCGTGGCCAGTATGCGGCGCGGCCCGAGGTTACGGTACGAGCCGATGAAGCTCGGTACGTCCTTCGGGATGAATGCTGATCCGGCGGACCCGCGGCCGAAACCCAAAGCGAACGAGGACGAGGTCGATGCGGAGAGTGAAGGAGATGTCCATGAGGAGGAGGTGCGGAGCAATGTACTGGACTATCAAAATTCGTCGATGCTGGACTTCGTGTTCCTTACCTATGTGAGGGATACCCGATCATAGTAAGCATGGAGTACTGATCGTTCATTCAGATCGCACCGCTAGCGCGGAGATCCCTCGAAGTCCCGAAGCTGCTCCAATCCGATCTACCCCACCTCGAAGAGCCCGTACGAAAGTCTGGCGCCAGGCAGTCTCTATGGGCCGACGAGAAGGAGAACAGCATCAAGCTCGATGGTACAACTCCCACGGTGAAGAGGGAGAAGGTGACCAGCTGGATACTGCTCAAGGCGCTATGGCGAGGGCGAGGCTGGACCATCTTCGGCAGTAAGTCATCGACGCTCACCGGGAAAGCATCTGACGACGCTAGTATTGGTACTTGAGACGGTTGTAGTAGCCTTCAGCTTTGTCCAGCTCGTATCGATGCACGAGATCATCCGATCATACGATCGGCCGGTAGGAGATGATCCGGCGTACGTGTATCTGATATGCGTTGGGCTGTTCGTGGGACAGACCGTGGAATGTGCGTCTCCACCGTATATTCGCGGTCACCCTCACAGAGCTCTTAGGCTTTCTTTCGGCTTACGCATGGTGGGTTGGTCGGCAGTGAAGTACCATTTGGTGACACTGGCTTAGGGTAAAGGAGACATACGCGCTTCGGACGCCTATCAGTATGGCACTTGCGTCCCTCGTCAGGCCATTATTGCATCGGATGCAAGAGCTGAGACGCCTCGCAGCTTTTCACCAAGATCTTGCGCTCGACGGATGCTCAGGCGTTAGAGGCTCACCAGGTCTCTGAAGAAGAGAACCGAGCAGGAAAGGGTCGCAGCCAAGTGAGTTTATCTCAACATAAGTGAATCGGTCGGATTCTGGACGTTGCCAGGTTATGAATATCCTCACAATCGATATCGAGAGATGTGCTCTTCTCGCCACAAGAATCTGGAACATGAGCAATGCTTTCATTGCTTGTGGGTGGCGATCATTGCTTAGAATAAGAGTCTGCGCTTACGCTGATACGTAGTGTGCATTAGCGTGTCCTTTATGTACCAAATGCTGGGGTACAGCGCATTCGTTGGAATAGCTTGCGTCCCGCTGTCAGCCCCATTGTCCGTCTGGATCGCACGGGAGACCTATCGTGAGCTGCTTGAGATAATGCTTGATCATATTGACGGAAAGCAGGGTGTGATCAGGCTTGGGCAAGAGGACGGGATGCGAGGACTGGCGCAGTCAAGGAGTTTCTCTTGGGCTATAAGGTCATTAAAGTCAGTCCTCATCACCTGAACGGGAAAGGCTCTTTCTTACATTCTTAGATCAATGCCTGGGAAGATCATATCAGGCGACGTATTGACCATTTGCGCGCCATCGAGGTCAAGTGAGCGGCGCAGGGACTCGGATAATACAACGCTGATCTATGCCAAAGATGGCAGCGTTACCGCTACACCCTCGGGACATCGTTCAACATCATCGCCGAGCAGCTGTCACCGTTAGCCATCTTCGTGACATTCTTTTTCTACACAAAGATACTTGGAAACACCTTGACCCCCCAAACAGCCTTCGTAGCTATCACCGTGTGCGTAGGATAAACGATACTGCAGATGGATCTCGAGCTGATGAGTGGAGCAGATTTCAGCGGGTTCAAGGTTTGCTCAAAAGGTCCTGCATTGGCTGACCTTTGTGCAGTAGCCATGTCTGATATTCCCAGAACTTTTGGGGAAGTACTCGAAGCAAAGGTCGCTCTCGAAAGGCTCTCGGCATACCTCAATCAACCAGAAGTGGAGCCGTCGCTCTGGAATACGTCCCATCAAAAGATTACCTTGGAGAAGGCGACAATTGGGTGGCCGAAAGCACATTTTGATGAGACTGGCGCGTCACAGCCGTTTGTCTTGCAAGACCTGGACTTCCAGCTTCCTGAGATGTGCCTTACGCTCGTGTGTGGACCGCTAGGATCTGGAAAGACTCTATTTGTGAGTCCTTCAAAGGAGGCTTTCGCTTATCTCACTAGCTCCGAGCTCTGCTTGGAGAGGCCCGGGTTGAACATGGATCAGTCATTGCGCCCCGATCCTCGTCTGATGCCATCCCTCTCAACGGTTATGAAATTCACCATGCCTGGACCACAGCTTCTTGGCTTGAAGACTGCATCGCATACGCCCCGCAACAAAGCTACATTCGCCACGGAACGATTCGGGATAACATCCTTTTCGGCCAACCCATGTGGCGAATCCGGTACGATGAGGTCCTACGTCAGGCGTCTCTGCTCTCAGACTTGCAAGTCATGCCGGAAGGCGACCTGACGGAAGTTGGCGAGCACGGCATCACCCTGGTGAGCCTCATTTGTGGTGGAGATACTGACGGATGTCAGAGCGGAGGTCAGAAAGCCCGAATCAACCTGGCCCGTTGCATCTATGCTCGGGCCAAGACAGTCTACATGGACGACATCCTGTCAGCAGTAGACGCTCATACTTCGCAATTCATTTCCAAGGAGTGTTTGCGAGGCTCACTCCTTCGCGGCCGGACCGTCGTCCTCGTTACCCAACATGTCGGTCTTTGCTTGCCGGCAGCCGATTTTCTTGTTTCGCTAAAGGACGGGCGAGTCGAACAAGCATGCCCGGCGTACGAGGCGGAAACGCTCCATCTAATGTCTCCGAGTCAGCCGAGCCTCAACAAACTTGAGGAAGCGCCTGCATCCGCCAAGCATGTCAGTACACCTGCAGAGGAGGCTCAAGTCACGCGTCACGTGTACCAAGCCGAAGCTTCTGCGTCAGGCCGGGTTGCATCCAACCATTACTGGATGGTTTTTGCCTTTGCAGGAGGATTCTACTACTGGCTAACCTCTGGGCTGCTCCTTGGCGGTGCAACAGCCTTTGGCCTTGTGGGGCGCCCGTTATGGCTCCGCCAATGGCTGACGGATCTCGACCCGACACACCTTGATTACAATCTCGTAGTATTCGCTTTAATATCGTCCGCAGGTATTTTACTCGGCGCTTTACGATGGGTCTGGATCTACGGGGTCGGTAATGTCGGGTTTTACAGTAGGGGAAGCAAGATGATTCACGCGACTCTGCTGGATCGTATATGCGCTGCACCGCTTTCATTTTTTGAAAGCACACCGGCTGGAAGAATCATGAACATTTTTGGCCAGGATATGAATAGGATGGATGGGTTGGTGGCAGACGACTTTGGCCGTGAGTGATTCGCTGCATCGGACTCTGGTTCGATCCTCACTTCATACCGCAGGAACTGCCATGGGAGGTCAGCAGATTAAATGGACCATGAGCACGGACGACTAACGAGCTGCAGCTCTTCGTGTGGGAGCCTCTGCGCTCGGCGCATGTTTTACCGAACCAGTTAGTAATGAGTCGCCGCCGAGAGCTCCAAGCCAATCTATAATAGCTTCTGCTCGCCGTCATGATTCTGTTTGGTGGGCCTCTGTGGTGGCTCAGCGGAGTGTAAGAGGAGGCTCTTCCATCAAGTTCAATCTGACTTGACCATAGACTTGGAAAGCTCCGGGCCGACATCCGTCGACTCACTGCCGTCGCTGGTTCTCCATTGATCACCTGCTACCATGATGCCATCGAAGGGGTCGTCATGATTCGCGCGTACGCCCTCACTATCCGTCACCTCCCCTGCTGACCGAACAAGGTTTGGCTCCTCGGAGTTGATGATGAGGGCCATGATGGAGCTCAATAATCGAGAAAGGCTGACTTGGACCGCTGATTGCATTGGTGAATCCATAATGTCCGCAAGGACAGCACCGCTCATGTGCTTTCAGTGTATAATTGGGTGAAAGGGATGGTCAAAGCCATTGCCAGCGTCATCGTTACTGCTACCGGTTTCTGGCTCATTGGGAGGGACATGTCGGGAGCACAAGCTGGTTTGATCCTCTCTTTCGCGATCGTCGCCTCGCAAGGTGTGTCTGAGTATATATCCGGTTGCCCTATCACTGATGCGGCAAAGGTCTCTTTGACTTGCTAGAACAGTATAGGTAAGCCAACCAAGATCTACTGTCTAGTGCAATTTGAGCATTCACAGCAATCTCGAGCAGACATTCGTCCACGCAGAGCGAATCAACCATTGTAGGTCCACCCCGCTGCGACGTGGACCTATCGGTACCTATCACTGACCCATTTTCAGACATCCATATGAAAGAGCACGAGCCGACCGATGGAGAGATCCCCTCGAAGGAGTGGCCAAGCGAGGGAGCAATCTCCCTCAAGAACCTGTCCGTGCGATATGCCGAAGACCTCCCAGATGTCCTCCATGACGTGTCCCTCCACATCGAGGTGAGCTGTCTAGTAGCATCGCCTTTAGGCCGTCTCATTTCTACAGCCCGGGATGCGAGTCGGCCTTGTCGGCTCGACCGGCTCCGGCAAATCGACTCTGGCTCTCACCCTGTTCCGAGCGATCGAAGCTAGCACCGGTACCATCGAGATTGACGGTCTTAGTGAGTGTATTACTTGATCCTATATTAAGGCAATCAGATATCAGCCAAGTCGAGCTTCACGAGCTTCGAAGACGTCTCAATATGGTGGTGCAGGATGCGAGCCTCACCTCGGGGACTCTGCGCGATGCCCTTGACATGACGGGAATGAAGGATGATCATGAGGTGTACGGCGCTTTGCGAAGGGTTCACCTCTTGCCAGAGAATTCGAGCAAGGAGGAACTCAAGGACAACCCGTTCGCCAACCTGGAAACCTTCGTCGCAATCGGTTGGCCGACGCGTGTAGGGACGAGGTTGTATATGCTGATCATCGTTGCAGAGGGCGCCAACTTCAGTCTAGGGCAGAGGCAGCTTCTTTGCCTCGCACGAGCATTGCTCAAACAGTCGAAGATCTTGGTGATGGATGAAGGTGAGACCCGTCCTCTATCGTATCTTCCTTTGAGCTGATAAGAGCATAGCCACCTCATCTGTTGATTTCGAGTAAGCTGATCTGGACCGCGTTTGTAGATTTTGTTGGAGCTGACGAGGGGCTCACAGGATGGACGCAAAGATCACCTCCACCATCAGAGAGTGTTTCGCTGGCACCACGATGCTCGTCATCGCCCACCGTCTCGCCACGATTATGCATTAGTACGTATTCCCGAGCTCAATGACTGGCCGTTAGTACTGACTCCACATGTTCAGTGATCGTGTATTGGTTCTCGACAAGGGACGCGTACTCGAGTACGGTGGGCTGTGAATACCTGCTTGAATCGGAAATTGCTTGACGCCCACCAGGTCAGCCGCAGGACTTGATGAACGACACAAATTCGGCTTTCCATTCGCTGTGCATGGCGCAGGGAATCGAGGAGTACGAGAAGCTCCTGGCGATGGCGCACGGCTAGTCCCACCATGATCCTGAACATACTGTACCCCAGCTGTACATCCTAGATGCCGAAGATAATGCTTGTCACCACCCATGTGCACGTAGCGAATCGTGATGGGCCAAGTCTAGAAAGTATGCAGATGCTATGCTAATGATGCGATGGTTACACTAAATGCTGGATATGTCATTCCCAACCCCAATACCCGGCCCACACAGGTGGCACCTGCGTACCTCTCTTCCCCGCCCACTTCACCCTCGCGGCCCATCGCCAATACCGAATGATAGACAGCATACCGCATGCTACCAGGAAGATGAAGACGCAAGCCCCTGCAAAGTAGTTGAATGGCGCAATCGATCCGTTTGCTTCTCGATGCTTCGCATCGGCGGGAGCACCGTTGCGTGGACCATGTACATTCATTGACAACAACCCTGGATGTCGTCGTCAGATGTGAAGACAAGAAGATGGGGATATGGGCGTACCGATGACGAATTGCATGGCCAGGACGGAGATGGTCACGGTAGATAGCGCAAGGATAGCTTGGTCCGTCCCACTTCGGGCGAAGGAGAAGGAGACGCTGAGGTGGGAGAGATAGGCGGGTTGGCAGTTTAGGAGGATGTATTCGTAGTGGTACAAGCTCGTTTGCAGCAGCAGTACGTGATCTATACGATCCTCTAAGCTCTGAAAGCATCAGAATATGAACAAAATCACCCTCCAGATCGCCGATGTACGCCTCTACCCCTTCCCCAATTTCAGCACCGCGCTTCCGTAATCGTCCAATGACCTGATGCTTCGCTCCCAATAGCCGAGATAGACCAGTGACAAGCCGCCGTGTATCCGTGATCCGCTTCAGCATTGTGCTCCGATCATAGATCTGCTTCGGCTGTTCCTCGTGTTTCCGCTTCGCCGCGGAGCTCGTGGGCAGGAAGAACAGGCGGATATAGATCAGTCCACTCGGCACGGCTGGGAGATGTGCTCGAGCCCATCTTCTCCAGCTAGGCTTTGGACTGGGCGGTGGTCGTACAGGCTCGAACCTCGGAGCGATGGGTTTCTCGTCAAGAACGTTCTTCTCGCTCGACTCCACAGCCTCTTTCGGGTCGGCTGCGGTCGAGACAGGTGGGGACTCGGGAGACGACTGGGTATGCCGCCGTGGATCGGTGGTCGGATCGATGCTGAGGGAATCAATTTCGTCGACCTCGGTGTCCACGTAGCGGATCAGAGGGAAGAAGGCGTCGACGATAGAGTCGAGCAGGCCATGCGCTACCCAGTCGGAACCATGATTCTCCTCAGTGAGGGAGATGATCCGATCGAGCACGCGTTTCGTGTGTTTCGAGATATCCTCGAAATGGAACTGCGCAACACATATCAGCAGGATTGGTGCGGCAGTACGGGTAAGCTTGCGCTGATGATGCCATCGGCAAAGACGACGAGATACACATTCACAGCTCCCACACCGACACCCTCCAACCCCTCCTTCCCTGGATTATCCTCAACAATCTCCACCTTCTCCAGACTCTTATCCGCATTCCTCCCGGGCCCCCTACCCATCCCCCATCCCCGTCGATGATGCTCCTTCCCGGAAGCATTTGCCTTCAGCTCTGGACTAGGCACGACTGGTCCGACCAGGCCTGATGCCGAGCTCTTGGCTGATCCGGGCGTATACTTGAAATACCCCTCGTCGAGAGCTCGGACGACCACGAAGTAGTAGCCTAGCTTTTCGAACATATCGAGCTTCTCGCGGGGATCTTGCTGCAGTACATCCTCGAGAGTGAGCGGGTGGAGGCTGAGCAGCTGAGGTTGGGGAGTCAGTAGAGTTCAAGCGCGTCAGTGTTCACTCACCTCGCCAACATCGCGCAGATCCTCCCAGCCGGGACAAGAGACGTCCAACCACCAACACCCCTTCCCCTTACCTTTTCCGTTCCCTTCGTCCTTCCCCGTCGGTGTCCCAACTCGCGATGGCTGGGGCAACTCGCCACTCCGCATGTAATTGAGATTAGGCGTCGAGCCTACATATGGCTTTGTCAAACCCATGAGATCGGAGACGCTCTTCGGTCTCACCGGGACCTCTCGCAGGGTCTGTAGGCGAGATCGAGCTGGACGGACTGGGATGGGTGGGGCGACGAAGGATGTCGACCCTCGAGGCATCTTCGGTCGGGGTCGACCTGCTCGGTTTTCCGGCTGCCGAGGGACCTCAGGAGCCATACCTGATGCTGCTCGTAGGTTGCGTATCTGGTCGAGGACAGCGGGGAGCGAGGAAGTGGTGATGACCCGATCCGAGGGGTACAAGACCTGTGCCCGCGTATCATCCGACGACGACAAGTCCCACGGTGTCCCACTACCCGAAGGAAGGAGCAGCACGAACTCCCTCTTCCTCGGCAAATGCAGCCGCTTCGGATGGTCGGTGACCGTTTCCGCCGAGACGGTCCGACTCAAACTCCTCGACCTCTTCTCCTTCTCCCCGTCCGACCTCACATCCGTCGACCCACTAGCCGAGCTCCCCCTCCGGACTCCAATGACCGTCCCAAACCTTTCTAACACCGCCATCGTCGCTCGCCTCCCCCTCTCCAGCCCACCCGTACTGCTCGAGCTCAAACATGAGACCGAGGTCCCACTCAAGGTGATCGCGTCATCGTTATCCGTGGGGTGATCCGTGGGGTCGGAGCCCGCGCCACGGAAGAGATCGCCGTCATTGGTGTAGAATCCTTGATTGGACGGTCCAGCCTCTAGCGGAGCGGACACAGGGATACTTTGGTAAGATTGACGACGTCGACGACGGAGTTTCTGGGGAGTGAGGAGTTCGGCGAACTGCGGTTGCGAAGTGGAGGCAACATCGGTCTTTAGCGATCGAGGGCGATGGGAGAGGATAGGAGAAAGGTGAGGCCCAGATGTCGGAACGGGGGCCGTGAGGATTGTGGAGGCGTCATGGGGAAGAGAAGAGATGGGGTGGTGAGAAGACATTGCGAGTCACGGGATGACGATGAGTTGCAGGATGGCGATGGGCCACCGGACAAAGGGTGGGCGACCATGAGTGATGGGCCGCAGGTGGCGTGTCTGGCTATGTCCGATCCAGGGTCGCCCCTGCTCCTCCAATTTCGATGGTAGATCCTTATAATACACTCCCCAAGTCTTTACATGAGAGACTGCGCTGAAGATTCAAACGATAAAGGCAAGTGAAATTACAAGCTTGAATGAAAATAGCGCGAGGATCTGTGCCTGAACAAAGGGACACGTTCTTGAGTGCAAAACGATAGACTTCTTTGGTGGGAAATGCGCGTGAACCATGCAGGTACTTTGACATGCTCATGCTAGATATCTAAAATGTCCCCTGATTTTTCCTAGACCAGACCCAGTTCCCTCTCGACGCTCCCTCGCAGCTTCTTCCAGTCGTCTTCTCTGAATTTGACCCTCTCACAAGCGCGCATAAATGTCTCCGGTAACAATAGACTGTCCTGCGGCGGGTCGCGGAGGTAGGCAAGGACGGGATCTCGGGATCGTGGTAGAGAGAGGATCCGGTCGCGAGATACAGTCAGGATGGTGAGGGAGGCGATCAGGAGGAAGCGTGGGCCTGAAAGTCTGAGTCAGCCGTGGACAGCGGGACCTAGGCAACGCACCCTCGGAGACAAGGACATCGATGACGCGAAGTGCTGTTGGCCAAGGAAGGGATCGGATGAATAGCTTCGTGAACCATCCTTCCAGGAAGTCGATGGCTGAATCTGTCAGCGCCATACCAGAGACGGGCGTGAGGACCCACGATGCAGTCCAATCTCCTTGAAGAGACCAGCCAGCTCCTTCTCACTCCCACTCAACAAGCCCTGAAAGACCGCAGCGTCAACCCTCATCCCTGTTCTCTCCTTCACCCAATAGTTTTTCAGCACCCCATTGACGAGTCCCGAGAGCAGCCAGAAAGCATCCTCCACGACACAGTGGACAAGCAGTGCTCCAGTCACCTGGACCATAGGTGGAGTATACCCCGATGGCGCAAAGTTGGAGTAGGCGCGGAGCAGATTACGTAGATCAGATCTTCCGGGTGAGTTCGGTTCCGAAAAGATGCTGTGATCGGACCACTCCCTGTACCGAGATCAGACACGCATGCAGCAAGTGGGGAAGGACCAACGAAGCGACATCGGCATCTATCCGGTTGTCATAGGTACCCTTGTCGTGGTCGAGGAGCTGGTTGAAGAGGCCGGGCACCCTCGCAGACATAGAGGAAGCCATGAACCACGCCCAGACCTTGCCTCGTAAGGAGCCAGGTATACCAACATCCATTACGAGCTTGCGAACTTTCTTGGGCGGTCCGCCAGCGGGCATTGAACTCGAGATAATTGACAGCTCAACCGATTATCAGTAGGCTGACATGATGACAGAACAAGGTATCCCAAACCCATTTCTGTTCGGCGATACGGTGATCGCCCGGAGCACTCCGGCTCTGGAAGATCTCCGGAGTCGGCGACTTCTCCTTGAGGAAGCCCCACTCATCCGTCTCGGGCAGTGGGGCACGAAAACTGCCACTGGATGACCCGCTCACTATAGTCAATCGATTGTCGATTGGTGCGTCGAGTGTAGGTTTCACCAGCTCGAAGTCCATCCCATCCGCTTGAACGGTCTCCTCAAAGTCCTTGTGACTGACAGGATTGGCCAGCGATCGAGAGACGTTTCGAGGTGGCTTGGAGGACTTGCTCGAAAAACTGAAGGAGGAAGATCGAGCAGAGGGCAACGCTAGGGAAGGAATCGAGTCGTTTGAGTGCATCGACGAGGTAATAGGTGGGGGTTGTGTGATAGCGGAAGAGGTAGTAGACGAACGTCCAGGCAGAGGCCGAGCAGGTGAGCCAGGAGTCGACGGACTCGCTTTTGAAAAGAAAGATCGCTTGCTCGATTGAGCCGCCGTGAAAGCAGGGACAGGAGGAACGGTGGATGTATCGATCGAGAGAGGAGGAGTGCTTTCCTTGCGGCCTTTCGTGAAGGTTCTCGCCACGGTTGCCGAAAAGCTTCGCGATCGCGGCCGGGCCGGGAAGAAGCCAGGCTTCGGGACAGCAGGGATGGTAACCGGGACTTGCGGGATGATATCTGGTGATGTGACGCTTCGGACAGGGACTGGCGGGAAGCGAGACGGCGAATCGCGAATGGTCTTGATATCCTCTGGCATAGGCGGATCAGCTCGTGTGGGCGTTGTCGCACGCCGCTGCTCGGGTGTAATTCGGTCGAGGGTGGATGGCAAACCCAAGCCAATCCTGGGCGTGGGCGTGCTGGGATCGCCGACGAGAAATGTAATCGGTACCGGACCTTTCGAGGCTCTAAGATCCGCTTCCATCCTTCCGACAAGTGTCATACCCCTAGGCCGCTTCCCTTCTGATGTTTGACGGACAGCCTCGACTGCTTGCCTTGTCGCGGCAATAGAGTGTGGGGATGCGGGCGAACCAGGTGACCAAGCTGTGATTGGCACGTTAGGCGAGAGACTAGGCGAGTGTGTTGGCGGGGGCGGGGGGATGAGATTGGGCGGTGACATCGACTTTTTCCACGCATCGATTAGGAAGCCATCGTCGAGGGGCAAAGGCGAAGCAAGGAGAGTTTCGTGTGTCAATGGAGGCGATGGAGCGGTGAAGGTCATTTCTTTGGAGGGTTGAGGCGTCTCGAGAACCGTCGAAATCTCGCTCTCTTGCGGACCTTCCGATGAGTTGTGCTCGGTATGATCGCTGCTTCCGCTGCCGGCCCGCGATTCATTGCCTGCGAGCTGCTCGTTGATCTCGTCCTTGCTTACAGCAACACCGTGCCCTGACGACCTCTCGGAGTCGTTTGGAGTCTCACTCCTGTATGCTGTTCGAGAAAGACGTTTCGCTTCTGCCGGGGAGCCTGGGCTGCACCTAGCATGAATATCGCTATCCGATGAGGTCCTCTCCCTCTCCCTTTGGATCCTCAATCTCAACTCCGTAGCCACAGATCGACCTGTCATCGTTCCATCCAAACTCGGCGACGGTACACCGACAGGGGCTTTTGGCGGATTCGGACATCTGGGCGGCACATATGGTGTCCCTGGCGCGGAGCCGAGCTCTAAGTCCAAAGCAGGTGGTCTTCGTGGAAGCCTGTCTTCAGATCCTCGCCTCTCCTCTCTTGGCCGCATCGCCTTCGTCCCCATGATATCACTCGAGGGCACAGGGATCCGCTTCGTCGGACTGGACCCCTGATTCGCATCCTTCCCCCAAGTAGGCAACACCTTCATGTGCTGTACCCCACCGTTCATGCTCTCGCGCATCACCCAATCCTTGTCGAGATCTGAGCTCACATCGATAGACTCGTCGCCAGGAGGATAGGGATGAGAAGCGATGACCGGCTCGGAGAGGAAGCGGGAGTCCAGAGGCGTTTCCAGAGATGCGGACATCGGAGAGGTCTCGTCTGCACGTATTCAGCTTCGCGCACAAAGCGGATTCACAACGATCGCACCGGTAAGGTCTTCCACACCATCTCCAAAAGAGTCATGTCCCTCTTCAGTCGTCTCATCCCCCATCATGAAACCCCCAATCCCACCAAACGCTTCACTACTTGCGACAGAGGTGACCGACTGCCGCTTCTCCGCTTCCGGTTCCGGTGGTTTTTGTTGAACGAAGAACTGCTGGCCCTCCCTTTCGATCGCTGGGCTTTGCTGTGGAGAATCAAGCTCGAAGGGCCCGGATACCCTTTTCAGATCTCTGGTTGCCTGACTGAGATCCGGCTCCTCTGGGAGGGCAGTAGGTTTTGTTGGAGGCGATGGCGCAGTGAGGATCGTCCGTGGTAGCGAGTCTCTGGCCGAGAGGTCGAGTGATGATTTCCCACTCGTACTGGCAACCGCCTCGAACCGCACATCTCCCTTCCGAACCCATCCCACAACCCCTTCGCATGATGCCAAGAGAATGTCGCCGAGATCTCGAAGGAGGATCAACTCATCCCCGGCGATGTACATGAGCTGATCGGGTGCCTCGGCCACACAATCAGTCAATCTGTGTTCCAGATCAGCTCGTGAGGTGCATACATCATGGACATACGCGACGCCTCGAGCGAGTCCTCCCTTGGCTGCGAGAGAAGCAAGATCGTTCAACTCTCTCGGATCCACATACTGCATCGTCGACATGACGATCCAGTATCGAAAAATGTTTTCTTGTTGATGAGTTGATGGAAAACCAGCCTAGTGGAATGTTGAAAGGTCGATCATTTCGACGCGTCGCGGAAGAACGGGAGCAATTAGTTTAGAGAAACCCTGAAGTGTTAATTTCACCTGAAACACGAAAGTTCCTTCGTTACTTCACATCGGAGCCACGGCCTAGTGAGGGACTTTGATTGGCCGCCATGTCAGCCGTCGAGTCCTCAGAAGCATCGGGGTCAAATGGACTGGGGTACACGTCAGGTAAGGCAGCTGGGACGTCCACTCCTTCAAACGGACTAGTGGCCAAGGGGCAAGACGAGCTGGAGATACGGATAGAGTTTGGGTGAGTCTCTTTCGCATGAGCTGACGTTCTTCAGACGTTCCTTCGTCTCTCTCACGAGCTTATCTCCGATCCCGCAGCGGCGGTCTTCATCTCCTCTTCTCCGCCAATCCCAGACATACGATCCAAATCCCTCGATACATCCCCGAAACATCACCGCCCAAGCCGACCGACGTACGATATCTCATCAAATGGCTAAAAGCCAACCTCCTAACCGAGCGAGAGGAGATGTTCGGTGATGGCGATAGCGTGTACGTCTCCCATAGCTATGGAAATCCCTCATCTGATGTTGTACTGCAGGCGGCCAGGGATATTGGTTCTGATCAACGACGCGGACTGGGAGCTAGAAGGAGAGCTGGACTACGAGCTGAAGGATCGAGATGAGATGGTCTTCATCTCGACTTTGCATGGGGGATGAAGTGTCACACGATGGTTATGACTTGCCGATGAATACTGATGCTGTCCGCTGATGATCGGCACCGCTTCGAAGACGGCTGTACTGACTCTCTTCCCCGCTGATCCGTGCCAGGCTCTCAGAGGAAGGATCTCGTCCCGCCTTGAATTAGGTAGGTTAGTCGATTGTGGCGTTTACTTAGTGGGGTGAGGCGAACAAAACGCTCCTTCTCATGGAAATCGAACGTTTCCAAGGTGGAGGGCTCTCAAAGGATACCCTACCAGTGAGCTTCGCTTTCAACCTGACACCTTCCCTCCCGGATGTCCTGACGACGGATAGCCTTGGATGAAACTCGAACTGACCGTACTTCTCTATCACCGAGAGGCAGTGTTCCGACAATGGATGACCTCTCAATAGATCTTCACTAGCGATACTCGTTAAAAACGTCTGCTTCCGGATATCACACTCCTCCTCGCTCCTCACTTCACAGTCAGCGTCCCATCAAGATGTCTTCCGAAATGGGTACCTGCACCTCGTCACGACGACTCCTGGTCATCAACACGTCGCCCCCAGTGAACTACGTGCCAGGGTTGACACGCCGCGTGATCGTCTCAGATAAGTGATTGGTGTCAAAGATGCGTGACCTGCAGAATAGTTCCTAACTCTGATCGTTACGGATCAGAGTCTTTCATCCTCAAGGTTTTCAAGAAAGCGCATGCAAAACGTCTCAAATCCGAGCGAGTTGACCCTGACTTTTGACAAGTTCTTTACCGAGAGTGCGCTCATCTCCAAGCATGTCATTTCAGACCTGCTGTCATCGGGTCATTACTCAACGCTGAAGGATTCGGAACTGTCACGGTGCTACGTCGACCAGCAAATAGGCCCGACGCTCAGCTCCTAGAATCGGCGACGGTCGTCTGAGCTTCGGCAAAGTTGGACTACCGTGGTCGAACTTGGCTGGAATA
>JAABUY010001143.1_pt1 | contig 37691 bp, 52 predicted proteins | sample 5560271 | NCBI WGS metagenome assembly JAABUY01 (sample SAMN10711886, study PRJNA513374) | rock metagenome | isolation source: Antarctica rocks | place: Antarctica: Victoria Land, University Valley
CCCGTCTTACCTTCACCCCTCACTTCCCCGCCGTCCCCTTTGCGTTCTTCAAAACCGTATCCCCCTCCTTCCTAACCTGATCAAACCAACCCTGTACGATCCGACTCTCCTCCCAAGTCATCCTATCGCTCTCCAGCTTCCCATCGCGGATGCACCGCGCAGTCTCGTCAGCCTCGTAGTGCATTGACGCGCCCGGGTGGCCGGGGTAGTGGTGCGTAGTGCGTTCTTTTATCCCGTCGACTTTGGGCTCTGGGTGAGGCATGATGTGGAATGTCTCCGGCTTGTACGGCGGGTCTGGAATACAGGCATCAGTACTCCAGTATACTCTTGATCTCTTTGGAGTCATGGAGTCGGACCACTCACACTCGATGACGAGATCGCCCTCTTCGCACTGGATGAAACAAGTCCCCTCCCTCAACCCCACACAAGCCATATCCGTCATGAGATGAGCCTGACCGACCCCCTCCCACTCGAGACCCCAGAACGAGTTGGCGTCGACCTTGGAGCGCGGGTACACGGATTGGTGCGTGAAGAGCATCTTGGGCGCTTTGCGTCCTTTGTTGTCGGGGTGGTGGTGCATCACCAGCATCGCCCAGACGGACGGGTAGGGTCCCCTAGACCAGCACGATCAGCATTCCCCTCATTTAGCTGGAGAGAGACCCCGTACATGTCGAGCAACGAGCCACCGCCGAGCTTCGGGTCGATCATCCGGTGGTCATCAGGCAGAGCTGTTTTCGGCGATTAGCAGAGTTCGAGACGGTGGAAGGGGAAGACCCACTGTCCGGCTGGTTGTCGTTGGAGAAATCGGCTGAGAAGCGCTTGACCTTGCCGAGCTTACCGGAATGGATGACGTCCTGGATGGCATAGGCGATGGGGTGGAAACGGGTCCACACGGCCCTACAAGGAGTATCAGTCCTACGTTCCCGATCATTCCGACATCAAGTAGACAGATGCGTGAGAGCGGAACGGGAGGAAAATTCACTCCATGAGGAACAACTTCTTCTCCTTGGCAATCGCGATCAGCTCGTCGAGCTCCGCCATATCGAGGGTAAACGGCTTCTCGCACAGAACGTGCTTCCCGCCGAGAAGCGCGCCTTTCGTGTTCTGGTGATGGAACGTATGCGGCGTGCCGATGTAGATGGCATCGACATTCTGGCGACCTCCTTCACCCTAGACTCTCATCCTAGGTCGTGGACATACCGGGTCGGCGTAAACCTCCTCATACGAGCCATAAGCCTTACACCCCTCCAATCCCCCATGTTCAGGGCCCCAAGAAGCCGGATCACTAGACGGACTCGACTTGAGATCGTCTAAGAATTTCTGGGCGGACGTCGTCGAGCGAGAACCAATGGCAGTAATCTTGTGCGAGACGTCATTGGCATCACGGGTGGACGGGTCGACAAGGAGATCCTGCGTCTCCGTTAGATCATGTGTGGGCCTAAGGGAAGGGAGCGTGCCATTGAAAATTTCGTGGCGATCCGGCCGGTGGAGATAATTCCCCATCGAATCACTTGAGGTGCCATTTTGGCTGTAGAGCTGTTTGAGAGGTTTCTAGAAGGCGGATGTGAGCCGGTCCAAAGTATTTTCGGCAAATGATGGAGGAGTGGAGCTGGCGGTGGTGCCGGGCCGGTCGGCGCATTCAGAGCAGGGGTTGGTGAGCGGAGTTATGCGGTGTCTTTTCTGTGGCCAGTTTCCCCTCCTTTGCGTCGTTCATGCTCTTGTAGTCTTCTCATCCTTCCTCTCGCATCCAGAGGACCGTTCTTGGCTTCGCCCACCCCCATCCCCCTTTCTTCCACCTTTGGTTGCTGAGTTTGTAGTCTTCGGTGCTCCTGCAGTCGCTCTAGAGTATATCTCGATGACCTGAGGACGCGGACGGGATGCGCACTGTATGCATCACGTGCCCGGCACTCGGACCAGGCGGTGCAGCATTACGGTAGCGAGCCAAGATCAGCCCGGTGAAGGTGAAGCGAAGAATCTGTTTGGTTTTGGTGCTCTCAAGTCTTCTTGGACCGATACGAAATCACCGGCGATGAGGCCCCTCAGCTAGTGTTCAGACTCTGTCCGAGGCTCATCAACGGCCGAAAGGACCCCATATGCGGAAAATGCCGAGGATTTAATGCTGCGCATAGGTTCAAGAAGGCGCAACGAACATTCGTATCGACCTCAAACCTCGCGGACGAGATGTGCGAAACGGGCAGAACGACGAGACGGGAGCCGCTATTCGATTGCTCCCCGCCTTGATCGAAATTCACTGATAGTGTTTTTCAAATCATGGGTACGGACTGTTCCTGAAGTTCTGGGTCTTACAACAAACAGACAAACCCAACTTGCTTTACATCGTCTATGGATCAAGAAGACCCACAAACATACGCCGCGTCATCTGTACGATCTCGCAAGACTCAATCTAAGCATCAAATCAAGCACGGTGTACCCGTCCGGACCGCTCCTTTGGCGACGCCATCAAAATGAGACTGGGGTCCGTCGCAGGGGTTTCACGCCCTAATCAGTCGTGCCCTCTCTGAACTTATGACGTCCGATGGAATTCCTTGCCATGCCCTTGCTCACTTTCCCTATGCTTTGATTCTTCTCGTCACGAACAGTCCTTCTTATTTCCGCTTCCACTTTTCAGCTCATAGCTTCCATTCAACATGTCCAACCTGACCGCTGCTGAAGCCGCTGAGGTGGATGCCAAGGCCGTCCTCTCAGTGAATCAGGGTCTCAGCTTGGGGCCACTCATCACGTCGTGAGAGCTCCTTTGCTCGATGGACGCGTCTGACGAAGCCGTTTCCCGTCGCTCACTTCTGTACCGACCATCATGATCATCTCCATCGACTATACGTCCTACCCTATCTACCTGCATCACCGATCTCCTTATAATTCATGCGACACGTTCGATTGACCCTCACTCTCGCTCGACTCGCAGCCTCTGGCCGGCATCATGTTCCTCCAGTTCGCAGCTTGGTGGTTCTGGTCTCGCTCCTCAGAACCGACTTTGATCAAATGGATAGTCGTGAGTCCCTCCCTCCCTCTCATGATGATTGGAGCTGAGTCATCAAGTACCTCATAGCTATCGGCGGTATCGCGGAGTCAGTCTTGTGAGTCGTCTGGTGTTCGTTTGCACCTAGTAGTCCTTCTGATAAGCCTCGCAGCACGGTCGCATTGTATGTCTTGATGTTCAACAGAAGCTTACACATACTGACCGGTATTTCAACGTCAGCAACATGGCACCTCTTAACATGGCACCTCTTCGCCTACGGTTTCGGGCGATATGCTCCGTTCGAAGCGACGACATGTGAGTGTATTGCATCTTCCACCGGCACCATCGCTGACAGCTATAGGGCTTGGGTGGCCCCCATTCATGGACAACATCATCGGTACCATCTTTCAGGTAGCTCTCTCGCTCGAGACTACTCCAATTTGAGCTGATAAGTCCAGGTCGTCTAAATAGACCGAGCATACCGCCTCAGCCGGAGGACTATATTCATCCCCATCATTGCAGGTCTTCTCCTGTGAGTCTGCGAGTCCGTATCTTACGCAAGCACTTACGAGCCAGACTTACGTCACTTGCCGTTGTATCCTTCACTCGGCTGCAGTCCGAATCTCAGGCAGGCGTACGTCCATTGCGATAACGTTATTCCAGTAGCCCTCAAATTGACGGCATCATTGCAGCGATTTTTTAATCTATGAATTCGTAGAGCTCTGGGTGAGTAAGCCACTCCGTCGAAGCAGTCTGGTAGTGATCCCGATGGCATGGCTTGCCGCAACCATCACCATCGATGTCCTTATCGTCGCCTGCGTCGGATATGGACTGTGGAAGTTCAAGACCGGCTGGACCCATACCGATGCCCTCGTGAGGAAGCTCATGATGTATGTACCCAACTCGGAGACGCCCATCTACGCCGAGCTGACTACCTAGCACAGGCTCTCCCTCGAGACTCAGCTAGCACCAACCATCGTGTATGTCCCCTTGTCATTCAACCCGTCTGCAAGCTGATGTTCCATTCCAGCTCTTTCGCTTTCCCCATCGTCTACGTCTTGGTAAGTCTGAAAGGAGGGTATAGAGCAGTGCTGATGCATCACAGACCCCTGCTTCCACGGTCGACCTCTTTGTCGCGTGAGTCGCGCCCTATTGTGGTTAGTGAGCCGGGCAGCTGATCCTGGCCCAGTACGATCCTGAGCAAAGTCTACTCTGTCGGTCTTCTGGCAGTCCTCAATCCTCTTCGCGACTTCCATCGCATGGATGCGTCCGAACAGGCCGCACGGATGAAGGTGAGTGATCCAGAGACTCGATCTACTCCGGTCTGATAGCAATGTACGCTGACACCGATGTGCGCAGAAGAGCAACTCGTTCCCGCTCTCAGGCAATCGCCCGCAGCAAGCTACGGTCAACGTCTCCCAGGACAACTACGTCGAGGTCAGCTCGCTTGCGTTTCTCCGATCTACAGCTGATTCAAACGACAAGGCATACTCTGGACAGGAGAAGAGCGGTAAAACGACCAACAGAGCTCCAGACTCGGACGTAGAGCTCGGACTACCCGTCAAGCCTTCAAACGGCGAGATCAACCTTGACTACAGGATCAATACTAGCAAGACGGGTCTTACCGAGTCGCCGACCGCCTTTGCTGAGAATGCGGTATGAGTGGAGGGGCGATATTGAAGGTGCATGCGTTTTGCGTTCCGCTGTAGCTATATTTCGATTCACCAGGTTCGAGGAGGCGATCTATCTTTATTCAAGCTTCCTAATGTGCGTCTGCGGAGCCCGGCCAAACCTCTAGTACTCAAGATTTTGGCATTCCTTAGGGACTCCCTCCCAAGATCGTAGGGAGAGAGGATACCCGCTGCAATAACATGAGCTAAGTTGATTTCCCGGTGACAGACCAAAGATTGGGCTCAGTCTCTAGGCAGTAAGAGAGCCTAAGGCGGCGACCGCCATGCCCAGGTGCCACTAAGTCACAGAACACCCTCTCCATCTTCCATCTGCTTTCCTTTCCCCATTCATACCCCAAATCTGGCCTGGGGCTTGGAGGATACAGCCAGATGAGCGAGTGCCCCGATCCAGACCTTCGAGATGTCTTCCGCCTACTATATGAAGACGCCGACTGGGCAGCCTCCGACGACGAGGTGAGTTGTCCCTGCCCGTCCCAATTGCAAATCATCATTGACAAAGAGAAATAGGAAGATCTGCATCCACCGCTGGGTGATATAGCGCCTGAGCTGGAGGTGGAGATCGTTGAGCGGGATGTAGGACCTGACGAGCCCGCTTCTGACCGATATACCAGAGTGTGTCTTTCTCCTTTTCGCCGCTATCTACCGCTGAAGTAGAGTCTCAGAAACGTATCTTCGACACCCTCGACTCCCTATTCAAACCGTCCGGTGCCAACCGGAGGCGTTGTATCTACCCCGTCCCCGAGCGAGCACCATCAGTATACACTTCCAGCCATTCCCTGCCACCTCTTCCTGAACCGAGCTTGTATGCACCCTACTCCCCACTAGCACTGCTAGCCCGACTCCGGACTTTTCAGCCCTCGACGTTCGCTCCCTCCCATCCGTTCGAGCTCTCGCCTCTCACCCTATCTAAGAACGGGTGGATTAACTCTGGTCGGGAGGTACTCCACTGTGGACGGTGCGAAGCGACTTGTTCATTGAGTGGATTAGAGGAGATCCGGGATGAGAGGGTCCGGAGGGAGGTTGGGAGGAGACTTGGTACCGGAGTCGGCGAGAGACATGCAAGCGGATGTGCTTGGAGGGTTAGGACCAGTCCTGGTTAGTGCTCCGCTACCTGCTCCGCTACCTTCTTACATATCTTGTCCGCGTTTCACGACGCGACCGAGCTGGATGGCAAGCTGATCTGATCCGTGTAGATGAGCTGTATAAGCAAATACGGCAGATGCTGCATCCCATTTTGTCGAGTAGTCTGGCGGTACTAGCTGAGAGGTTGGAGCGAGAATGTCTGGAAGCAGGCGGACGAGGGGGGTTGAGCTGGTCCTGTCCATTCGTAAGTGGATCGCCCTGATCCACTTGCACGGTGACAAGCTAGGCTGCATCTCTGAACTGGGTCGATGGCTCAGGGTGATGCTGACTCATATCATAGGGCGAGAAGCGATTAATGAACCTATCATCTGCCATCTCACGATACCTCCCCACGTCCGAAGATCCGACCGCATCCGAAACGATTCCCTCTTCTCCAGGACCATCCACCACAGCCCTAGCCATGGCCCTCTTTGCATGGTACCCCTACCACCCAAATGCCCCTTCATTACACATAGATCCATCCGCCCCGCCTCGACGAACCGAGATCGTCCAATGCCGGATCTGCGAGCGCCGCGTCGCGCTCTGGTCTTTCCAAACGAACCGGACATTTGATCTGGTCGAGGAGCACCTAGTGTGGTGTCCTACCGGGCAAAGGGGGTGGTGGGAAGGTTGTGCAGTATTGGACCCGCCCGGGATGGGGAGGATCTGGGAGGGGGAGGGAGGTGTGAAGGGAGTTTTGAGGGTTAGTGAGAGGTTGGAGCGGAAACCTTGGCGGAGGGGATAGATGGAGGCGTCTCGTGAGATTTAGCCGACGATGACAACAATCTTTGTTGTATGCATATGTCCTTGCAAGAAACCAGCCAGAGAAGCGTTTGAGACTGCCTGGGAAGACGGGGTTCAGCAAAAAGTGGACGACGAAAGTCAACGCACACCCGATCGAGTCCAATGGATCCTGTTTCGCTTTCCCACCATTTCCAAACGACAACGGTGATGTTCAGCTTGTCTTGGCAAGTCAAGTCACGCTCTCCCAATGTCATTCGACCCTTTCGAGACTCGCCTGCATTTCCTCCAGCTCCTACGCAAATTAAACGCTTCCCAACCCTCGATCCACAAAGTCGTCGCTTACGCCATCCGTTTCGGTTCACGATGCGGTGAGGACTTGTGGGAGTGCGTGGTGGAGGAGTCATCAAAGGTGGATCTCCCCCGTCCATCCTCTTCTTCCTCCATCCTACCTGCCTGCCTGCCTGCCCCCCCCCCCTCGCTTGTTCCCTCTCTTTCCTCTCTACCTCGTTCCGTACACCCTCTCCTCTCTTCCTCGTATCTCCCGCCTTGATGATGGTATCGTAGGGATCATTGAACACCCGAATCAACATCCTCTACTTTCTCGACTCCCTCCTCGACGCCTCCCAGTCTCTTCGCCCCCAAGACGCCCCTTATCCGAGATTCGTGACGAGGGATCTGGGACAAATTGTGGAGAGCGTGGTACCAGAGAGTAGGGAAGGTGTCTTGAACCTGAGATCCGCTCGTCAAGTCCGTCATCGTCTTCAGAAGCGATTGGGCTGGAGGTGCTGACGAAGGAATGTGCCTAGATACTGGAAAGCTGGAGGACGAGACGGGTAGTTGAGGTGAAGGTCGTGGATGAGGTGCTGAGACGGCTCGATGCTCGGTCTACCGGGTACGTCCGGTCGGCATCACAGCTGAATGGATTGAGAGGGCTGATGAGCTGTAGAGAGTGGTCAGAGAGGAAAAGGAGTCATGACGAGGTGTTCTCGCGGGGCGATATCCTACGTCGTATGGAGGAGGACCGAGAGCGGGTGAGTCCCCGATCGCCCACCTTATCTCCTTCCCCTTACCAAACCTCAATCACAGAGATCATGCTGATACGTGCACAGCATAAGCGGCTTCGCGAACGTATATGGATCCTCCCTATCCCCCCACTCCACCACCCCTCCTCCCTCGGCAAACCAATAGGCCCCTCTCCCTCTAGCGGTTCCCCATTCACACCCGCTTCCCCAGCTCAAGGGCAGGTGGGCAAGATGATGCCTCCTCCACCCCCTGTTCCGCCTACGTCGAATGATGGCCGAGGGGAGGTGGTGGAGAAACAGTCTTCGGCGCTAGATCTGGAGTTTGAGCAGTTGTGGGAGACGACTAGTGAGTTGGGGGAGGATGATTTGGAGAGGATGAAGGAGTGGGTCGTACCTCACTCGTTATGGAAGATGAGCTGATTGGGGTAGCGATTCGTTATTGATAGCCACTGAGGCGGGATGACATGGATGGACGATGGTTCGAACCTGCATGCATCGCATTCAGGACTCTGCATATGCCTCATGCTATGCTAATGCTGGGTGAACCAAAGCTACGAATGGTTGAAACAATACGGTGATATTTACCCGTCGAGTAGATCTTTCAACTTGTTGATGGCGGATGACCGAGCTGAGGTGATCTGTTTGCCAGTGTCCAGCAAGAGGTCCTTATCGTCCTGTTTTACCTCAATCAGCTCTTCTCGAATAAAGGCAATGAGGGAAACGCACCTCGAATAGGTCAGCCGCCAAGGCAGTCCACTCAATCTCCGTATCCCGCTTGACCAGCCCATCCAACATTTCGATCACCTCAGGTAATCGATCCTTGAGACTCTCCTTCGCCCCCTTGAGCTCGCCAGCAAGCTCGGTGATCTCGGTCGACGGTTTTCGTTTCCCCTTGGCCCCAGGCTTGGCTTGCTCATCGATTCTCTGGGTCACAAGATCCACCATGCGCGAAAGCTTGCCAAAGCTCATCAGCCGCAGAGCTATTTTAGCGACTTGGAGCTCACCTCGACGAGTAGGGCCGTGCAGTAGAGGCGTGACCATCGAGTCGAATGATCCTCGGAGAAGCATATTTCCAGGCTCGCTGATGAATGTGAGCTCCGCACTAGATCGCAGACCTTGGAACTGACCTTCTAATATGGAAGCACCCGAGAGAGCATGTCCATTCTCCACACCGCCGTTCTCGGCTGAGGCGGCCAATGCTCTGCTGGCTTTTTGCAGAAGATTAGACATCGATCCGAGCACCGCTCGTTCGGCTGGTAATAGCTACCTCATGTATAAACACCCATTCAAACGGAAAGAGCGAAACTCACAGCTTGACCCTCTGGCAATTCCACATGCTCCACTGCCTCGCCCTTCGCGAACTTCCCTAGCGCGGCCAATAGCCGTGCATGTGTCCGCACCCAGCTCTCTGAGACCACTCCGCCGAGATCAGTCATGTCTCGCGTACTCGGTCTCTTCCCGCCAATCTCCGGGAGGAGCTCGAAATTTCGATTGTCCATCAGGCGGTCCACGTCTGCCAGTTTCGAGAGAGTGGCAATCGTCTCTTCAGAAATACCCTTGCCGCTCAGCAGAGCCATTCGAGCCTGCTCGACCTTAAGTATCGCTCCGGACAGCGAATTGGCAAGCTTGGAAGCGAGTTCGCGGATTCCCTGGATCTTCGAGTAGCTTTCGTGCTCGAGCGCTTGCTTCACGTAATCCGGCAACTGGACGATCGCGTCAGCGTAAGTATCGAGGAGAGGGAAAACCCGGACATCAGATGCGCTCCGCTTGTACATCTTTTGAGCTTGATCCGCATACATCGTGAAAACGGCAGTACTCCGGCCCATGAGAGCTTCGCTGGCTCCTCGCTCGAACAGAGGGTGTAGGAGGTTGTCTAGTTGGATCTCGGTGGGCTTGAGGGCAGTCAGGGGAGAGGCGATGAGGGATGGAGCACCTAGCCGCCCATGAGCTCATGATCGCGCAGAGATGGGTGCCCGCACCAAGCAGTCGATGAAGGCGTATCAGGAGAAAGTGCGCATGGGCGCAGGATGGACTCTTCGAGACGATAAATCGAGCACAAGTTACGGCTTGAAGGAGCGGTGCCTCGTGCGACGGCGTCTCGTGCCATCGCACGATGAGAAGCTGAACAGCGACCAAGCCGATCTCATCTGCTAGCTGTACGTCGGTCTTTGGCAGATTCAGTCCTGCTCCGCACTCAGCGTACTTCGAAGCGTGGCAGCAGTCCCTACCGTATTGCAGTCCTTCTACGTAGAGTCGCCAGTAGTACTTGGCGTCCCCGCCAGACTGCTGTCTTCGGACGAGGAATATCTCGGCATTCACGAGCTCTCGGTATTCCTTCTCGTTGGTCTGTCCTAGTGAGTACTGCTGGACAACGTTTTCGGCGCCTCACATGTCCCTCTTTCGTCCTCGTCTCCAGCATCCTCACCTGTCTCCCCATCCGCAACTCGTCGTCTCCCACAACCCCCTCCAGCTCGCTGACCACACATCCCTTCGATCCCCATCGCTTCCAGTAGGTCTGCACCATCTCGAACCACTCGTCATCCGTCATAGCTCGGCTGTCCTTCTCCACCTTCAGAAGCGCGAGCAGTGGCGCCCGCTCCTTCTCCCCTATCTGTCCATCAAGAGTTTTGAGCAGGTCTCTCGACTTTGCCACCAGCTCCGGCCTATCTCCAGCACATTGAACTAAATACTGATAGAAGGCATAATTCCGTTTACTACCGTCATTTCAGCTTCCACCTCACGATTTCTCACTCACACTTCCTTATCCCCCTTAAGCACCTCCTCAACAGCACTCCACTCCCCCTCCCAATCCACCTCTTTCCCCTTCTCCGCCATCCGTCCAAAGATGACAGGAACAGCCTCCATCCTCCACCAAGCTCTAGCCAAACTTCCCCCAAACCCCTCTTCTCGAGCAAATCGGTACGCCTCCTCGAGGTCTCCTGCGGAGATAAGGATCTGGAGCCGGAGCCAGAGGTGATCTGAGGTGGCGCATGGACGGGCGGTGGTGGAGAGGAGGGTGGTGGATATTCGGAGGCTCCCCGAGGGGGCTGTCTCGGCGAATGGGCGGTCGGGGGATGGTTGGGGGGATCTCTGGGTAACCCTTTGGTCAGTCCAGAATCCGACGATAAGGGACAAGGTGAGAAATCGAGAGAGACCCACCTGGACCCACTCGGACCAAGCAGCGACCCTCGCCCAAACACTCGACTTGACGAGATTAAACATTTTCCGACTGGAAGCCACCATGGCAGCCGTATCCCATGCAGCGGCAGCATTCAGAAACACCTGTTCCCCCAGATCCGTCCTCTCGGGCTGAGCATCCCAGAATGACTGATACATCTTCAGCGTCAAGTCCCCTAACCCAGCCAATCAGCTTCCCCCTACCATATCAAGCTGACGAACATCTTTGGATATTCCGGAGTGTGTTACCAATCCACCAAGCACCCCTCGTACTCAAGTCCCCGGTAGTATGAACCTCGTCGAACACTTTGAGTATGGCTGGTGTGGGAGAGTGGAGACGCTCGAGGAGGACCATGCGCAGGACGAGGGCGGGTTGGGATTTTGGGTGTTTCTTTAGGTGTCGGAGGATAGTGGATTCGGCGGATTTGTACCGCTGGGACGATATGTCATCTGAAGCGATCGACATATCAGCTCGGCAGTACTGTGGTCATAGCGAATGGACTGGAGAGCCAGGCAAAGGGCGCCTGGTGAGGAAGTCGACCGAGACAAGGGGGTCGAGGCTCACCGTAAGCCGAGTGGAGCTTCCGCTCGTCAGTCGCCCACTTGGCATCCGCCATGGTACCGCCAGCCTGCTTCCGCCTCGTACACGAAGCGCAGGAAGAGTCAAGAAAGGATACCTTCCAATTATTGTTGAATGTAGCGCTCTCTGGGATGTCTCGCCTTCGGGTGTTTAATGCAACGGTCAGCACGCCTAAAGGAAATCCGGGTCCAATCCACTCCGTTCGAATCATATACATTCTGGGCCCGGACGACGGGATTCTAGATCGCGTCGAGCTTTTCCTCTCGGAGGCCGACCCATCACTTTGCCTCAACAAACAGCAGTAAGAGTGAGACTCACAGCCTGGACGTCATTCGGTGTAATGGCATCAGTCTCCTATAGGACTTTGCGTCGGTCCCCAGACAGCTAGGCACGCCTTCCTCGACGAGCACATCAAACTTGAACGAAAACTCATCGAGCGGCTCCCCAGCCTCCCGAAGCAACATGCCTTGCTTCTCCTTCGCATTTCTGTACAGCACAATCTTCGCCACCTCCAACGGTCCCTATATTCCGCCGACCTCACAGTCTTATGGGATCGCCTCGACTCCCTACTGCGGAACTGAGTGCACCAGATTCGGTCTCTAGGGCCTTCCCTTGACGAAGTGCATCGTGCCATCGAGCAGGCCCTTATCAGCCTGCCAGTCCGTCTTGGGGGCTTCGGGATTCCATCATACGCCAAATGCGCCCCACATACGTATGCAGCAGCGAACGAGTTAGCGGACACAGTCCTTGCCCCAATTCTTCCATCAATCCAGCCCACCAGCGAGCCGATGCTGTCCCAGAGTGAACGATGCCAGGACATGTTCGAAGCTGCCCACTCGTCCACCTTTGAACTCCTCGATTCGCACAAGCTTGTTCTCGAGTCGTCTTCCTCCCTTGGCCGCAAGTGGATGAGTGTGCTTCCGACCGCGGCGCAATTTCGCCTTACCGACAGTGAAGTTGCTGGCGCTCTCCAGCAGCGCACACCTTGCGAATCGGAAACGTGGAACACTGCCGCCGCTGTGTCCGGGAGAGGCATCTGGGCCACGACGAGGTCTGCCAACGCGGTGGCTGGATGCTCCCCCGCCATGAGCAGGTCAAGTATGCGCTGGCGCATGCGCTGCGCTCAGTGGACGGTAGCCTTGCGACGGTCGAACCTCACATCCAGGGAACCATGCGTCGCAACGACATACGCTTCGTTCCCCCTCCCGACGTCCCGCTCCCCCGCTTCGACGTCGACATCAAGGTCGTCTCTCTTTCCGCCCTTGACGCTCTTCACCATCCAACCCCGCCTCATCCTCCCACCGACCCCATCGAACGCCGCCAATTCACCATCGACGACTACCTCAAGACCAGGGCAAAACGCGTTGTCGATCATCTACGCGACAACGAGGCGTCAACGATCGATTACTTCCGACCGCTCGTGCTCACTGTTGGAGGTATACTGGAGAAGGATGCCGTGGGATTTCTCAGGAGCTGGAGAAAGACACATGAAGAAGTCGGTGTATTCACGCTTCGAAAATCACGATAGCCCTGACGCGAGCCAGAACCAGGGCTTCGGACGTGTGATATGCAATCTTCCGACCTTCCAGACACTTATCATTCCAGGCACCGAACATTCCGGGTTTCTTTTGAAGGCGTAGAATTCCACTCGCCTATCCAGCTGGCTGGCAGGCCTAGTTGGCAGCTTCCCCATCGCCTCCGACAACCATACATACATCCATGACACTTGTATATGAACGTCTTGCATCTTCACTACAGGTGCTCGGAAATCTGGAACGTGGTCGATTCCTTTCGACAATGAACAGGTAGTATTGCAGATACCTTCCTAGCAAGATGTTCCAAGTGATACACATTAAGATCAAGTCGGTACCCCACCCATCATCCTCACCCCATCCATCCCTATCCGCATTCCATCCATCCCGACCCTCTGCACACCGAATCCCACACCTTCCAGCCGGCGCCAAACTTCCGCCCTCTCGATCAGATCAAAGAAATTCGCACTGCTCCGGTGGGGGAGCACGAATTCTGATATCGCGGTCGGGAGGGGTATGCTTAATGCTAGGTTTGTCGGTGCGAAGGGGTCGAGCGAAGAGAGGTAGTGTGTCGAGGTGGCGAAGTCGAGAGTGACCCTTTTTAGCCTATCAGCGATGCCTCTCCTTCAGACTGGTTTGAGACTTACCTGAACACACCCCAGAGTAGGAGAAGCTCCACACCGACCCACCAGACCCAGGTCCCCCATCCCCAGCTCTTCCGTATGACATCGACAGCGACATTGTTCTGGACAGAAGCGAGTGCCTCGAGCCACTGCCGCTGTGTCCGCTCAACCTTGATTTGGGCGATTGACGAAGCCTCAGCAGCCCGTGCGAGTGCGGATTGAGCCTCGCTCAATGTCGTGGAAGGCTGTGGAATGGGTCGACGGGTGACAGCGCGGGACAAGCGGCGGATAAAGCTCGTATCCCCTTCGGCAGGCTCACTCTTGCTTTTCGCCGGCGATCGGACCTTAGCTGGGGACAGCTTGAGACGGTGTATGGACCTATCTCCCGAATGAGCTGATCCGAAACTGCGATCCGCATCGGTCGATCCCGGTGGACGAAGCGGGGAGAACCGGACATTCCCCTTGACCGAAGCTGGAGAAGACTGCCACCGCCCTGGAGGATGGGGTGTCAGAGTAGATGTCGCATTCCCCATCTTCGGGGTCGATGGCGATGGTGTCGAGACTAGTGCCATACCCACTCGTATTGGCTCTTGCAGCGGTGTCTCCAGCACTTGATTTCGCCGTATCGATGCGAGCGATGGCGACTGGGATTGTCGAGGAGAAGAGCGGGAGGTTGACCGAAAGAGGGCGGCTCGACGGGACGAGAGGGTATCGACGTTGTCCTCATCGTCAGCAGATTGTGAGAGGTCGGGTTCGGGCAGGGCGGGGAGTGAAGGTGGTTCATGTGGAGGTCGAGATTCGGCGAGTATACGGGACAGCCTCGAGGAATCCTGTGACAGGCTTGCCTCCAGTGGTCGAAAGCTGGTTTCGCGTGACCTGCTTTGCGGAAGACTCGCTTCTGCCGATCTGTCAGATTGCAAGCTGTTCTCCCTTGACTGTCTCCACAGCTGCTTCTGCACGGGTGCCCTCACTCGTTCCCGCTCTGTCCTATCCACCGCTTCTCCTGCCTGCTCACTCTCCTCCGTCTCCCCCCATGGCGGCGGTTCACCACTAGCCTCATCCAGATCCAGCTCAACCTCGCCTCTCACTTCCAGCTCTTCTGCGCCCTCTGCAAACAGCTCGGAATCGTCAGGAGCAAGTTCGATGCTCACCCGTCGAGGCGTCACTGGATATCGCTTTCTTGTTGCGTGATCGGATAAATCGGTGGAAGAGTGGACAGGAGCATATCGGCTGGGGCGAGGAGTACGTGTCGGAGGTTCTGCAGCTCGTTCTTTGCCTTTGCGAGAATTTTTAGAGGTGGAGGATCGGTCGAAAGAGCGGGATGAGGATGGGTCGGATGTGGGTGTGATGGGTGGAGCGGGGTGGGTTGCGATGAAGGTTTCAAGAGGAGATGGTTTGTGCTGCGGTTCGGGCTGGGATGTAACAGTAGGGGAGCGGGATGTGCCTGATGACCATTATTACTGCAGAATGAGGGACAGTGTGGAGAGACGTGCTGGCGTGCAGAGCCGCTGCTCGGGACGGCACTCGAGCCACTGCTACTGGGGGAGTAGGCGTTCTTTGACCTATATCCAGATCCCGTCTTCAGCCAAACCTCTTTCGACTCAGTGTCACTCACCTTCCCCAGAAACCCTCCTACCGGGGTTCAAGAATGCCCTGGTGATCCTCGGTGGTGGTGTCGGCGGGCTCTCCTCCTCATCCCGTTCCGGGCTCGCCGGTGGAGAAGGTGACGGCGACCTTTCAACCTTCTCAAACCCCCTTCTCCGTCCATCTCTCCATCCTCCTCGTCCAACTTCCACCTCCAGGTTTTGTATCGGTGTGATCGTCCTCGGGATGACGGGAGTCACCTGCCTGATCTCCGCGTCCATCTGACTCAACAGCATCCTCAGCTTATCCCCCGGCGTCGGTTCCGTCCCACCGATTCCTCCATCTTCATCCCCAAAATCGATCAATGGCTCCTCATCCACTCCTCCGACGACAGTCACGCTATCCTTGTCATGCGGCATTTCCGTCCCATCATCGCTCCAGATACTCGTACTCGTCCGCGAGCTCGGTTGCATCCGCCCGGACCAGGACGAAGGTGGTGAGGAATCGAGTATCGTCAATGTCGAGGAGCGGGAAGTGGGCCGAGGGCGGGGAGCGTACATCGGTCGAGATCATTTGCGTCACCTCGATGAAGGCGTGGAGTGTCGTTGGAGGTCAGTATATCCAGTTGATGGATACGAGGAATTCTTGACGCCGCGACACGCGCTGTTCCTGAGGACCAAACATTCTCCGGTCATAGGTACTCAGCCACACCGAGATTTATCCCGGGATTTAGCGGGTTTACATGCGTGGTCCATCCCAACCCCCATCATGAACCCTCCTCATTGGTTCTCTCACTTCACAGCGATGTTCAAGGACATACCCCCGGCTGAGGATCATAGATGGCCACCGATCGTTTCCCATTGATGACCTGAGGTCGAAAGGCTAAAAAACGCGAGAATCACGAGATGGCCGTCAAAACCACAAGACTTCAAGTTCGGGCATTGCTGTCTTTCTGAGATGCTCGGGAATCTCATAGCATTGTCCAGTCATGCGAAATTATTCCCAATAACGCTTGCCATCCGCTAGTATATCACGACCTAATCCTTCCCCGTGCCTCACCCTACTTCTTCGGATACCACTCCGCCCCACGCTTGGCATCTCTTTCCATCCGGGACCTCTTCAGCTTCTTTGTCAGGTAGTGATCGAATTCGAATGCTCGATAATCTCCTTTGCTCGAAACCCGACTGGCAGCGACCATTTCAGCCATGCGCATCTTCCGGCGTATCTCCAACTCCGGCACGTTAGTACTCAGGAGACTCAGGAGTTCCTTGCGGTCCGTCTCGAACTCCGTTTCGATAGCATCGCTGAATTGCTTCACGCGTTCGGTCATGAGTTGCTTGGCCGACTCTGCCCCAGAACCCTGGACAGACCACCTGTGGTCCACCGGATAATAATTGACGAGATCGTCTTCGCATGGTAACCACCTGCGTTTTATGTGACTGACTACTACGCCGTGCCAATCGTTCTCCGGTTCAGACAGCGTCTGTTCGCTGGATCGTGACGGCTTGTGATCGGAATTACCGACGGCAAATTTACCTTTGCGGTCTCCTCCTGCGTCAGTGGCTGACTGGTTGAGAGTCCGGTTAGCGCGTCGGGAAAGGGTCGTCTCGGTTGCAAGGGAGAAAGGCTTTGGGTGGTGGCTGCTGACCTCAGCGTATTCCGTCGCTCCTTCATACGCTAATAGTTGGTCCATCCCGCTTGACTCGGCACTCTGAGGAGACGTCATGCAATCAATGTCTTTCACGGAATCGATGTCTCATCCGGTATCGAGGTAAGAATGATTGCAGAAGCTATTGAGCCAGAATGAAACAGCGCATCTTACATTGCTTACGGACTTTCCCTTCTGCTCACGGAGGTTCAGGTTCAAAGGATGTCCGCTTCGTAACGACCTGAACAGCCCCGTGAACGCCCGCACTCTTGTGGCGAATGGACAGGCAAGCGTAGATCAATTTGTGATCTTCTCATGCAAGACTGAATTGATCAAAGTCAGAAGCCATTCGAAGTCGGATCTTCCGCCTGTAATCGTTCATACGCAAAGGCAGCAAGACTTTGCGGTTCTTCCCTCCTCATCAAGAGGGTTTGCGCCTCAGTGTTGTTCGCTTGACGAAAAGCCGTTACAGCAAGGCTATACACAGATTCATGCACGCATCACGATAGTGTACCCTGACGTGATATCCCCCCTCATACAGATACTTCCCAAGCATCGATACGACTTGTCTGTCCCCCGTTTGCGATCATAAAGCGATCGTAGGCCCTCTGATGCTCCCTTTCCTCCCACGCTCCCCGCCATGTGATAGTGGTCAATCTCTTCGGCCGTTTCGTGTGACGCCGCCGAGCACAGGATTCCGCATCCTCCCTCATCCTCATCCTTCTCTTTCGCTGTTGTCGAACTCAAAACCGTGATACTTCGGTTTGCGACTCAAGCGATTGGCCGCATGGACCTCAATTTTGCGCATCAAGTTCTTCACATTCAGATCCGAAAGGTCGGTCTTCAAGGCTGACTTCCAATCGGATCCGCACAATTCCCAGACATCGGGACTGAAAGTCAATGAGACGTTCCTCCATCTCCGACCTAGCCCAGGCAGAGCCAATACCCTGGACGGAGTAGCTGTATTTCGGTCGTAATCTACGAATGTAGTTGGCAGTGGGGGATAGGCGCGTGCTGGAGAGATCAAAATGGTCGACCAGGACACCGCGTAAGGTGTTGTCTGACTTTGAGGTATCGCCTGTCTTGTAGGTGGTCTGTTCGCACATGGATGATGATGACTTGGGGTCAACCATGCTGGCATTCTTGACCTCTGATGTGACGGCCTGAGCGAGCTGCTGATTGTTCTTGAGACTGCTGTCGGCATCCCCGTGTGAGGGTGGCAACTCCTGGTGGAAGTTATCATTGTCGACATATTCCCAGTCTGTCGCCTGCTCGTTCGATGGTGGCACGCCCGTCCTCGCTCACCTCGTTCTTGCCCTTGTAGCACCCGTCAGATCTCATGTGTAAGTGTGATCCGTCAGTATATGTCGAAATGATGGATGTGGTCAATAAGCTGAGATGTATAGCCGTCTGATGTCGCGTCGCACAAATGATTCCCCGTTGTTGGATCATGTTGAGTCCCGGTCAAAGGATGTCTGCCGCTTAAAATCTACGAAGGCGTGCCCTTTTCTCACTGGTCTCGGCATCAGTGGCACCGTCGCCGTTTGCAATGTGCAGCTTTATAACCCGAGATCTGGGCACCGTTGTTGCGACGAAAGTACTCCGGATGGCGCGCATTTGAGACATCAGAGTAGGTGGTCAACGTGCCGTTTACTTGCGACAGATTTACCTTTGCTTTGAGCTGATGTCATGTTGTACTGATATTTGTCAAAAGCTGGGCAACAAGTAAAGTGGGATGTGAGAAAGAAGTATTGCTGAGAGACAATGCATCTCTATATACCCCACTGATTTGAGCTGGCGACTTATCCTTTCAGCTCGTCTCGATTCAAGGGAGGCGATTTGTTGAAAGGACCGCCGCAAAGTGTCGAGACCTTGTCGTCGGAAGCTGGTCGAACGAAAAGATCCTGGTCTCGCTAGACAGTCGATGTACGGTGGGCATTCAAGCTCGCGATTCCCCACGCACTGTCCAACCGTGACGTAGCGACAAGTTCAACTCGGAATAGATCAATTTCGTATCAGAAACACATCTCGCTCCGCCACCAACATTCACACACTCCGCCTTGAGCCGGACACGACATCAATAGAACCTCCTCTCTATTGTGACTGGCAGCTCTGAAATGGTCGTTGCATGCACACCGAGCCAACTTGGCCCATCATCGTGCTTGTGAGTCAGATCTTGGAGTCACGAGAATGCTTGAGGTCACAAGCCACCTTCTCGGCCAACTCCTTGATAGCCTTCCTTTTGGATTTTGACTCTTTCAAATCAGAGATAAACTCTGGATCCTGCTCACTCTCCTCAAACTGCTTCTTGAAGCTTGCTTGAAGGCTGCGGAGGCGGCCTTTCGTCTCCTCGATCACCTCATCAGGAGTATCAAGCGCAGCCATGACTTCCAGATAATAGGCTGAGATTGTGGGCCGCTTTTTGCGCAGGAGCGTCAGTTTGGGAAAGCGGGTATCCGAAACATCAGAGTAGGTTCTCAGTGTACCGTCAACTCTCCCAATGCGTGGAAAATAGCCGCCTGGAACAGTTGTATCTCGTGCTGGTATTTGTTGCGGATTGGGTAGAAAGAGAATTTGATAAGGGAGAAGGAGTACTGCGGGGAGAACGATATATAGTGCAGCGGTTCGAGCTCACGACTCATCCTTTGTCACGACCCGTCCTATTTGCTCGTCTCGCTTGTTGGGAGGTGCGCTTGAAGGGACTGCCATACCGCCGTATGACGAATTGTCTCGAGGCGATATATCATGCGGAGATATCCCTTGAAAGAATCGTTTTATTGCTCGAAGCAACATCCCGAATCGTTTGTATTGACGTTTCCTCCAATGCCGGAATTCGAGGACTTCCGAGGACTTGACGGAATTCGAGGAAAAGGAAACGAGTGTGTAAGCCGCCTACAACGTCCTTTGGTTGACGTCGTGCCTTCAATCGTTTCGGCAGGGGACGAACCGCAAACAATCCTCAGAAGAAATTGCCTTTCCCCGCCACGTCAGTATGTCGAGACGAGGTATCGTAGATTTCTACCTTGAGACCTAAGCCGTCACTTCGGGATCATGCTGACACTTGCCTCCCACCTGTGTCGACAATCGGTGAAGGATATCTCGAGAGCGGGCTGAAACGATATTTGCGAGGAAGCGCTTTTTAAATAGCTGTGCTCGCGATGAGTCACCTTAAAAGAGTCAGGGTCAACATGCACATCCGAGAATACATGCTCGAAGCGGAGAGTCAGCTGTCTACACCAGCCTCCGCTTCGGAGGCGATCGCGACCTCGTCCGTTTGCGGTCATCCCTGCACAAGTCAGTCAGAGATTGATTAGCTGATGGCTAGGCTCACTCGTATTTCCTACCCCTGTCTCTCTCGCCGCGATCGCGGTCCCGCCTGTCCCGGTCGTCGTATCTGCTGCTCCTGAATCGCATCGTCAGTCCACCCGGGAACACAGGGTATTCAAACTCACCGCTCGTCCCGCCTCTCCCTGTCGTGCTTCTCGTGCTTGTCGTATCGGTCCCGCTCATCCCTCTCCTGATACCGATCCCTATCCCTATCACGATCCCTCTCGTTCTCCCTACTGCCATCCCTCTCTCGGTAACGTTCCCGATCCTTCTCCCTCTCACGATCGCGATCATCATCCCGACTTCGCTCTCGAACCTCCTTGACGTCGTCCACCAGCTCCCCAGCTTCACGCTTCAACTTGTCCCCGTGGCCGACAGCGGGCATCTCCTCCGCAGGAGGCACTTGAGGATGGCTCATGGGCGTACGAGGCGCAGCGGGAGGTGGTGTCGAAAGTTGTTTGGGGCCGGATGGAGCCAGGGGTGCGGATGAGGAAGGACCGGATGGAGCGAAGGGAGGTGGATTCGGACGAGGAGCGGCAGGAGCGTTGCTAGGCGGTCCAGGGGGAGGTCCATTCCGAGCGGTCATGCGGTCCTCCGCGAACTTGGCGAGGAGCTGACGAAGTTCGTGATAACCGAGATGCATCTGTGCCAGTCAGCGGTCGCTCACGTCCCGCGGAAGAAAAACGGTCTCACTTTACCACCGAAGTGATCGGCTAGACGTTTGTCACTATCCAATACCGACAACATTGCACCCTACATGTCGAATCAGCTTCTACTCCATCACATCCCGGTGAAGGAGCACTCACACAAGTCTCGCACACCCTCAGCTTCTGATGCCCCGAAGCACCTGCCGTCTCGTTCAACGTCTGCAGATCCCTCTCCTTCTCCGCCTTCAAACCCTTGAGCGCATCAACCGCCTGCAGCTTCTCCATCGATTCCTCGACCTTCCCCGCTTCTCCCAACGCCTCAATCTCCTCCGTCCCACCTTGTATTGACAGCTCAATCTCGCCAATCTCTCTCATCTGCCGACTTTCATAAGCTTATCCAGGCCTGTCACAGCTGGGGCACGCGTACCAGGTCAACGGTCTTACGGTTCTCCTCCGGCGTCTTCTCCAACTTCCGCTGACTCCCTCGGATCCGTCGATCACACTCGTCCACGAAGCCGTAGAGGTTATTCTCATGCTCCTGTCGGAATGCGGAGATACGGGTGTCACCGGGATTGGCGGCTTGCGCATCCTGGAATTGCTTCAGGATACGGTCGGAATGGGTTTTGGGGCATGGGCCGAGATCCATCCTCTAGTGAAGGGGACCGAGATTCAGCTGATGAGTCAGAGATTGATGGGTGAAAGGCTCACGGTGTTTCCGAAGATCAGATGCGGACAAGTCCCGAACAGGAAGTTCCGGCAGACTTTCTCGGTCCACCAGTCGAGGTTGATGACCTGGACACCCATCGCTTCCGGTCCCATCATTTGCTGCGGAACGGGTCTCATCAGCGTGATGTCCGTTGCTGAACCTCCGAAAAGAAAGGCGAGACGTCTCGTCGTTCTGATACGGAACTAGCGGGAGACTCACCTCGAGCAACCGCTTCTGCATCTCTGCCATCTTACCCATGTTGAAAAGATATAAGGCCCCCCAAGCTGGAGGTTCCCACTCTTTTCGAGGAAATTGAAAGATAGAATGAGAAACCGTGAGGAGGTGGGAAAGTGTAACAGGTGAGCGGAGAATTGGCGGTGGCAGCTGTGAGTGGCACTTCGTCGGTGGCGCCCAGCACGATCCTGAACGGCATCGAAAGTGTTCAGCGAGTTATAGCATTACGGAAGGACAGCTCGTACAAACAGGTAGGCCGGGCAGCATCGATGTATATCGTAGCGGATGCTATCAATGCTCATCGTCCTCCTCCTCAAGCACCCAAACAATCTCATCCACCCCATCCCCCGCCATCTCATCTCCTGCATCCTCTATAATATTCCCATCCAGATACCCAACCTGTACCAGTCCGCTCGCAAGTAAATACACGATCATCGCCCCACCAGCTCCAGCCATCCATAGCCACCTCGCGCGTCTGAACTCCATTTCCTTCTTCGACACCTGGTTCCCCTCCCTCTTCGTTTCCGTCGACCAGAATGAATTCAGCCATTCCGACCAGGAAGTGTCTATACGTTCTGATTCAGGTGTCAGGGGGACGGTGGACCATGGTAACGGACCGGGGAAGAGGACGGATAGGAGTCGATCGTGATGGGAGACTAAGGCCGGGAACGAGAATCTCAGGAGGGTTGGGAGGAGTGGATTAGGTAGGGATGGCGTGAGGACGAGGGTGAGCTGGGCGAAGAGGGCGAGGTCGAGTGTCGTTGGTCTGATCCCATCTAGTCAGCTTATTGTATTCCATCGTGAAGATGTAACAGACCTGTCGCCGAAGAAGTATGATGCATCACCTAAACGCCGCTGTAGCGGCTCAAACACCCCTTTCGCTCTCCTGACAATCTGTGGGACCTATTAGGTGTGACTCTACAGAAGATGTAAACGTCGCCCACCTCTTCTTCCCCAAACTTCGTTCTCCGGCGCGAAGCCTCCCGTCCCGAGAAGAATCCGCTCCACGCTTTCGGCGCGATCGTCCCCGCCGTTCCTACCACAAAAGCATCTTCCATCTTCGCTCGCTCCTCGTCCGCCAGATCGCCTAGACTCACATTTATCAGCTCAATACCGGAAACGAAGACCTGACTGGCGAAGTTGTACGTACCTTGGTTCAACCCACCAACGGCCCACAACCCAACATATTCCAATCGAGCCTTGACGAGGCCCCGTATTCGCTGAGGGACATACAGATTCTGCGGGAACGATAACCCCGCGAGACGGGATTTGCCAACCGTCTCGGTGTAATTTGGCGGAAGGGAGTAGAGCGTGTGATTCTGGCGATATCAGATCTTGCATGGGAAGGAATTCTGGAGAGACTTGCCACGAGATCCGTGACCTGCATCTCGACGTATGCGGCCCAAGCCAGACTTTCCGCCCTCTCCTCCCTACTCAACCCCTCGTCCGGATCATCGAATCCTGGTAATGAGTGTAAATGTTGTGCTTGGACCAGATGGCCGAGCTGTGTGATGTATGGTAGATTTCCTGAGCTCGTACCTTCAGCATACTGTCATATGGTGACGAGGACGAGGGCTGACCCGCATGTTCGGACCAAGGCGCGGTGGTGATCTGCCATCGACCGGGACAAGCGAGGGTGAGGAGGGAAGCTAGGTAGATGCTCTTGGCGTCAGAGGCGGGCACTGGTGAAAGCGGGGGCGTGGTATGGAGGAGGATCGATTGCGGGGAGGCCATGTCTGCTTAAGCTTCTGCTTCTCCAATTTCTGAGTCAAGGAGGGGGAGATGCTCTGCTCCGAATTCCGACGGAACCGCACAGTACAAAGATCCTCGTGGCACAGATCTGTGGCGAGAGGAAAGAGGGAGCTATGATGATTATGCATTATGTCTATGATGTTCTAGCAGATGCAGTATGATATGATGCAAGTGATGATGTTGATAAGTCGAATCCCGCAAGATAGGTGTGTCGGTCAAACAGCCTCCGTACCCCTAAGCTCCTTCCCAGCATGTTCCCCAGCATCGGCCGCCCACTCCGGTTCGAGCGCCTCGTCCGGCCGGTTTACTCCAGCCATTTTCTCCTTGTCTCCAGCTGACGTCCCCTTGACTCCTGTAGCGGCTACTGCTCCTTGTGGCGGCGGTGTGGCAGGTGCCGATGGGGCGTATCGTGATTTCCGGCGGAGGTAGGGTCCGTATTTCATGAAGAGGAATGGCATGGGTGTGCACATCAAGCTCAAGAATGCGAGCACTACTTCCATCAGCATAGAGTCTCGCTCAGGGTGGGAAGGGACGTACGAGTACCAGCCCAATGCAGACCGAGATTGTCGTAAAGCTGCACCGAGAACAGCGGGAACACCGTCCCGAAGATACTCCTCATCACCGCGTTCGCTGCGAGCGCACTAGCCGCGAAAAGGGCATAACTATCGATGAGGTACATGTTGATTCCCGTAAAGATCAAGAGAAATCCGCATCCGAATGGTACCGATGCGAGGATGGGTACGATCCAATGGACGTTGGGTATACATGTCCACGCGAAGACGAAGAGACCGATCGGGAGCATGACGGCGCCGGCACAAGCCATGGGAAGCCGGCATTCGGGCGCGACTGGTTGGCCGGGACCAGCGAGACGGACGGCGCGTTGGTACCAGATCTTGCCGAGGGGATTGAGCGCGTTCCCGATGAGGAGACCGCAACCGATGCCGAGGAAAGCGAGGCCAGAGATACCCGCTGAAGAGGCACAGAGTATCAATGTACTGACCGACTCATTGAAAGCGGAGAACGCACTAGACCACCCCCTATTCTGCTGAAAGACAATCGGATAGGCTGTGAAGAAGAGATAGAGCCTAGTTCTGTCAGCGCCCTATAACCAGGCCCAGTCGGATTTTGACTCACGTTCCGTATATAATAGCAGCTGAAACACTTATCAGCAGGATCTCCTATCGCGTGGACAATGCTTGACACACCATAAAGTCCCAAGCAGAACACGATAAGCTCCTTGAACATCATCTCGAACGGTCGGCTCATCCCGGCCTTCACAATCTCGAATGTCGACTTCTTGACCTTGTCGTACTTTGCAATAAAGACTTCGCCGGTCCCAGCGGCATCGGCCTCTTTTTGCAGCAGCGCGGCTTTCCGTCGGAGGAGGGTGGGCGCGTAGGTCTCGGGGACGAAGAGGAGGGAAAGCGCGAGCATAACGCTAAGGGAAGGTCAGCTGCGGTCGATGAGGTATTCTGGTGCACGGACCCGGCGAAGATGAAATTTAGCCAAAGGACCCATCGAAAGCCCTTCGCCTCGCTCAGGAATCCACCAGCGATCGGACCAAGCACGGGTCCAAGGAAGGGGGCGAGCGCGAACAGACTTGTCGCGAGGGCCCTCTCATGCCTGTTCACACCTCAATTAGCAATAAGTAGCCAGCCGAACCCAGTATGTTTCACTCACGCAGCCCACATATCGCCAATCTGGCCACCGGCGTTCGTAAGAGGCGCAGCGCCGAATGTACCAGCAAGGAAACGGGTGATGAGGATAGTAGTGATATTTGGAGTGAGCGCGCCGGCCATATTGAATAGCGCGAAGAGGGGGTAGGAGACATTGAATGCTCGGCGACGGCCTATCATCTCTGACAAGGGTGCCCAGACGAGTGGTCCAACCCCGAAGCCTTTATCAAGGACGATGAGTGTTCCGCTGGTCGAGCTAGAGACACCTAGACTTACCCAAGACGTAGAGCGAGATCCCGGCAATCCCGGTCTCCTGCTTCGTCCCCGGAAACACCACCAATACATCTTGTAGCGCCGCGGAGTACGAACTGCTGGCGAAGGCAATACAGAGCGTCGCGACCGCGATGATTGCGGTTACCGTCCATCGAAAGCTGCTCTTCCAGTTATACGGATTCGCCGCTTCCCCAGGGAGCCAATCGACGAGGTACGGGTCTTCCGCGCTTCCCGAGCCGGGGTAGGAATTTTGAATGGGCGTGGATGGGGGCTGGGGATGATGCGAGAAGATTAGGGTGAGTGGGGTGGCCAGGGAGGACTCGAGGGTACGTTGCGCACGGATCGGGATACCGAAAGGGATGGCGACTTTTGACTCGGAAAGGGGTGATTTTGGGATGGTGGGAGAGGATTTGGCGGCTTTGGTGGGGTGAAGTGTGGGACTATGTGCGGTCGAAGTGGAGGATAGGGACGAGGAGGAACGCGTGAGGGGCAGGGCCATGGCGTCAGGTGGAAGATCGGGTACCGATCGTTTTCGTGTCGTACTTTTCGTAAGTTGAAAGCCACAATCGAGAACGAGGTAAAAAGTGGGATGAGATATTATACAATGAGACGTGAGTCGATGAAAAATAGCCCATCCGCTCTCAGCCCATACAACCATTGCCCGAGCTTACCGAGAAAATCCTGAAACACCGCTCGATCGGGCACCTCCGATGACACCTCGCGCCAAGATCCAAGTTGGGGGACTTCTTTTATCCGACGTGACTCCGAGCCGCGGCCGACGGGTTTAGTGCTTGTTTTTCCAGAAACATCCCCCGCACTGGGAGCAGTCTTTGATCTCAGCTCATGATTTGGAACAGCACATTTAAGCTGCATCGCCCGAGAATATGCTCCAATGTAACATGCCTCGAGATGTAACCGCTCCTCCGGTGCTTATATTACTGAACAAACTCAGCTTCCTTCGCTCACTGACTTGGCAACCAGACTCACGTATCCGATTGCCCTTCTTTACCTCCACAAATTCCACACCCAGTCCGCCTTCCTCCCTCTCCTCAAGGTTCTGGAGCTCTGTCATAATCATCTCACGCGCCGACTTCCCGGAAGGATGGGGCATGAGAGCGTCTTTGATATGGGTCACGAATATCCGAAGTCCTTCCAGCGGTCGCCTATGAAATGTCATTAGTTCAAGTAGCAAATATGGGTGTTTACGTACGGCTCAGATTGAACGAAAGATGCGAGTGTAAGCAGCTCATGGTACAGTCCAGGTGGTGAGAGGTGTCCAAACATGAGATGTGCTGGTCTCGCCGAGTCGTAAGAGCACTCGATCTATTTCTCGCTCAGCTTACATCGCCTACTATGCTCGACGTGCAGGGGCTTACGAATATACCCGCCAACCTGCCTGCCTGTGCACTCTTCGCCGCCTCTTCCCATATCGCCCGATTCATCATCCCCGCCTGCTTCCCCTGTTCTTCCCGATATCCTTCCTCGCCCTTCGCTCGGTACTTGCTCTCCACATCTCCGAAGAACAGGAATTCCCGCCCCGGCCGACCTTCCTCTTCTGGTCGGGGTCTGGGATCTTGAGCCCGAGCGAGCGGGTCGTACCGGATGAACATGGCTGATGACTCGTAGGTACCTCTACTCGTGCAGCCGTGGACCACGGGAAAGGTGAGGGTGGATATGGGTAAAGTCGGATGGAGTCGTCGATGTGACTTGGATGGAGCCAGCCTTCCTCAGTCAGCTGAGTTTATACTTGCGCGGACTCACGGGGAGAACAGGACACCAGTCCCTCCCTCAGAGCCCGTACCTTTCTGTCCCGTCTTTCTTCTCTTCCTCCCAGTCCTGTTGACCGGCCCTCGACTACTATTTGACCCTTCGCCAGGATCCCAGCTCGACAGCTCCGGCCATAGCTCCCCCCCATACGCCAAAGCGAGCTTCTCCATCGTCGCCTTTGTCCCATACACTGGCAGGCGCGGTGGTCTGGTGCCTGATGACGGGTCTCCATCTTTTTGGGGTGGTTGTGAGTGCTCGGAAGGTCGAGGTGGGACAGAGCCAGAGAGGAGGATGAGGGAGAGTGCGTGGTCGAGATGGGCGTGGGTGATGAGGTAGCACCTGAAAACCCATCTCTCAGCTCAAACCCACTAGATTGGGGTGGATCGAGGACGCACGTGAGGAAGGAGAAGACGTAGGCAGCTTGGAGGACTGGAGTATCATGTGAAGAGGGAAAGGAAAGGCCTGGGAATAGCTCGGACGGGGAATCCCGTTCGAGCAGAGTGGCCAATGCGCCGAGACCGGAGCCTATGATCATCAGCTCTCAATCCAGGTAAAGGTCTAGTCGTAGCCCACCACCTTCCAGCGCTAGGACTCCATCTTCCCAACCATCGAGAAAGGGTTTTAAGAGATAGCTAACAGATTCAGCGTTCGCCTAAAAGCAGCAACGAGCGATCGTCTAGTCACCCGGAACAGTCTGTCTCTAGCGGCCCACCTCCACTGCCGAGGACGACCATCTCGAATACTGGTGTCCCCATCCTCTGCTCTGCACCATGCACAGCATCCCGTTCGGAGCTGTCAAGAAAGCCCGTCGACTTCCCCACGAGATCCGTCTCCTCTCGACCCGACTCGGCCATCAAGTCCCTCTTGACGGCATCCCGACCCGTGATAGAGGGCATGTCGAAGACTGTTGATCCCGACAGGTCGCATGAGACCTTCCGTGTATTCCGGTGACGAGTTATGCGAGACATCAATCAGCGAGGATGGAAGGGGACCAAGATTCCGGAACACGACCGCGATTTTCGTCATTGAGGTTTCTGCTAATTCCTGCCGTAATGGGCAAGGCACCGGTCCTGGACAATTTTTCCATCGGATGACTTTTTATAAATCGCTAGAGTGTAGCCCGATCGACTCCCATGTGTCGATTGATGGCGCATCGCCAGGGGCACGTGTCCGCGAACCACGATCACGGGGGTTGACGGCCCGCATTCCTCAATGGTATGAAGCCCTTGACGACACCAGGCATTGAGGAGTGCTCGTAGAGAGTCGAACTCAGTCATCGCAGATGCGTAGTCAAGCTTCAAGACCCCCCCCTAGCGATCCCCCCGGTGTGAAATCGACGAAAACAGCTGCCTTGAACCATCCCGTATTGGATTATCGCCGACTCTCTAAACACCCAGCGGAACCATTCATTGTCCGTCTCGTTGGCACTGCCAGATTTCCCGATTGTCCGTTGCTGATCCTTACGCACTGACCGTGCAACACGTCAACGCTGGTTCTCTCTTTCCGAAGCTGAAGTTCATGAAAGGTGACGATCTACTAAATCATCGGAAACCCGTCCAGAAGGGAGGTCGCGTCACTCTCGGTCTATCCGTGGATCGGTACCCTCCCTTGATGGCAGACATATATATACCTTCTCTGGCAATCGCAATTGTCACCACATTTGCTTTATTTTGCCCTTCGTATTTTCGTCTCATAGATAGCATCACTATATATAAAGTCATGTACACCCTTGCAGAGATGCCGGCCAGGGAGGTCCCAACACTCTTCGTCCAGGAGGCTTTAGCGGAGAGGTATGGTTTCTCGCTGGACGGTGAGCCGCTTTAAATGCCTTGCGTCCAAGGCTGACGCACTCAGATCATATATCCGATGGATACCCCAGCCAGAATGGTAAGGAGATCTTCTGGGACCACACAACAAGGACTTTTCGCGGAGTCCTGTCCGAGATGATTGGATCCACAATTTTCTTCAACGAACCGCATCACGGTGACCACCTTCTCTCGGCTCTCGACTTAACTGTCCAGTTAATGACCGGTGACCACGGATTCAGATTCAAAAATGTCTCTGGGATCGTGAAAGGCAGAAACGGAAACGGGATAAGGTACATGCTGAACTCAACAGTGTTCAACCTCCAGATAAATCATTGGGGCATGATTGCAGTCGCTACCATCCGTAAGATGTTGCTCACAGGTATGTTTCCTATCCCAACCAGAGGCAGACCTGACGATAGACTCGCAAGACGCACCCCACTACTCAGAATTCGATGGCAAGAGTTTCCGGCAGGAGATCCAAGCGGCAATTGAGGAGTGCTCTGGCTATAGGGTTGATGAAGGCTTCACTATGGAGGAGAAGTTTGGTTCATGGGTGGGTACGTGCAATTTCAAGAAAGCTGCTGCACTGGGTACGTTTAGGTTGGTGCAAATTCACCGGAGGGCTGAGAAGTATGATTGCGAGCGAGAGATGAAAGACGACGGCCGTGTGATTCCTCGAGACTACACTCGCTCGCGCGAGGACTCGATCCGGTCCTACCTGGAAGACATCGACCGGGAATGCAGCGGCTCGGGTCATACTCACTCCAGGTGGACCATCCCGGATCTTACGATGACAAGCGGTGCTTCAAGCGGTACTCCATTGAGCCGAGGGCATGGATAATCTTCTAGTTCCCAACATCAGGGACTCATGTGCATGTATGTTATGGTATGATTCAACGTAATGCACGCGTCAGTTCTTGTCATGCCAAGAGAGTCGCAGCTGCTTTCAGTGTTGCAGAGTGGATGCTTTCAGGTGACCGCACGGGATAGAGCAGAAGATGATGCGTTATACAGAGTTGCATGAAACTGCGCCTAGATCAGTCGAGTTATGCATCGCTTTTCCACCGACCTGTAACAGAATTGGCTCGAGAACGTTGACAGGATCTCTTTTATCCCATTTCTTCCTGGAAGAGACGACTTTCTATGTGTCTTTATCAATCGCCCTCATTGTCATTGTCATAGTCTTGGTCCCGGCCTAGCATCCTGATACATCATCCTCTTCCAGGCAAGCCATAAACTGTCACCATTCCTGGTCATAATCGTTGTGTCCAGCCTTTGCCACCAGCCAGGCGTCAGACTACGCATCAACCCTGCCACTGCCCCAACACTGGACTCTCACATAGGCCTGACTGACTTTCAAGGGCAGTTACCGATAGCTCAGTCCTTATTTATGTCAGAAAATCCTCTGGAACGACTGCCATAAAGTGAGAAGCTACTGGATCACAGCAGACGTTCTCAAGTGGAAGACAAATTTCTCGCTGTCTTTCCATTGAATGAAAGCCTCCATTGATGGCACACACATATTTATACCTTGGCTTATCAAGTTCTTCTTTTTCATCCAGCTTCTCAGTCACACCTTACTTGCAAGACCAACATAAACCCATCACAACCAACGTTGCCACCAAGATTGAAATCACCTGACGTCAATGACGTCCCATGAAGCTTCATCCAATAGGCCTGGGTGGACAGGTATGGCGTTTCCCTCGACGGTCAGCCGCTGGGATTCCCATTGAGCTACTACAGATATTGTGCAGACGACATCTACAGCCAGCCACTCAGTAGAGATCAGGTTAGGGATGATACGGCAAAGACTTTTCGTCGGCTGTTGAGCGAGTCAATCGGGCCAACAATTTGGTTCAAAAGCGATGAGCATGGGGATGCGCATCCTCAAAACTCTACATCAGGCTCGCAAGGAGATGGACTTCAATACGGATTCAGACGGAGCACCTTTTTGGATCCACTGCGAAGACATCTTTCCACAAGGCATGTCCTCCAATATGACCACTTATTTGAACTAATTCTCCACTTGGTAAGATGCAGATTTTGATTTTTGTACAAACGTTGCCCTATGGCGCGCGTTTCCGAACGGCAATCCAGACGGCATACGAGAATGCACCCGTCGGATGACTGGTGGAGGTTACAGTGTGTAGGAGATGTTTGGTGATTGGTTCTCATAGTATGCCCAGGAGATTGCGCCAGGTCACGAGCTGATGCACATCAAATCCTACCTGGATGAGCTTGAAAGAGACAGCAGGTCCCGCCACACTCAGCCACGGACATGGAGCGTCCCCGGATTTACATCCCCAAGAGATATTTCAAGTCGTGCTGACTTATGCCGGTTGGTTGAGTGACATAGGATTCTTCGGCAATGAGACGTTCACATGAATGTGTTTGTGCTGTCCTGTATTTTCTTATATATTCTGATGCAATTGTCGTTCTGGCTGATCCTAGGTGCACCTAGTGGTCACCGGGATCTGCAGATCCAGCGCAATTACTGTTCCTGACTGGCTAAATTGACAGAGGAATAAACATCTGACAAGGAGGTATGAAAGCCGGCTTGCAGCTCCGAGGTATCCCGATCATGCTACTATGCTTGATCTGGTCCCGCTTCTTCCCTGTTAAGCCGAGAAAGTTGTAGTCTGCTCAAAGTGGCAGTGCGGATGCTAACAGTCACCTGTACGGGATCACGCAGAGCGGGATGACGCATCTTACAGAGTTGCACAAGATTGCGACCAGAACGAGTCGAGTCTATGCAATCGGCATCCACCCACTCGCAACAACCTGACTCAAATGCCACTCACGTGCGTCATCTTTCTACTTCCGTCAAAATCTGGAAGGCATACCAGCTGAGTCAACCATGACGGGAACACGATCAGAGGAGAAGCTGCTGGATCGTTGGAGCCCCTCTGAAGTGGAAGACCGAGCCTTCTTTTGCCACCGGCCATCACATGATGTCCTTTGTCTTGCTAGAATCGTCTTCGGAATTGACAGTCAAGAAGAGACAAGCTGTTGTGTCAGAGGGAAGCCTCGCAGTTGGAGAACAAGTTCGGCTGTCTTACTTGTTCCATTGATCGGTAGCTTCCCTTGGTAACAGACACTTATGCCTTCGCCTCTTATGATCCCCGTGTCCCCTTTGTTACTTGTAGTCGTACTCTTAACATCAATCCAATCAAGATCATTACCGCCAAGAATCATGCCAGGCTACGATTATTTTACGCTCCCGGAACTTCCCGTCAAGGAGGTCCCGACACTCTTCCCTCAGAGAGGTGTGCCAGAGAGTTACCGTTTCTCGTTGTACGGTCAGTCGCTCGAATAATTCTTTTAGATCCTTTGCTCACAATCTGCAGGTACCTTCTCTACCGGACGGGTGCCCCACTGAATTGGGCAGGGAAGTTGTCTGGGATCTCACGACAAGGACTTTTCGCAGAATCATGTCCAAGAAATTTGGCTCGACGATTTATCTCACCGATCCGAATTTTGGCGACCGCCTTCTCTGGGCGTTGGATGCGACCGGCAAGGAAATGACCGGTGACCATAGTAGCCTCATCTCCAAGATTGTGGAAAAGCAAGAACAAGGATGAGCTGTACGACACCGTGACTCACCTCCAGCTGAATCGTTGGGGCGACAGAGCCCTTGCCGCCATTCACGAGATCTTGCCAGACGGTAGGTTTACCAGCGCGACCGGTAGTCTAGCTGATCTTCTCTCTTGTAAAGATTGGGTATCACTACCCGTATACAGGCTTCCACACGGGCAAGGATTTCCGAGAGGAATTCAAGAAGGCATACGAGCAGTGCTCAGGGTTGACGGCTCCCAAAGGGTACGACGTGAAGGAAATGTTTGGCTCATGGTTGCAAAATGAGGCTCAGGAAATTGTCGCCTTGGCCACGCTGAAATTTTGTTGGAGCCGAGCGGAAAGCTGAACAGTCTGCGGAGCGGCATTCTCTACGCCCAGATGGCTGTACCTCTGAACTTTATGGCTATACCCCTGAACGCAACGTCTCAGTCGTTTCCTACCTGGACAAAGTCGATTGGAGATCTTGTGTGCGCCTTCGTGAGCCCAGGATGTATAGGGTGCCGCGTTTCCAGCTCATGAGTGGCGATTGAAGCTGTGCTCGACTCAGCCGGAAGCTATCATAGGTTTCCATTGATTCACAACGAGGGCTCTCATGTGCTTGAGTTTTCCTGCGCACAATGTAATGCAATGATACTGCCCAGCATCCAGTCATATGCGGTGAGCTGCCTGAAAATTAGCGTCCGGGATCGCCACTCGCTGGAGTACAATATTTTGCTGAGCCGAAGCCGAACAGCACATGAAACGACGTAACATGACACGGCGAGACTTAGCATGGTTCAACATCCATACCCGCCCTCAACCTTACACTCCCACTGCTTTCTCCAGCCTCTCAAGCTTCCTCCCCCACTTCTCCACCAAATCCACCATGACCCCTCCGTCCCTCCCAAACAGCTCCCTCACATCCTCCCTCGCCGTATCCAGCGTCTCACTCGCTTGCGAAAGATGCGATATGGTCCTCGGATCGTTCTTCCAACCCACAACTTCCGCATGTATCGTCTTCAACGCTTCGGAATGGGCCGTAAGCATGTCCAGAAGCAAGGCAAGCGTGATCGGCCGCGGCTCATCATTGTTCCATCCTCTCATCGCCGCATGAGCCGCATCGAGGTACTCGATGGCGTGATTGATATCCCTCATACGAGGTTCGGGGAGGTGAAGAAGGAGTCGAGCGAGTCGGCGATGCAGGTGGGGCATCGGCCAGATGGTGTCCGGGAAGACGTCGAGGAGTCGGTTGGTCTCTTTGGTGAGGACTGTGACTTCCCTGGACATCGCTGCTGTCAGTGGGCGAAGCGAATGCTAGCACACCCTGATAGTGACCCTCGTCGACCAGCCAGACGCCCTCACGCTGGGCCTTCCAGCTCGTAGATAGCCGCCGCATTGAGCCATTGTACGATGTATCGCTGATATCGACCCAAAGAGGCTCGTTACAGCCACTACATTTGCTGTTCCTCATGTTATCGAGATCCTCACTCCCTAGGGCGACTCAGCAGCTGCGGTAACGCTTTCCGTCAAGCCTCACCTCCAAGCGGCACCAAGCCTTGACGAATGCAAGACCGATGTTTTGCTGCCCACCGATCATCCACTTTCACTCTCCTGCACCATTCGCAATCATGCTCGAATCCGAACGCGGCCAAGGCTTCGGTGCGCTGATGGCAAGGCAATCCAAGATCGAAATAGGAGATGGTCAACTAGTCATCAGCATATCCATGATGGGGCCGCACCTCTTCACCACCAAATCGGGGATTGATCGCAATCACTCGCATCGGGTCTTTCACATCGGTGCCATACGGGAAGGCAACGTACGCGTTAGGTCGGCAAGAGTGATTGAAGCGAGCAATCTGCGGCGAAACGCATAGCCCAACGGGCACCGAAGCCCAACCGGCGATTTCGAATGTTGCAGCGCGGATCTGCAAGTGATTAGGGGACACTGCGTATGAGGATTGCGGGGCACCGACCCGACGGATCAGATCCACCAAATCCGTTTGCCCCGACAGGCGGAACTCCTTCCAGTTGACGTTGACAGCACGATCGGTCTCGATGGTCAAATGGGCGAGGAAGCGGCTAACGCCCTTGACGAGAGCGGCGAGCTCCATCATCTCATTCACGTGTAATGAAGGGGCTGGTGATGTGGCCGTTAGTGTTTGTCCCTCTAGCGGATGACTTGGAACAGCTCACGAGGGAATTGAGGGAGCTCGTCTGAATGCTATCGCATCGCTTCAGCCAAACCCAAGCTTTGACGACACGCTCACTCCGTTCGCGCGGGCCCAGCAGACTCTCGCAATGACCCGAACATCCGCTGGCGGCACGTCGCCAACCTTCTTCAGCGCTCGACACTCATCGAAGTGAGCTTGAGCGGTCTTTGCATAGCACCTCTAGCATCCGGTCAGCTTGCACGGATACGAGACTGTCGACTCACTGTCGAGCAGAAGACGGCAACCTGGCACCGCATGCATTCCAAAAAGCACTTTCTCGCTGCTGCGAGGGAGGTCCGCCCTTGCTTGGCCTTGTGTTCGGCGTCTAAAAAGCACCCTGAGCAGTGCGTCTCGAGAAGTGGGGTGTGCAGGACGCCGTGGAGTGGAAGGGTACGGAGAACTGTTTCGCCTCTACCGACATCATCGGCCGGGCTAATTTGGAGCCCTCGGATGTGCTTGGCGAAGTAGTCGAGCTTGTCTCCTCCGAGATCAGGAGGCGGGGTCGCGACTTTGAATGGGACTGAGAAGAAGAGCCGAAGAGGAGGTCCAGCTTTGAGCTCTGGAGTGGATGGAGCGAGGGCACGTATAGGCTTTGATGGAGTAGGAGAAGGTGGACTTCGATCCTTCGGTTCCGAGGACGCACTGGTGATTTCGCCCAGAAGGGCACTGGAGATGGGCGTGCGCTTCCCATATGTGATTGGCGGTCTTGAGTGCTGACTTCGAGGACTCGGAGGCGGAGTATCTGTACGGTCTAGGTCCATGGGTGGTGGGGTATTCTCGCGATTGTAGGTTGACTTTTCCAATGGCGCGCCGAGGATGAGGACCGGAGCGGAGATGGATTGTTGACGTCGATGACCGGGATGTGGAGAGTTTTGGTGTACCTGAACCTTGCGCTTACCCTTCAGATCGGACGTGAAGCGTGGTGGGGAATCGGCTGGTGGGGTGGAGGGTGAGGGTAGAAGCGGTGAGGGCTCGGACGTGCGGGGTGAGGGGTCATGCTGGGGGGTGGGAAGACTCATCGGGAAGTCGGAGAGTCGAGGAGGGTATCAGTGATGGAATGATCTGGAGGCATAGTGAGCTCAATTGGAAAAGAAGCTTGCCCCGAAATCAGATCGACACTGGTGAGTCTCGGATGCTGATTCAACGCGGATCATTCCTCTTGACCTAGTCTCGTCATCTGTTTCACCCATCAATCGAAGACTAAATCCCATTCGAAACGGGCGGGGGTTTCTTAGGGAGAAAATGGGAAAATAACGATCACAGAATTCTAGGTTGGGGCGAGGACTAGTTTAGTTGGTTCTTTGAAGACACGATTGATAGAGCCTTTGTCTGGTTCTTTGCCAATCACCAAAGTATCTCATAGGCTGTCCAAGGCGTTCTCCTTCTCACCACTGAATCAGTCTGCCTTCTCGCGACCGGCCAACGTATTCAACCGGGTCGGCTCCTCCCATTGGTGCACGTCCTTCATTCCAATGCCTTCCTCGTCACCATTCGAGCAGAAAGTTGGCCTTCTCAATGAGAACAAACAATATCATCCTGACTTCCTGTCGAATATCGAAGCATAAACACTCTCGAATCGCCACACTGCCTCTTTAATTCGTAATTCCATAAATCCGTACCTCGCATAACTTACATAGTCCATCTCGACACCTGGGTTGGATTCATCGCTTCTACGTGATATTCATTAATTCCGTCATCCAAAAATATTCCGTCTCCCCCAGCAGAGACAAATCCTCATCCGATCCCGTATCCTCCCAGCAACCTCTAGATGACCTCGGTATCCAGCTCAAGGGATATATCGCAGGCTTTATGCGCGCGCAGAGAGGGATATCCGGCCCTCACCAATGCCCTCCATCAATTCCTCGGAGCGAAGGGGGAACCTGTTCAAATCGATCGTGCTCCGACGATCTAGGGAGGTGGTCTTACGAGGCAGGGGAGATTTGACAAGGGCTTCATGGAATACGGTTGGTCCCGTCCTGGGTGGATTGTCGGGGTGGTCTACATCGTCTTCGCGTATGCAGATCCAAGAAGCTGTCGTTGTCTGTAGTGGAGGATTTCAGCTACGATAGTCAGGAAATAATGTCTCGGCTCGCCCTATATGACTATGATGCTGCCATTCATCGCTTTGAACCTTTCTTGGAGAAGGTATTCGCGTCGACCAGGTTGTAGACAGCAGAAACGGCATTGGAGACAATTTATAGGCGCGTCCCTTTATTTCGCCTATCTTTCAATCGTTATTCTTCGCATTTGATCTTCGACTTACTTCGCATACGAACCACGCTGCTATCTGCTTACCACCTCTCGTCATGCCGCCCCGTATAGCCTTTACCCGAACGCTCCACGGTAGATCCCCGTCGAATCTTCTGCACCCATTCCCCAAACCCCGCCACCATCCCGCCCTCCTCTCATCCCCCTTCGGCTCCTCCTCACGCTCCTCCGCTCCCCCACCTCCCGCATTCCTATCCTCATCAACATCCCCTCAACCCTCTTCCGCCTTGACCGCCGCGAACGACGCCGTCCGCACCATGATGGATGTCCTCTCCCGCAATCGACCCGAAGAGATCCCCGATGACCGTCGTCGATTCGCAGCTCAAACCGTTCGTCCCCTCACACTCCCGCTCTCATCACCTAGCCCCTCGTCCTTTCACCCAAAGCTGACTGAGTTGACCAGTTGATCCGCCCCTACGACCTCACCCAATCATCCCTCTACCCCACCCGCAAACCCGGTGCGAAACCGCCCCTCCTCGGTCCCTCCAAAAAAGTAGCCATCCAAGTCGACCCATTCTACCAATCCGGCACGTCCCCAATCGAACACACACTCAACCCGAACTTCACATTAGCATTCGTGAACTCGCTGGGGAGGATAAAAGGGAGGGCAGAGACGGGTCTGACGAGGAGGAGTCAGAGGAGGGTTGGGAAGATGGTTAGGAGGGCGAGGGCGATGGGGCTGGTTAGTAAGTTTAGTGATAGGCCGGCGGTGGGTGGATTTGGGAGTACATCGAGTAGGAGGGGAAGGTAGGTGGCGGGGGTCGGGGT
>JAABUY010001144.1_pt1 | contig 37658 bp, 36 predicted proteins | sample 5560271 | NCBI WGS metagenome assembly JAABUY01 (sample SAMN10711886, study PRJNA513374) | rock metagenome | isolation source: Antarctica rocks | place: Antarctica: Victoria Land, University Valley
TCCTCGAGTATGTTACATATTGACGCGTTGTGGCCCCCATTTTTGTGTCTATAATGGCTCCTCCTGCCCCAACCTTGCCATTTCTGACGGATGCGCTCGTTGCAATGATGATGCCTTGGAGGGTGTTGATAAACGAGTTGGACATTAATGTATGAGTTCTTGCTTCTGTACAGTAAGCATCATCTGCAGTGCAATACAATAGCGTACTTTGTGAAGTCTCTACGAATTGATATTGTAATGTTGAGGTAACGAACCTTAGGTAATCAAGGGGATTAACGATTATGCGCACCGCTGGTCCAGGCGGTCATGCGACTGCTACGATAATAATATACCAATATCTTACAGTACAATTTCTTGTCCGAGCATTCATCATCTGGGGGAGCATTATTAAGGTATAGTAAGGCAATAATAATAGGGAAATATCAATCATTGAGCTGTGAAAGACAGCACGGGTATGGGATCCGGTGCCAAGAGTGCCCATGCCCCATACCCAAGCCCCTGAAAAGTAACCGGTTCCCGAGTACGGTTAGGTATTAACACCATCGCAGCGTTTTCGGAACAACCACAAAGCTTGAGTACCGGATCCCCATTCTTCAATTCCTCCCCCTCGGATTATTGGAACGCCAAGGGTACCTTTTGTTGCAGGCGATCAGAGCTTCCGCAATTGAAGATTAAAGGAAGATACCGTCGAGGACACCGCGGGACTGGAACTTGAAGCTAAGGCACACGTCCGACCATACCATACGGCCCGTGAGGGACCAGGTCATCTCATGCAGGTGCGGCACACCCACCAAAAGTTATGGAGCCCACGTTCGCTGCAGAACAGCTCCAGTGACTAGTTCTGCAAGTTAGGTCACTACCTTATCTCCTAGACAGTTTCGGTCCATGGTGCTTGCAGACCCGCAAGCAGTTGGTAAGACAAGGAGCACAAGCACGCTCCTGAGGGGGACGAGGCCGAGTCATGAGCGGGAGCCAACCACGAGCGCGAGCGGGAGCGGGAAGTGCGCTTCAGGCCAGCAAGCCACCGATAGACGAGATCTGGAGGCGAGAAAGCAAAGTGTTCTGACTTATACTTTGTCCTTGCACTTACTTTTCTTTCCTTTCCATGGAACTTTAGCCCAGCCGCTCCATCGACCATTCATTATTCTTCCGAACAATGCACCAACGATGCACAGATCACCAGCGTCAAAGAGGCATCTCTGCGTGCATGAGGTGGGCAGATGAGTTTTCCCTGAAACGGCCGCCGGCACCTTTTTCCTTTTTCATCAGACTTTTCATTCGCCATTCGCCCCCGGAGCTGCACGCTCAACGGTCTGTTCATTCGGCATACTACTGCCTGCCTAAAGGGGACGGATGAAGCTGGCGATGATTGATGTCGCTTCTTCACGAAACTCTATCCCTATCGGGCAGGATGTAAGATACGTCTGTTCAGTATGCGACCGGCTCGATCCTATCATTATTTGCTGGCTTCTCCTTTATGGCTACGGCACTTGTCAATGCCCTCTCACGGTACGGAGTATCCCAGCCACCCTTTGGTGCACCACTTGTTCCACTTGTTCCGAGAGAAGAGGGTCCAGAGGCCAGAGACTCTATCCTCTTGGTTCAGTTGAGTCCTCCATGTTGCTTTTGCTGTGCCGGGTTTTGCTTTTCCTTTCCAGGATCGGCTCCCGATCCGGTACAGCGGGTAAGTTACGTTCTACTTCGTCCTGTATGCTTGGCAACCTAGCTCTAATAGGTCATATATAATCCGAGTGGTGATATAGGGGAGCCTGGATCGCAAATAATATTAATGAATCCAATTGGCCTGACAGCCAGCAGGCCATGCTGCCAATCCGCTGACTGGACTGACTGGCTGAATCACTTAGTACTGACTCACTTTGATCAGCGACAGCCAGAGGAAGGTGGTCCGTGATAGGCGCCATCTTCCCCCTCTCTTTGGTCTCTTTGTAGGTCGGGTTCAGGCCGTGCAACGACGACTACAGTAAAAGCACCGAAGGACCGGGTTTCGAGTGACCGGGGCAGATGTCTCACGAGCCCTATTCGAGAGGATTGATTACCAGGTATGATGGGTGCAGTACATATGTCCTGTACTGCAAGGTAAGGTAACCTGCCTTAGGGTTGCATGTAGAGCAACCTTGAGGTACCTGGAGGTACTCGGACTTGTAATCCGCCCGTCGCGAAGCACAGGCGGCAGGGTGCGAGTCATGAATCTTCTTCATGATTGGTTCAGCTAATTAGAACTGTGTCAGCCGAAGACCGCAGTAAGGTACAAGACAGGGAGCTTGAACGACACAGGCCACTGACTTTACTTATTCTTCCGGGCCGGGTGACCTGTCAACTTTCCCTAGCTTGGCTTAGCTTAGAGAACGGGAACCCCCACCCCATCCCATGCGCGCGCCGATACCGCGTTGTCTACCCGACTACCTTACTGGTCCAGGTTTAGCTTGGCTTCCTCATGTGTAAGGTAAGGTACTTATCGAGGCTTGAAACGCTTGGACAGGGAGGCTCGCACTAGGTAGGCATGCTGCTGAAGATGGAGAGGCAACGGCAAAAGAAATTCGGTAAGTTTACCACTTGATTATTGACCCACCTCATCTATATCAACGTTGTACCTCGACCTAACGTTTGTACCAACGAAGTACCTGCATGTGCGAACTCCACCCTTTTCCTTCTCTCTCTCTCTCGATCTTCCAACCCCAGTCTCACCTTAACGTTAACGTTAACGTTAACTTAACTACCTTGTACGAATTACTTGTACCCTAAGGTACCAGGTATTTCCTTAGTCACCTCCTCGCATTCTTTACCGACTCCTCTTTCCCTTCCTTCTTTTTCGTCTTCTGCTTTCTCTCCTTCGTCTTCGTCTTCGTCTTCGTCTTCGTCGTACGCGCCGACGGTACCATCGAGTCTGCTCCTCAGTCCCTCAACGGCTTCCCGTCGAGGTCGTTTGTATCTGTTGGTGGTCGGCGAGTGAGACAGGAGACAAGAGGGAGAAGTCTTTCGAATCGTTCGGTTCGTCGCACGGGCTGTGGCATACAATAATACAGCCCGTAACCAATAATAGAGCGACTACGGAGTACTCCCTTGCACATACGTACGAATACCACCACGTCCTCGGACGCCTGAGCCGAAGGGGTCAGATCCTCCGACCAACCTCACCACCACCCACCACCAGCACAACCACCGTTTTGCGACATCTGACCCTGACTTGACCTGACTCAAGAATCTCGCGTGGAGAAGAAACTTATTCATCACCGTTCCCACCGTTCCCACCGTTCCCACCGTTCCCACCGGACGCAACATACGTCTGCGCCATCATCGTCCATCTTTTGCTATTGCTATTGCTATTGCGGTTGCTCTCGCCTATCGACAAGATCTTGTCGATAGGCTAAATCAACACAGCAACTACATCAAATAAGTTGTTTTCCTTCTCTTGGTTTTCTTGGGACCAAACGAGTGAGTCGGTCAGTTATTCGGAGTTCCCGTCAGGTTGTCTCGCTTCGATTCTGCAATATAGTGTCCCAGCACCGTGGCCCTTCCAATCAATGCACCTCAAACCACTCTCCTGGTATACTCGTATCTACATCGATACGTTCCCCCCGAGTCTGACCATAAATGTGGCACCAAACAGGTACATACAAAGATACTCTTTGGAAATTGCGTTGGGAAGTGACTGATACCTATCGATATACTTGTGAGTCTCCATCCCGTCTCTCCTTTCCAAAGTCGTGGTGGCAGTCGATGTTGGAAAGGCCACGAAGTCGTCCTCCAACCACCCGATAGCCATGGCGACATGGCCCGTGGGGAAGAATATGTGCGACGAATCTAACTTTGGGGCACGAAGCATCGATTCCGTAACCGCTACCACCCGTCGAGCGAACGTTCCTTCCGGTCGGACCCGGAAAGCTCCCAGCATGGCGAACATCATCGCCGCTCCCAACGAGACGAGGAGTACGGTTTCGAGGGTGACAAAGGAAGGCAGGAAATTGACATACGAGATGAATGTCATCCAGCAACCGGAGCGTGCCCGGGCGTGTGGATCTGGAGCCAAGTGTAGGTTCCAACCGTCTCATGATCACACCGCATCGAACGTTGCTGACACTTCGATCAGCGTCTGCCGACCGACGTCCCGTCGACCCTCCGCCGGTGGTGGAGCTCCGGATTTTCGAAGGGGATGCCAAGAATGATGTGACTTTTTCGTACAACGTCAATTTCTTTCTGTTCGCGACATTGGAGACCGCTCGTCCGATTGCGCAGGGTCGTGTATCTACCCCTCAGACATCGCTTCCAGTGCTGACTGGAATGCCGGTTGCTGGCATGGCCTACCTGGACCGTCCCAATCCGGCAGGCTACTTCATCTTCCCGGATCTGTCGGTCCGACATGAGGGTAAATATAGGCTCAGTTTCAACCTGTTCGAGGAGGTCAAGGAAGCAAAGGACGCCGATGCCGAGCCTGCCGTCGGTCATCCGGATCATTCCACGGAGAAGGACGGTAAAGTCAATTCGATGGCCCCGAATGCCCATGTCCACTTCCGCCTGGAGGTCAAGTCGGAACCTTTCACCGTTTTCAGTGCGAAAAAGTTCCCTGGGCTGGCGGAGAGCACCGTGTTGAGTCGTGTCGTCGCCGAGCAAGGCTGTCGCGTCCGGATCCGCCGCGATGTACGCATGAGGCGCCGGGATAACAAAAGTGGAAAAGAGTACGAGGACTTTGAAGAAGATGGCGGATACACGCGAAACGATCGGTTTGCCACACCGGACGTCTACACCCAGACCCCAATGCCGGACCGACCTCGCTCCGTCAGCCATGGTAGTATTGATGCCCCTGGATCCTACACCATGGAACCGCAACGTCGGCCCTCGATGCAAGAGCTGAGTTACTATGCCCAGGCGCCGTATCAGCAGCCCCCGCCGCCAACACCGGTGGCGCCACAGAGTGTCAACAATGCGTATCCGACACACCTCGCATTTGGAAGTTCATCCACCGCGCAGTATCAGACGCCCCAGTTCCCTCCATCGCAATCCATGGCACAACCTGCCCAGGCTTATCCACAGGACCCTGCTGGATACCATTACCAGGCCTCGCCTCACTTGAGACAGGCCTCCACAGCCCCTGGGTATGGGTATGGCTCGGGCCAACAATATCAGCAGCCACAATATGTGCAACCTCAAATGCGTCCAGATGGCATGGAGTACAAGCCACTCTCCGACTATCGTCGCGCATCTGTGTCATATCCGCAGCCCTATCCTAGTCAATCGATCGGTATGTATGGCCAAGGTGATGGGGGATACGGCCGTCCTCAATCCGGAGACTACTCGTACTATAACGGTCAGCCGCAACCATCCGCAGCTAGACCGCCGACCCCAAGCGCGAGCAGCCATTCGCTTCCGCCCCTGAAAACCTTGCAGCCGTCGCTGGAGAGGAAGTACGAACAGCCCTTGTCTGCTAGCGTCATGCCCGGGCCCATTGTCGGACCGCCTTCTAACCTCAGCTACGACAAAACCATCGCGTATGCTGTCAATCCGCAATCTACGCCGATTGACCCCAGTCGGTCGTCGAAGCGCTCCTTTGGATCGGTCTTCAACTCCGCCCACATGGACAAGCCACTACACGGTGGAATGCGACCGAGCAGCCCACAGCAGGCTCCGGAAACAGAGTTGGATGAAGATTACGATGGCTCTTTGGACTTTCCCGATCACAATGTGATGTCATATAGACGCGCGGATGGGAGCACGTACAGGAAGAAATGCCCATCGCCTCCATCTGAATAGGGGGTCGCGAAGGACTTTTCCTTGAGCTGATCTTACATTCAACACGCAGACGTTCGTCTCCGGCGCAAGCCTGGCCATCTATTGCCTCAATAGGCGTTTCTGGACTAACCGATCACGTTCGCATTGTTTTTCAGTTGTCTGCGGTGGACTAATCTGTCACGATATAGCTTGGATTTTGTATACCTTGAGCAAGCTATGTGGGATACCCTGTGCGGTGAGGACATGTTGGTTTTTATGTGGATTGCTGGCACGTTTTTTTTTTCCGGTTGGGGATTTGTTGCAATCATTTGCTCCTTCCAAGCACTTTTATTTTCCCCATACGAGCATTGGTTGCTCAGCGTGGATGGCATATGTGCGGTTCACCTTCATCAGCGCACAAACCTCATCGGTGGCTTCTTTTGAAATACCACGCACATTGGTACTCTCGTTTTTGCATAAAAACTGCGGATCCGATCTAGAAATATCTACGCGTGTGGATATTCGGAAGGGTGGCAGCTTGTGCTGAGCTTTGTTTGTACCTCAGGGACGCTTGGCATGTCTCTTATTTCATCGGTATTGAGGAGTGTACATGCCTGGTAGTGTAGAAGATATTAACTTGATTATCTTGAGTCTACGTACACCGCTTGCTGGGGGTCTCCCTTTGACATTATGCTTCAGGATCACCAGTAGGGAACGGATCTACGACTTCTTGGTGTTGGATATGTGGAGCAACTCTTGGGTCGTTCGGGGAGTGTAAGGATTGGTAGCCTTGGAGACTCTCTCATGATGCGCAAACCTTCAAAGGAAGTATATGTACTTGTGATCTTTGATCTTGGGAGCATGAGAAATACGGGAAGGAGTCGCCACACTCGTGTTTTTGGTGTTGAGCCCAAGGGCCATGGGATTTGAACATTCACACGTGTAAGTTATGTGACAGCGGCTTGGTGCCTTAGCCTGTCCAGATACGGCAAGTGCTGAAAGCGGGCTTGCACCAATCGGGAAATTTAGCCGATTGTTTACATTTCAACCACGAGTCCCTCAACTCTTCTCATCGATAATAACGTTAATTAATGGCTTTCACTGTTCATACTTCCTACACCTCAATGGTCTTTAGCTGTAGCCTCCTTTTGGAGACTTCGGGTCACGGTCCTCTGTACATTTGATTCCTGACGGCCCAGTGGTACATAGTATAGGTGATGAATGTTCTCTGGGATGGGTTCATGGATATCTCAATTCACGACATACTGATTACCTCCCGGAACTTTCAATGATCTACTACACTCATTCCGGATAATCTCAGCCATGGTCAAAGACGCCGATCTGCACCGCTCATCTAGCCCCCGAAAGGTTCGTCTCATCTACAACAACCTACTTTCACCGCTCTCGCGCCTGCAGTCTTCCGAACCACTCGTAAGGCAAAATACTGACTTTCCCTTTTAATGCCCAGACTACCTCAACGCCTACGATCCGACCGACATCACTACCTACAAATACGCACTTCGCTCGGCTTAAGGGCAATGGCTACGGCAGGACGCCCTACAACTCACCGCATGATGGTCGGCCAAAGCCACACAAACGACCTCACAGTCCTATCACTAGCGGCTCACCTAAGTCTGGTGTGCCTCTGGGGGCCTTGAACGATGCGGTTTCTGATCAATACTCTAGTCTTGATGACAGAGACATACATCCTCAGAAGCGAACTCGCTCCGCAGAGTGGCAGTCGTATGAGAGCTGGGACCAGCAGTCGAACCAGCCCGCAGGCTCACTGGACGTTCGGGAAGATCATATTAACATTGGACGGCCTTCAAGGTTCCTCGAGGGCAGTATGAATGATCGAATGAGCAACACAATACCCAGTCTGTACATACAAGACGAACAAGCAATGGATCAGTACCACAATGGCGAGACCCATCTGCAGACAAGCCGTCTAGCACATCACGCGAACAACTCAATCTCACACACTTCCGCAAACAGCGAAAGTACCAAATCTTTGGGGTTCTTTCGGTTCGGAAAAGCGGTCGCAAGTGCCTTCAATCCTGCGAATATATGGCAAGGTCTCGGCGGAAGATCGAGAGATAAGCAGGAGCCAGTGGGCCATCCGAAGGCTGCGCTTCTGAAAGAGCGTCAAACGAAAGCGGAGAAGGCGTATGGGGAGTTGAAGCAAAGCGGATTTAAGGGCACGAAAGGCGTTATACAGGCTCGATCTAGCAGCGATTTGCCGGACCACAAATCCGAACAGGCCACCGAGATGCCAAAAGCGCCTCTTCAACGAGATTCCGGCATTGATGTCGACAACAATCGATCATCCGGCGACTTGGACGGAAACGGACGCATCTACGCTAGCAACGATTACCTCATGCCACCACCACCGATCCCAGGATTTGGGCGAGCTGCGAGTCCTGCTTCGGAAGCGGGTTCAGCGACGAGGCCAGGTTCTCACCTGCGATCGCCTTCTCTCCAGAGTCTTAAAAATGCAATCTCCCAAGTCCACCTACCGTCGGTCAAACGCCATGGCGACGCCTTAGCCCATCCGTTGGCTCCTGCATACAACGCATCGCTCAATGTATCGATGCAGGATGTTACCGACCACAAGATACTAAAGAGCCAGCTGTCTAGGAAAGAACTCGAGAAGCAAGAGAAACTCGGCAAGAAAGTAAGTGATTTGGAGGCAAAGCTCATATCAGCTCGCCGAGAGTTAGAACATGCCATGGGAAATGATCACGCTCCTCGCCATCCTCAATACTCCAGGAAGCCTTTCGTACCCGGAGAGCTGCCCTCTTCATCATCCGAACGACTCTTGAGACGCAGGGATAGAGATCCTCAATCTCAGCAGCACGAGCCCGACAAGCTGAAAACAGAAGCGGCGAAGGATCTCGATGTGGCTCTGACGTCGTCCAAAGCTCGAAGTCCACAACAGGACCTCAAATCTGGCGCAGCCAATGTCGAGTCGAAGACCACGTTTGCCGGGCGTGCCGCTATGAAGGCAGAGCAGCACAAGAAGGCAGACTCGAAGAAAGCGATCACAAAGAAAAGGAAGAGTTCTGGTGGAGCTGAGAATGATGTAAGATACAAGCCGGATAGTGATAATGACGATGATGCCGAGTGGGAAGCAGCCAAGGCTGCCCCAATAAGGAAACCAGGCCGGCCGAGGAAATCGCAAAAGGTTGAGAAAGACGAAGTCTTTGTGCACCAAGACAGGACATCGGTCGAAGAGGCCCAGCCAACATTCAATTCTGAAAAGACGACCGCCGCTCAAGCTGAACCCCAACGTGCGATCAAGCTTTTCAACCCCGAAGCTGTCGACAAGAACAAGATAATGAGGATGCGTTTAAAGGGCAACGAAGACGCTCCATTCGGCCAGTTATCTGAGGATATAGTTCATCTTCGTCAAGAGTACCCCAGCGTGACAGACGAGGAGATTGTCAACTATATCGCTTCCTTGCTACACGAGCACACGCGTGCAGAGAAGGAAGAGACACATCATCTAATGGTCAGAGCACCTCTAGATCCGCTGATTGAGGAGAAAGAGAACCCCGGTATGACGGACGGGAAACTCGAAGGGCAGCAGCTTTCTTCGCCGAGGAGACTGAGGAAGACTTATTCCGAGAAGACACTCACCAAGCACACCTCCGTCGCACATCTTAACGAGCCACCTCCCACGTTTCTTGGCCGCCCTCGGTCCATGTCTCCCTTGAAGAGGGACAACAAGTCTTCTCCACGACTGTTTTCGCCTCCCCCAAGCGCAGATTATTCCACCCCGGCGAACTTGTCTACAACCGCAGACGACGCGATCACAGTCAGCCCAGCCAAAGATGGGAGCATTCCACCGATACCGAAGATACCCCATGAACTGGAAGGCCACGTGAAGCCGATCAACCCGACAACAGCACCCGGGGACGGCTTGTCGAAGGCCGAGAGGGAGCAGTACGAGTGGCCAGAGGATGTCTTCTGAACCTTGGCTAGCATTGGCAATTCTTTGAGTCCGCTTATACGACGTTCAGTTGGATATTATGGATCAAACATGGGTTGATATGGATATGATATGGGCGGTATGTGCCACGACACGGGTGGATTGTGAATAGCTTGTGAATACGTTGGATTGGATTGGATTTCCTGTCACGAACTCCATGTGTGATGATCATCTTCAGCGAGCGATGCAGAGCGTACAAATCAAGTGTTCATGTACATTTAGTCTTGAGCAGCAATGGATGTTGAGACTTTTGTCGGTTGCTTCAACTTTCACATCGAGATCCTCCCCTCAACAGGATCTGATACAGCTTCTAGGTAACTCAATCATACTCTTAGAGTCTGGTTTGAAGTCAGTCCTCCCAAATGTTCGCCCTTACTTGCACCAGATTGGAGGAGATCATTACAGAATACATACTTGGAGTGGGCTGCGGGAACTCTCCGCTTTATGTTCCGCCCTTACTGTACCCCAGATGAACCTTGAAAACTGCCCCGCAAACATCATAGTAGCTCACCTTACGCATCTTGAATTGGCTACGAATCGTGTAAGCCTGGGAAAAACACCGAAACGCGGTCGAAGGACTGTGCAGAAGGCTCCCTTCTGATACCAACAACCCGCCCACCCTCCACCATATCCGACACGACCAGACAGCACGCACAATTCGACCTCCCTCTCTCAAAATGAATTTCGACCTTCCCCCGGACCTTGTCCAATACCTCCACTCTCTTGACACCCTTATCGACTCCTCCATAACCCCCCTCCAACACTCGCACGACAACGACCGCTTCTTCGACCACCGGCGCGAACACGCCCGTACCGACTGGGCCAACGGTGGCCTTCCGCACCCAGACTGGGAAGCCCTCCTCTCCGAATGCGTACGTCGCGCCGACGCCGCCGGCTTCTGGCGCTTCTCGTTGCCCAAACAATACGGCGGCCAAGACGGCGGCAACCTCTGGATGGCAGTCATCCGCGAACACCTGGCAGCCAAGGGGCCGGGCTTGTTCAACGACCTGCAGAACGAGCACAGCGTCGTCGGCAACTTCCCGGACATCGTCATGCTGCTAGGCTACGGCACGGCAGCGCAGCAGGAAGAATACATCCCCGCTCGACTCGACGGCAAATACAGCTTCGCCTTCGGCCTCACCGAACCGCGCCACGGCAGCGACGCCACGAGCATGGAAACCCGCGCCGTGCCCGTGACCCGCGCCGGCCAATCCGGATATCTCATCACCGGCACGAAGGCGTGGCAATCCAACATGCACCGCGCCACCCACAGCATCGTCTTCGCCCGCACCGCCGACGGCCCCGGCTCCGCGACCGGCATCTCCGCCTTCATCGTCCCGCGCACCGCGCCGGGCCTCGTCGTCGAAAGCTATCAATGGACCTTCAACATGCCAACCGACCACGCGACCGTCGCGTTCCGCGACGTCTTCGTCCCGGACTCGGCGCTGCTGGGCCCCCTGCACGGCGGCCTCGCCGTCGCCCAGGCCTTTGTGCACGAGAACCGCATCCGCCAGGCCGCGTCCAGTCTGGGCGCCGCGGCCTTTTGCGTCGAGGAGAGCGTGCGGTATGCGCGGGGTCGGAAGACGTTCGGGAAGGAGCTGAGTGCGAATCAGGCGGTGCAGTTTCCGCTCGTCGAGCTGGCCACGCAGGTCGAGATGTTGAGGCTGTTAGTGAGGAAGACGGCGTGGGAGATGGATCGGCAGAGGGGGAGGTGGGGCGAGGTCGAGAGGTGCTTGAGCGATAAGGTGGCTATGTGTAATTATTGGGCGAATCGGTTGTGTACCGAGAGTGCGGATCGGGCTATTCAGGTAAGTCCCCACCGACTTCCCCTTCCCTTGAGGTTTGTATGCGAGGCTGGGGTCAGAGGCTGGATGCTGATGTGGACATATCTAGGTACACGGTGGCATTGGTTACAGCAGGCATAAACCTTTCGAGCACATCTATCGCCATCATCGCCGGTACAGGATCACGGAGGGATCGGAGGAGATCCAGATGCGCAAGGTTGCCGCCTACTTGTTTGGCTACATGGGTCCGAGGAAAGAGACGTTGTCGAAACTATAGGCACGAAGATATACAGCTGAAGTGGAAGAACGCTCTCCCGAACAGTCTGTCGAGGCATTGCATCTCAGCCTACTCCCACCGCGCGGGGTAAATCTAGAAGATTGCGTGTCCGTTGATGTGCGAGCTCACTCCGCCTGTGCAGCACTATGTCAGTCCGATCCAGGATCAAAAAAGTACAGGACGGAAGAGAACGACTCACCCAGAACGTTGGCAGGCGCGCTCGAAAAGAAGAATGTCCACCGATTCTTCGCTCGGCACGTCTTGGCCAGCTTCTCGAGATCGAGCATCTCGCCCAAGGGCATACCCCACAGAGCGAGAATATACTCGTGCAAGTAATAATCTGATTTACAGTTAGCAATCGTGGTCCCGGTCTTGATAGGGCGTGCATGCGTGCGTACCAGCATGGCTGGGCCAGGCTTCAAAAGCAGGCGCATCTCCCGCCACAGCGGCGAAATAGCTGTCGTGCAACCAGTCGAGCACCCTCTCCTCTTGCCCAACGCCGGCCCACCTCTGACCGTCGTCCGGCCCGATCGAATGTGGCCTCAACGCCATCTTCGTCCGATCCTCGGGCGACTTGCTGTGATACGCCTCGACGAAGCCGCTGCGGATGAACAGGATATCTCCGATCCGGATGTCGCCGCCTTGCGCTTGAGGCCGGATGTCGATGCCTTGATCTTTGCCGCATTGGTACAGCTCTTCGAAACTGATGGGATAGTAGTCGTACGGGTCGTACTGGATTCCCTTCTTGTGCGCATATCCGCGGTAATCGAGCAGGACGCCCCGACCGGCAATGCCGTGTTCGGCCCAGTGGTGGATGGAGCATTTGTGGTTGGCTTTGGGGCCGATGATGTCTTCGCCGTGAGTGTTGTTGTAAAAAGTCCCTGTCGCGATATGCGCGAACTAGATCGATCGGATCATCTCAGCACGGCGGAAACCACACGTGGGGAGCGTGTCTGGACGAAAGGCAAATCTGCTCACATGTCGGAACCTAAAATCCACGTCAGAGCCGGGATAGAACGACCACGTCCTGCACCAGAAAGCGAACTCACCCATCCCACTGCGTCCCACTCTGCGTATTGAGATGATACAAGTCGTCGTATGCGATATTCTCCGCCAGCACCTTGATCTCATGCTTGAACGGCTCTCGACCGAAGGCTGGTGTTTCCGGCACGTTCAGCGGCAAGCTATTCGACAGAAATCTTTAGCCCAGACACCCCTCCCGAACACAAAATCCAGGATACCATTGCCAGACGGTATGGATGTACGTACTTCAACGGCACCAGCTCTCCCGTCCGAATCTCCGCCGATGCAGCCTTCACCCGCGCCGGCGTCAGGAGGTTGATCCGCCCGATCTAAGTCCACACCACACACCCCGTCAGCCTCGACCGTCAACCCCGACCCTGTCTCTGCATCCCTTTTCCACTTCCACTTCCTCCAACTCCAACCCCGGAAACCCTCATCACCTTCTCAGCCCAGCAAAACAACCAAACCAGCCAAACCAACCAATGGATAAAAGGAAACGGAAAAGGAAACGGAGAACAAACATAGTCATTCTCTCCCCACACCCACGCCGCGCCGGCCGGCGCGCCTGGGATCGGCGGCAGGTCCTTGCGCGCCGGGAAGATGGTCGAGTCCGGGTCGAAGGGCGCCGTCGTGGCCGTCTTGTTGAAGGTCAGGAAGTCTTTGACTTGGGTCAGGCGCGATTGCGCGGTAGACGGTCCGTCGGGGGAGGACATCTTCTTCTTCTTTGGGTGGGTTGTTTTTGAAAAGGGGTAGGGGGTTTCGGTAGACAGGTGGTCAGATCAGAAAGATTTGATGGAAGATTGAAGGTGCTTGTTGTCGTTGAGGTGAATTGAATGGATTGAGCCTTGGGTGGGGTTTTACTACTTGACCACTGTAACGGTTGCTGAGTGGAAATTCGATCGGATCGTGGAGCTGTCAACCCCGCATTGTTTGTTGCGGGTCCTGTCTTGTCTCCGCAGTCTGGGGTACATAAGCGGCCGAGGTTATGACGGAATTGCTGTATCCGTTATTTAGGTAACGTTACTAGGTAGTCTGTAACTTAGGCCCCACCATGGTCTGTGCCTTGCCCAATTTGTAGCGGCGATGCTACCGGTACTACAGGTGTTGTTTGCCGGCTACCGCGTTGATATTAGATACACTTACCTCTACAGTGGGATAGACCCTGGTGTCATAGTCATATGCCTAAATACCCCGAAGATCTCCGGTGGACATAAAAAGAGGCTTCTGTTCCTTGAGAGGCGGCGGGACGATGGATATGCTGTCCATGATTGATGATAGTGTGGATTAAATCATCTCTATCGACCTACGCTCTGTTGTGACGCCATATATCCAATGCAAAGCAGAGACATGTGCTCGGTCGAAGGACCATGAGTATTCTCCATGCCTTAGACGCAGTCACCGCAAAGACGATGCGGTACCCTACTACGAATAGGGATCCTCTGCGACGCACTCGTTCTCATCTCCACGGCCCCTACCCATCCGACCCGCAGACGATCTCAGACGCCCCTTTCGCGAGTCGACAATCGGGCTAACCCAAGCGTCTTTCCCATCCTCGTTCCGCGCAAGATGTGTAGTGGCGGCTATTGCAACGAGGTAGCATGATCAGTGCTTGTCTGAGGCTCAGACGGGATTGGACACTCACAAAGCCCGGTCGGGTGATAGTTGACATAGACGTTTTCCCAGCTCTGTTTCGGCGCCGAATAGATCTCGTGCATGATGCCCATGTACGGATGCTTCTTGACCATCTTGCTCCACCAGTCCCATCCCGCACGGTGGCTAGGACCACGAGCGAAGTGGTGCAGATGCGCCGCCGACCGGAAGTATGACACCGTCATGATCTCGTTCGAGGCCGCGCGGTCGCCGAAGTTGAGCCATGACGACATGCCGAGGACTGCGAGGAAGTCAGGCTCGGGATGCGGATTTGCAATCCGAGGAGGAGTAAGGAAAGGGCGTTTTCACAGCCATATTCTTCCGGCTTTGCCTCGAGCTCTTGCGCCATCTTCTTGAAGTAGTCCCCAATCTCATTGTACCCTGGCGCGAGCATGCCAAGCGGGCTGCCGCCACGCTCCATCCTCAGCATACCGTCCCCTTGGCTGTTTCTTCCTCCGGAAAATGGCGGCAAGCTGGCAACTCACTGATTCGACCTCACGCCCAAGATCATCACACAGACCTCCGCGTCCGCAGGCTCCCCCGAGAACTTCCCTTCCGTGTCCGGTATCTGTGCACAGTACTTCCCATTCATCACCCCGTCCATGTACTGATTGCGCTTCAGGCCCGCGGTCATCAACAGTACGTCGCAGGTGCGGAACAGCAAGACCCCCAAGGCTGGTAAGAGGGCGTAGAGGCGGCTGGGTATGCAGAGCAGCAGGGCACCCTGGATACAGGCTCCGATACAGAGCCACGTCGAGGTCGTGAAGTTGTCTCGAACCATCTGAAATCTTTCGTCGTTAGAGATATGCTCGCCTCGGGGAGGGGGAGGAGGTGAGCTTACGCCATTTTCTAGCACGGACATGAATCGAGCAAACGCCGTCCGCGCTGGTTTGTTGCTTTTGGAGTGCTGGGACAGGGGGCCCGCGTTGGCTGGTTTGACGGCGTTCGTGAAAGCCATAGTTGTGCTTGTCAGTGTTTGCAAGCAATGGGGGAGTGGAATTTTGAGAGGGAGTTGGATCATGTTGGGTGTTATTTAGTGACGAGGATAGGCCATGATATTTACATATGAACGAAGTGTAGAATCCAGAGCTGACTGTGCCGCGAAAGAATGCTTGCTTCACTTCCGATCGCTGAAAGCTCCAGTTATAACAGAACATAAGTCCGATGAACCGTTAGTATGGCATTCTGATTTGGGACTAGTTTGCCTTCTCGGGACAACAGTCTATCCGTCCAGCTGGGCCCAAACCCTCTCCCAATTGTATCTAAACTATAGACAGTTTATAGAATCTGACAATCTACTGTGTCCCTATGTCATCGTACGGGACATGCGCCACGACCTGTTTCGTGTGTACATGCTTTTCCTCATTGCTGTCTGCCGGTGAGGATTCGCCATCAGTCATCGTCTTTCCCGCCACAACTCCGATATCCGCCGGGTCGGCGTCAGCCTGCACTGGCGGGCCAGAGAACGACTTCCTTCCGCGTATGAAGTACCAAGCTACACTGACTGAGGCGAACATGGCAAACACGGCCGATGCGTAGTTCATCGACGATGCCGTAACGGGTATTGAAACTGGCATGCAAAAGAGCACGATGGAAAAGGCGATCCAGGCTACAGTTATGACGTTGATCACGAAGCCAAATTTACCCAGTGAGAAGGTGGAATGCTTGACCAGTCTCCGTCCGCGGAGAAGAGAGATCAGAATAGGAACGCCGTATGATGTTGCCAAGCAGATAGTCGCCACACCGGTGAAGGAGTTGAAAGCAGCAGTCGATCCGAAATATAGCAGTCCGAGGAGGCAGTCGATAACGGTGGACAGTATAATACCCCATAGTGGCACATCGAGGCGGTGGTTGACCCTGGACCACAGACGGCTACCTGGAATAGCCCCGTCGCGACTGAAGGCGTACGTGCATCGACTGGCCGCAGTGAGTGCTCCAACCCCGGCGAAGAAAAGAACCCCTAAGATAAGGAACAAGAGGCCAAAACCACCCGCAGCGCTGCCGGTGACAGTCTTGAACAGCAAGCCGATTGGCTGTCCACTGGGAACGGCTAGGAGCATTTGAACGTCCGGTAACACAAACAGGATCGGAACCACTAGATCACCCGGTCAGTCGAGGCCAAGGTATAGCTCTGAGGACCGCCCACAGAAGACAACGCCAGTGACACCAGCTGCAGCCACAGAGAGCACCATAGCCTTGGGAACCTCCCGCTCCGGGTGCTGGACTTCCTCGCACATTGCAGCAACCATCCCGTACCCTGTACCGGTCAATACAAAGTTCCCTCGACAGCGGATAATGTGAAGTGAATACTGACCTGTCAGTGTATAAGCCGCCTGCAGTAAACCAACAAAGAAGGACCATCCTGAAGGCCTAGAACCATCATCAGCTCGAGTTCACCCGCTGAGTAGCCACTGCGCGCTTGATAGAAGTACTGACCATCCGCTCGTAGAAGAATCAAAATAACCAAAAGCGTAACCGGCACTCCTTTTGTCCTTCGCCATGACTAGCAGGGTGATCTAGAAATGTGAATTCTCAGCGTAAATTGTCCTTTGAGGGAGCACAAGAACTTACCATGATTATCACCACACTTGACGAGGTCCAGTAGAGGCACATTTTGTTGATAAGATCCAACCACCTAGTCCCAAAGATGTTTACCAGCGCGCACACAAGCATGACCGCCCAATACATCAGCACCGTTTGGTAAGCGTTGGGGACAAAGTCTTCATTCCATAACGTGATGGCACTTAATATCATCTGTGCCCCGGAGAAATTGACTATGCGAGATTTAGCCATCTCATTCGATACCACAGACAATGAATTGCACCCACTCGATGTCGTCACCGTCCAGTTGCCGACCAACGTCAGCCAGCCAGTGACCCAGGATGTCAATGGCGCCCACTTCTTGGTGGAGAGCATGGCACTCCAGTAATACACCCCTCCGGCGGTCGGGTACACAGCGCAGATCTCGGCCAAAGAGGCAGCAATGGCGAGAGAGATGAGAGAAACGAAGACCCAACCCCAGATAACTGTCACCGACACTCCGTTGGTCAAGCTGTCGTAGAAGGTGGCGGCCAACCCGAAAGGGGTCGCTATAATGGCAAATGAGCTGAATAAAGGCCGGGTCAGTCATGTTGACCCGGGGGAGTGGAGAGAATTGCAGCCTTCACTCACAGACCCATTACGCTCAACATGCTCAAAGATCGAGGCAGTTCACTCTTGTACCCCCATCCTCGCCAAGGCCGCATCGGCGTTGACGTCAACAGAATTCCGCATGATGATCGTTGGAGCGATGAAGATGGCACTGGTCTCCGGTTCCCCAGGTCTGACAATTGGATATCAATCAATCGTTAGGGACCACGGCATGAACAGGGAGATCGATGGGAGTCCTGCAAGATGGAGCGCTGCGGAGATCTGTCGAGGGGACCCGCCGCTCACATATATGCGAGGGCTAGCCAAGACAAGCCATGAGCATGTGTCGAGTAATTGGCAGCCAATGAAGAAGAAGATAGGGAGGACCCGTAAGGCCGTAGCCGGTGGTTCCATTGGTATGGTAGATCTGTCGTGCTGTGCGGTACGGGTTGTGGGTGTGCTTCTCTCTACCTATACCTAAGGTAGTACATGTATCTGCGATGGTGAGGTGTGGTGAGGTGTGGTGAGAAAGGATGACGATAACCACCTGCAGATAGGCTTTGGCAGAACCAAGTAAAGTCGTCCCAAGGTCCGTCCGGTAATAATGGTGAGGAGGATGGTGCCAACCACCAGGATAGAATTACTCCAAAGGGCAGAGCGTGGGGTTACTTTGCACCTTTGTACCTTAGCATTATTTCCCCAGACTTTCGCTACCAGAATTTCTACCTTACCTTACCTGGTATCTTTTGAAGGTTTGGGATGCGGAGAAAGTTCCAGACTCACTCCCCCATTGTTGCCCGCCTGTCATTCCCAGGACCGATGTCCGGGGGATGGGGTAGTAGAGTAAGAAGACTTCAACGGTCGACAAGGTAGGCTAAGGTAGCATCCATTGCTAAGACGAACACCTAAGCCAGATAACAACGAATTACCCTTCAACTAGAACAACAGACACAAACATACAAATACAGCCCGCTCGGAAGTCATAAGGTCCCAAGTGTCACCCCTGAACATCCCACTCCCCTACAGGAAAGATACTGCCATTACCACGGAGGCGTTGCCCCTTGAAGAAGCTCTCGAAAATTACCAGCATCAAACTTACCGAGCCTTCGCCATCAAGCTCTCGAGCTCTGACAACAAGTCCAGTCCTCCCGGTTGGTACGTGTTCACGGCAACAAAACGTCCAGTTTGCTCACGGAAGCTCCTGATCCCTGGGTTCTTCCTCGACCAGCCCTTCACCGTCTTCAGGATTTCGTCGCCGTGGACTTTGAAGTGATGCCTGATTATGTCGTCCCACAATCCTTTCCGCTTTCTCACCGCCGTCAGCCAGTTGATCATGGCATAGCGGACCGTAAAGCACTGTCGGTTCAAGCTGTACTCCTTACACGAACTCAATGCGTATCTGTCGTAGGCATTGCTGTTGCCGGGCTCGTTGCGCCAAGGCTCGGAGCAGAGTATCATGCTCTGAATGCTCACCAGGACCGAAATGATCGTGGACTTTTTCGGTTGCCATCTCTCTTCGGCCCGACCGTCGAAGGTGTTGAGAAGCGACAAACATACTAGTGAAGAGCTTCGTCAGTTGATGCGGAGCCTGGGTGGTGCTTGCGTAAAGACACACCTTTGCCATCCGCATAGAGATTAGGATTGAAATCAATGACACCTCCGCCGGTGGTGCAAAACCTCACGTCGGGAGGGTCGGTGGGGAAGGCAGCGCCGGCAAAAATGTCAAACCTTCATGTTCGTGTTGTTAGATATCTGGCGTAGCTGTTGACATAACGGGTACTTACTCGAATAGCCCCCCCGCGTAGGGCGTGTCGTCAGGGCCCAACATGAGACACTTCAAAGCTCCCGGAGTCGACAGGGACGATTTGACAAAGATTCCGTCAGGCAAGGAGGTCGCCAATGTCGCGATTTCTTTGATCAGATACTGCATTCTGCCCATGGGTGGAGACCGCACGCTCTCCAATGCGCGCAAGGCATGACGATAAGAGAAAGTCTCGAGTACCTCGTCCGTCTGCTCCAGAGCATTGTCACCGTGATATGTGGTCCACTTGTTTGTCTTGGAAGAAATCTCGGACTTGTTCTTTGTCGATGATGAGATTTTGACGTATGTGACCACAATCTGCTCGCATAAGGCGAGTGTTACCTGCCCCGACTTTCCTTTGAATGCGTCTTGTGTGTGCTTCGCTTGAGCAAGCACGATCTGACCTTGCTTGTATAGATTCTGAAAGCGACTAATGATGGCGGGCATCAATGCATCTTTCTGTTCGCCAACAACAAGTAGTTGTTCTCCTTTGAGGCTCTCTTTAGCTTTGCCGAATCCGTTGTGGTTCATTCCACGTTCTGAGAGAGCCTGAAGACCTGCACTTCGCCGCTTGCTGTATCGCTCTCCCGCGACTAGCTCGAGGGTCGCTGGGTGACTCCCTAGAGCTTCGGTGAACTGGAACGAGGCGAAGTACAGACTCGACCGTTTATTCAAGTCATCAATGGAGTCATTTCGCAGAAGCTCCGCAAGTTTGTCCAGTAGGAGACTAAGCTGAAGCATAGACTTCAGGGCTTTTGGCGGGGTCTTGTCCAATTTGGATCCTTCTTTGGCAGAGACAGACGGCAATAGCACGCGGAGGAAGGTCAAAATCTGTCGTAACAGATCATCTGTTTTCTCATCCGCGCTTCGGAAATCCATCATCAATGGACCAGATCCAGTAAACGTCATCCTCCCGGGGGTTAGTTGCTGGGACCATAGGGCTCGTAGCATCTCATGCTGATCAGCCATGCTGTATTCGGCGTACCCTACCCCTTTTCCATGTGTCTCGCGCGATCGTTTGGCCCCTCTTTGTGCTTCCGCCATTTTCTCTGCTTGCTTGGCTTGTATCTGCAACTCAACCTGATCATACCGAGCGAGAAACAACCATATGGCGAAAAGCCTTCCATAATCACAACACCAGTCTAGCGTGAGGCCCTCCAATTGGCTTGCGTTGCTCCCTACCCTTGGCTTTTCGCCACAGCCAAGACATGTGTACGCTCCACACTTTGGGTTACTACAGGCGACAGCACATATCGAAATGGTGCAAGGCTTCCCTGCTTTGACTTTTGCGCCTTCTGCCCATTTTCCAATGGTAGTCTTGACTTGTAGTTCTGTACCCACGGGTAAGGCGCATTTGCGACAATTGGTACCACTGACCCTGCCATAGAACTCTCGGAGTATTTCCAAACTCTCTTGGATCTCACGTGGATATTGGCCGTCGGAGCCGGAATCTTCTGCAACGAGCAAGGTTAGTACCTGGTGTGTTTCGATCTAGGGAGATATCACAATATCAACTTGCCTCTTTTCTGGCTGGTAGAGTCCGAGTGCTTGTGCTCACGCCCTCTATCTTCTGGCCTCATCTGTGAAATCCGTTCATTGCCACGGACGTCGTCATCGCTCTTCGCTTTTCCTTTTCCTTTTCCATTCGTGGCTCCGCGTGTCTCCACTCCGCTCTGCTTATCATATTTTCGCGGGTCTTCTCGGTTCTGATATGCGCTGACATCCTGTAAATCTTCCTCATCTAGAAGTTTCTGCAACCTGCGAGCCATTTGTGCGTCCGAGTCCATCATGGCAGATGCTCGACCTGCAGATGAGCTTTCACCCATGCCACCCATAGCTCGTACGGCTTGGGTAGTGCTAGGCGTTATTAAGAAATTGCAAACCTCGTATGTGGCCGCAGCTATTGCTTCGTGTTCCGGATGTGGATCGTTGCGCTGCTAGTACGGTCAAAGTCTTCGTTGGCACTGGGTAAATCAGCAGATATGGAGACTTGTTTCGATCGTGATGCTCTTGAGAACTACCATGAAGGTATTATCGATGTTCTGTAATGAAAACCTTCGCCCTTCAAGCCTAACAGAAGTATTAGTATGACGCTGGAATATCACTATGCAGAGCCGGAGAGTATCTTGGGCATGTCATGGCAAGTGTGAGAAAGAGGACTAGGAAGGCGGTACTTCTCATATTATATGCGTCGATGACTGAAACAAGTCAATGAAGAGTGATAAGCAGGACCTTGTGAATACGAAATTATACAGTCACAAGAGATACATATATGTCAATATCGTCTACTATGAAGCATTCCAAGCACTTGTGAATGACAGCATTCGAGATCAATTGCGCTTGTCACAACAGGTTCAAGCACAGTATGCTGAAAAGTTTGAAATGCACTCAGTATCAATACGTGAAGTATTCAGGGGCTTTTCATACGTTGACTTATCGTCGGCATACGCAACAACAGCGATCATGACCAGGCCAGAACCACAGACGCTGTGAATGCATTATGAGTTTCACTGAAATCATGTGATGACTCTCCAAAGACAAGTCCAGTCACTGAACAGTATGAATATAGCCTTGCCAGCACAGTAATTTGGCTGTGAAGCTGTGCGGATCACTCGATTTGCGCGGACACATCAAGATAGACGTACCCTTCAATCACTTCTTTTTTCCCTTAGTCTTGTCCAGAACGTTGATCCACTGCTTACTCACGCCCCTTCTCTCCAATGCTTTTGACACAGCATCCTTTTGTGGCCCTTGAACCAAGATCTCCTTGACAGGGTTCTTCGGGCTGGATCCGACAAGTTGAGTTACACTGGTCGAGCTAGCGCAAGTCTTTTGCAATTCATCCGCAAGTAGTTGTGGGTTGATGCGGAAAGCCTCTACACCCGAGATCTTCGTCATTGTCTTGTTGCCTGATCGAGTTTCCAAAGTAATCTGAACCTTGGGCGCGGTGCCTGCTTTCGGTTTGACGTCATCCTCTGTCTCATTGTCGCGGAGGATGACCCAGAAAGGGGAGCAACTCTGCATTATACGATCCATGAGAACGTCTCGAGGTACGTTGCCTTTGCTGAGGACTTCTCGATCGATTGAGGCTTGACCATCAAATACTGCGTTCGCCAAAACAAGATTAAGATTGATCAAGCGTTTGTTAGTAGCAGAGATTAATCCTTCAGATTCGAGATAGGTTGTGATGATTGAACCGAGCTCGGATCGAAGATACATGGACTTGACACTGCTGCCTGACGACTCAAAGACAGGTGCGACTTTTTCCTTGGGCCGGAACATGGTAATCAGTTTCAAGTACTGATCTATGGAGCCATCCCCGGTAGTCTCCCCACTCGAGGTTTGCTTCCCTCCGTGCCCATCTGCTCCACCAGTCTCTTTCTTTGGCAACTTGTAGGGTGCAAACTCGAGAATTGCCCGATCTTCGAAGTCCACGTTTATGATTAAGGTCTCACCACCATTCCGGTCTTTCGATTTGACTATGAGGGTTTTCTCAAGATGTTTGATGAACTTCCTCGCAGACTTCCAGCTAGTCTTTTTCATCTGTAGCGATGCGGCCTGAGCAGGAGTGAAAATCGGTAAGAATGGCAGAATCAAGTTTGAGATGAGGAACGATTGAGAGATTGGGAATTGAAGACCAAAATGTTGCTCGCCCTTATGCGTTGCTTTATGCTCATATATCGCATACAAGAAAGCGTTTCGAAAGGCGTCATCGATCTCTGGAACCATGAGGTCAGCGAACGGCCCCTGCTTTACTGCGAACTTCAGCTTACCCTTGGTAGAGAGCTCCTGGCTCTGATCGACGTGGCCTTCATTTTGCTGTGCGTCATCTCCATTCTCGGGCTTGGCGGATGCTTCGTTGAGAATGCTTCGATCTGCACTGTGTACCCTATTCAATGAAACACCGCCATCATCTTGAGCATCGTCCGTGACTTCGCAGCTTCCCTCTTCCTCCGTGTGACATTGAAGCTGTGTAAACCCCTCCCAGCCGACGATACGTTCTGGCGCACTTCCTCCGCTCGTATCACTGGTGTTCCACGCCCACAGCTCATCCCCTTCCCAATGCACTCCACGTACGGCGCGACCCTTCTCTCCCGAGACTTTCTGCAACCCGCTGATGTCAACCTCGCAAACACCGACTACCATCGGCACGCTAGGCTTCTCAACACTAGCTATCGCCACAATCGAGTCCTTCTTGGCTTCTTTGGGAAACGGCGGTCCTCCGGCTAAACCAGGAATCATAAGGTCGGCACCTCCGCGCAATTTTTGTAGTACGATTGAAGGCGTATGGAGTAGCGGCAGGAGGCCGGGGTTCTGCCAGAGTGTATAGACTTTTCGGACAAGACGTCATTCAATATCTGCACGGAGAAGCCGCCGAGAATTACCTGTAGGGGACATCCTCTCCTCCATTTTGAGCCAAAGGACTCTTTGAACCTTGTCGGGATACGTGCCCACATACACCGTTCCAGACACCCGCTTCAACTCAAGTCCAGCGGTCGTCGTGAACTTGGCAGAGAGAGCGTTCTCTGGCAACAGCGCATTTCTAAGAGTCCCAAGCGCTGTTGCTCCTTGCCTGTCTGCCTCACCTCTGGCCGAGTCCACGCCGGAAATTTCAACATGAAAATCAGCAATGATCTGATCCGCTATCCTGCGACGATCTGATGACCGAAGAGGCGACAAAGGTTGGACCTACTTCCGTCAGCAGCCTAACACTTATGTCTGGAGCGCATGGCTCGCCACACATGGGGCTTCTTCTTGAACATGGTGCTGTATTAATTATCTCAACATGCCCTAGGCACTGTGGCATATATATTCAGTAAAATTTTGCAATCAGTTGACATGGCAGTCTGTACATAGCATCACTCCGTGTAGGATTTTGTCTTTGACTGTGTACGCTCCGTACCAATGACGTGGGGTGACAGGGTCACGCCAAAAGGAGGCGAGCTCTTCGCGGAGTCCAGGTCAACTTGAAATTTAGACTACTTCTGGAGTATCACAAACCAATGCATCTCCATCAACTGACATTAGAGTCATAGCATCCGCTTTCGCTTTCATGATACATACTTGCACCAGTTGTTACTTAATCACGCTCGAGCACAATGTCGTCGACACCAGCTGATAAAAAAGAGCACCGGCCATCGGTCAGCAACAGACATCCAACAGCACCGTCCGTTATGTTAATTAATGGCCATTCTGCTTCTGCGGGAGACACATCCGTCAAAGAGCAGTATGAGCATGGCATCCAGGTCATTGATGAAGATAAGGAGTTCAAGTAAGTCAACCGTGCTTCGAGTCCGAAGACCCTGTACCATCCACTGTGCTGAGGCCTGTTCAACATCTAGTCCGAAGCTATCGACATACCTAAGTCTCGAGAAGGTGACTCCGGCGGGCTTCAACTATCATCTTATATCCGTCTTTGGTTCACAGTCGACGGGGAAATCCACCCTCCTAAACCATCTTTTCGGCACCGAGTTTGGGGTTATGTCGGAGGCCGATCGACGGCAGACTACTAGAGGGATCTGGTTGTCAAAAAATAAAAGGGAGTATGCCGATGGCGGTGCGAAGAAAATGGCAGAAAATATCTTGGTCATGGACGTGGAAGGGACCGATGGCCGAGAAAGGGGCGAGGACCAGGATTTCGAGCGCAAAAGTGCGCTGTTCGCACTGGCCACGAGCGAAGTGTTGATTGTAAACATATGGGAGCATCAGGTCGGGCTGTATCAAGGGGCCAACATGGGCTTACTGAAGACCGTTTTTGAGGTTAATTTGCAACTATTCTTGAAAGACAACAAGTACGTCCGATCGCGCTCCAAAGAATCAGTCCATGACTGATGCGTTTGTAGCTCTAATCCCCGCTCTCTTCTATTCTTCGTCATCCGCGATCACTTGGGTACAACTCCGCTTGCGAATCTACGGAATACTCTCATCCAAGATTTGACACGCATCTGGTCATCTTTGTCCAAGCCTTCTGGACTGGAGAAGTCTAAAATCGAGGACTACTTTGACTTTGCCTTTGCCGCTTTGCCTCACAAGATCCTCCAGCCCGAGAAATTCGTTTCTGAGGTGGACAGGTTAGGTACTAGATTTATGGAAGGTTTCAGGGACTCCGCCACGGTTGCCGGATTGCGCGGAGACCAACAACTCGACGGTGGCATTTTCTTATCCGAATATCATCGACGCATACCGGCAGATGGCTTCTCGGTATATGCACAGGGTGTTTGGGATCAGATCGTTAACAATAAAGACTTGGACTTGCCCACACAGCAAGAGTTGCTGGCCCAATTCAGATGCGATGAAATCATGAGAGAAGTCCTGATTTTGTTCGACGAAACGGTGCTGCCATTTGAGCAAAAGCAAGCTGAAGCTGTTCGAGCGGGCAAACCAGAGATCGTCGGTGGTTTAGGCGCCGCAATGCGGACCTCACGAATGAAAGTCCTCAAAGCTTTCGAGTCTGAAGGGAGCAGGTATCATAAAGGCGTTTTCCAGAGGAAGAAGGTTGAACTGGAAACCAAAGTCGATCAAAGACTCAAAGTCCTATTTCTAGGACAGCTTACCGCAGCCCATAAGACTGGTCTGAACGACTTCACCAAAGCAGTCAGTGCCAACGTGAAAGCCGGTCAGAAGAAGGGGGCCAGTTATGATTTTGCGGAAATCGTAGGTAGGGAGAAAAAGATGGCCCTGGGGAAATTCGAAAAGGAAGCGCGCTCTGTGGTTGTCGAGGGTGCGCTTTGGAGCAATTATAAACAAGAGATGGTACTATTTCAGAAGGATCTTGATGAAGTCAGCGGAAGCTTGAGGAGAGAAGAAATGCGGAGACTGGCAACACGTGTGGAGAGATGGGTGAAGTCCAAACTCGGTGAACTGGTTGGCTTACAATTTAATGGACTCGGCATCGTACGTGGCCGGTCGAAAGGGTTCGAGAATGGGGAGAAGCCGACCAGTGAAAAGGACATCTGGGACCGGATATGGGATGTATTTACTACCACGGTGCATGAGGCTGAGCGAAGGTTCTCTGAAAGAGCGAGGAGCTTTGATGCCAGCCCTGCCGAGGTGGAAGTCGGCCTATGGAGGCTCCGGAGGAAGTCGTGGGGTGTACTGAGGGCCAAGATTGACGAGGAAGTGATGGAGGGAAACCTCTTATTGAAACTACGAGAGAACTTTGAGGACAAGTTCAGATATGATGAGGCTGGAGTTCCGCGAATATGGAGACCAACGGACGATATCGAGGGCGTGTATACCAAAGCTCGCGAGTCTACTCTGACACTCATCCCGCTTCTGTCCCGGTTCAAACTTCAGGAGACCTCGTCGCCGCCACCCCTTGATGATTGGATTGGCCATGCTCCAGCGTCTGTGTCTCCTGCTGATGAAGAGGACCTTGCGCCAATCGGAGGAGTCGATGAGGACGATGGGAAAAGTCTCGAGGAAGAGATGACTATTCTTGGCGAGGCGAAGCAACAAGATCTCACTGTACGGTTCAAAAAGATGGCGGACGGGGTGTATGTGGAAGCCAAGAGGGGCGCCATTGGTGGGATGACACAAGTACCGCTCTACTTTTACGGCTTGTTGCTCGCCCTGGGTTGGAACGAGATCGTTGCTGGTAAGACCTCCTCGAAATGCTGGATTTTAAGCGCTGACCTCTAATGCAGTTCTCCGCAACCCCGTCTACTTCTTGTTCTTGATCCTCGTCGGGATCGGTGCCTATGTCACGTACACTCTAAATCTTTGGAGCCCGATGCTCAGGATGACCAATGCGGCATCACAACAAGCACTAGAAGAGGGAAAGAAGCGCCTCCGAGAGTTCCTAGAGGCTTCCGACACCGGCCGTCAAGCCCTTACAATGTCTGGCCAGGGTGACATTCCAATGCGCAAGATGAATAGTAGTGGAAGGGAGACGGCTTCAACGGTCGACGAGGACGATGACGAGATATGACTTTCCTATACCTCTTGTTAGAGATACTCCAACCCGCTGACGGTTGTTTTTTGCCCTCAACTCAATTCGCCATTCACAATACCGTACATTCTTCTGTTTCAAGGTTACCGGCATTTTTCAAGGCTCAGACAGTCAAAGACCGTTAGTGTACACATCATCATATCCACACAACCACGACTGTCCCGCATCGGCGTATTCTTAATGTTGGTAGAAGCTGATCGAAGTCCTACTCTTGCCGTGCGATTGTTGTAGACGAATGACTAGTAGTTTCATACGCTGAACCTCACCTCACGACGTCTCATAATTCAGATAGGTACCTGGCTTCAACAATTCTCAAGCCGAAGTCACTGGTACTTAGTCAGCCCACACGTGTGCCTCGGCACACGGAAAGCCGCGTTGCCTTGGTCCTACCTACCTACTGTTAGGTTGTGATGCGCACTGCTCTGACTTGTTGCCTGATTGTCAAGGGTGAGGAAGCCACTTCTATGTTCCGAGGACAACGTCAGGCCGAGATTCTTATGGGGTGATCGCAGTCACAGCTGGATTCACCATGATATTTAAAATTAGCAGTCTTCGAGTTCCATCGTCCTTAAAGTTTCAGGGCTTGTGGAAAGTTTTGGTTATATTGTTGGCCTTGGTAAACCTCAAGAGTTTGCCCTTTGCATGGCATGTAAGTCTGTCGATTGCGTTCTTCCCTGACGTATGAAAAACATATGGAACTAACAAGGTCTGCATAGCTGCGCCTCTTTCGAGGTCTCGTCACCCATATACGTCGCGGTGTCCGGTTTGATTCTACCATCGGTCCACGCGCTTTATTTCAGCCGCTTATTATCTCCTCCTACTCTCCGCTGCTTGAGTGCGATTACAACCTGCACAAGTCAAATTCAACATACTTCTCAGATCTTGATATCAGTCGAACACACCTGATTACAGCATTATGTGGTTGGGCATCGGACAGGTCCGGAAGGAAAAGGATGTAAGGGCTAGTGGGAGGTTTTCCGTCATGCTTGGGGGAGTCTCCTGCACATTTCGCCGCGAGATCAAGCCGTACCAACGGTACGAGGTTTGGTCTAGGATCTTGTGCTGGGATAGAAAGTGGGTATACATAGTCTCGCACTTCGTGAGGAAGGGACATGTCAGACCCAAAGAGTACACTCTGCAGCCCCTGAAGGCCATGGGTGCCGGTAGAGTGTCAGCTGCGACCAAGCTGGACAGCGATGCCCCAAAAGTCTCCCATGGCGCTCCTCTTATCGCAACCCAACCGGCGATTTTCGCATCTGGAATCTCGAAGTACGTCTTCAAGACAGGCAGGCTTACAATTCCTCCCGAGCGTATATTGGAAGCCGCGGATCTCCTTCCTCCTAAGCCGTCTGGACATCACACGCCACCAGCTACGCCTGCGCCAGAAACAGCTGAAGGCACACCATTGGACACTCGTACTGCATCGTTGCCACAAGAAGTGTTCACAGGCAGTGCGGATGAAGAAATAGACGCTTCCCTGTTGCCAAGCTGTGGTGACGAAGTCTGGAACTGGGCAAGAGTAGAGGACGAGAGACTCAGGGGTCTTAAGATCGTGGAACTGATGGCCGGTTTGGATTCGTTACAAGATGAATTCAGCGCGGAGGATGGGCCTGTACTCGGCCATTTCTAAGCACCTGCCAATCTCCAAGATCAGGGACAGCGGGAAAACCACCTATTTGCAATTCTTTGCAATTTATAGAATCCTGCAGGATAATTGATAGCTCCACATGTCGCCATCTTCATGAACTAGAATTTACCAAGTAGATTTGGTTCTCACTACCGTAGCTCTTAACTCCAGTCTCGATGACCATGCTTAATTAGGGCTTGCGGTAAAGCAGCAGCAATCTACGGAGAAGTCCTCCGACGGGGCCGGAGGGGTGGGTCGGTCCTCCACGAAGCTAGTATGGTTTGAGCGAAGCCTCGCCGACGTCATCGCGGGCTTAGCCGCGGCACCGGCGCCGACCTTAGAGGCTGCAATCAATTGCAGAACTTACCTTGATAGAGCTTGCGCCTCATCACCGCACGGTTTGAAACTACTAGCAAGAGCTGACAGGGCCATCTTCATTCTATCGCAATGAAGATCCTTACCAAGGAGGAAGAACAAGCACACTACAAGCATGAGTTTTCCAACCTTTAGAATCGTGGTGCTAGCTAATCTCTAGTAGTGCGACATTGAAAGGAGGCATTGGTGGAGGTCTCGCAGGTCTCGCCGTCGGCTTGGTCGGAGTCTATGCCGCTGCGCAACGATATCCAGCTTTCCGATCCCTTACATTACCACTGAGAGCCTTCCTAGTCACCTCAACTGGCACATTCGCCGGTAAGGAAAACACCCCGAACGTTCGGTATCTGCAATGTTTCGCAAACGTTGTTGGGCTTTGAGATGCCCTGGCATCTGCCGCGTTACTTGAAGAGCCGCTACAGCTTGTACAGCGCGATGCGACATGAAATCATCTCCAACGTATGGGCTATCGGTGAACACCGGCTTCACTTGCACACTTGCATGGAACACCTGCCTTTGGAGCTTTCATTTTCGATTCCATTCTTGCCTCGTATGATGATAGACTATAGCTAACCTATGCTCCCTACAGCCATCGTTTCGGCGGACAAATACTCTCGCGCCTTCGAAGCCTCACGCCACCCCGAGGACTCTTACCAAGATGACGCCCAACGAGCTAAGCTGGAAGCCCATAAACGGATGACGTCCTACCAAAGATTCATGGATTGGGGCCGAGAAAATCGCTACCCGATAGTCGGTGTTTCCTGGATTGCCTCGATGGGCATTGCCATGACTCTCGTCGGACGAAACCCGTATCTCTCATCGACGCAGAAGCTGGTGCAAGCTCGTGTCTATGCTCAAGGTCTTACGCTGGCAGTCTTGGTCGCCACGGCGGCTTTTGAGATTGGGGACGCGAAGAAAGGTGAAGGCAGGTGGGAGACGATCAAGGTGGTCGATCCGAACGATCCAACGCATAAGCACATGATTGAGAAGAAGATACACCATGAGAGATACGCTGGTGAAGACATGTGGAGAGGTGAGATCACGCTCAGTTGGGAGATTATGAAGCGCTGACTCTGGTAGATATGGTCGAGAGCGAAGAACAAAAGCTAAAGGAGCGCAAAGATGCCGCACATGAGCAGGAGAAGGGAGCTGCAAGATCAGGAAAATCGCAGCACAAGAAGAAGGAGCACCATAACTCGAAAGAGCAGCACGACTCGAAAGAGGATCAGGATAAGAAACAAGGGAAATAAGACCTGAGTGGGAAAGAAAGACGAAGGTAATGAATTTGAGGTGTCTGTCACACATCTCCTGATAGTTGTTCAGATGTGGTGAAGATCTACAGTCAACACTGTATCTGAACACATTTGTCTTCATGTACTTATTGTCTTCTATATATTTCCACTACCTATCAGTGAAAGTATCACTGCCCAGTCAGCCATCACATTCACTTTTAACTTACGAGAAAAACTGAGCAGCAACTCATTAAACTGCTCTTATGGTGAATTCTTCCTACCAGAGCTCTATAAGAGATTGAGACAGAGAAGAAGAAGAAGTTTTTGAGTGACCTAGAGGAAACAAGATGTTGCCCTGAACAAACACCATCACAAAAGCTCTGCATGACAGACACAGCAGCTCTGTAAACTTATTTATTACTGTTGAATATTTATTTAAATCATTACAAGTCTGTTGTAATGAATTATTATGTCAATTTTAGTTAAAATATTATCATTATGTTTACTGTAAAGAAGAGTTTATTCAAAAGCATTTGCAGTAAGCTTATTATACATTATAATATAAATGAAAGAAACAGTCAACAAGATGTTAATAAGAATGATAAAAGATTATAGATGACTTAATATTATAAATTTCAGTAATATATTAAAGATTTTTCTCATTGCATTAAAGATTACAGTATTTTCAGATATGACAGCTGAATGAGATGTAATTATGAATAGTAGATTGCATTATATCAGTATAAGATTAAGTAATTAAGATTATGAAAGAAAAAGTTAAGAAAGTTGAAGCAAAACATTAAAAGATGATTATAAAGAAAATTAATTAAGAGATAAATCAGTAATTAAAATAAGCTGAATGAAATAAATATTTAATTAATATTAATATTAAGAAGTATGATGCTCTATTTACTTTCTTTACTTCTTTAGTCTTAGTATAAAAGATTAATAAAGTCTTCTTCTATCTTAAATAACAGAGCTTCTGCAATCAATTTAATTACATTTAAGTTAATTGCAGTCAATGTTGTTACATTAAATTCATTAAATAAATAGATAGCACAAGTACTCATTATTCTTTCAATAAATTATGAGCTCAGATTAGCAAAAGACTTCTTAAAGAAAATGCAGACTGATTTAATGCATAGAGTTCTTAATACATTATTTATTAAAGTAAAACAAATAGACAGCTCTTAATACACTGCTTATTGAAGCAAAACAAGTAAACAGCTCTTAATATGCTGTTTATTAAAGCAAAATAAGTATACAGTTCTTAATATGCTGCTTATTGAAGCAAAACAAGTAGATAACTCTTAATATGCTGCTCATTAAAGCAAAATAAGATGAGCATAATGAGCACAATAATTTAGCAACTTAATATAAATTAAATATTGACAAATAAGTATTCTCTGCATTGCTGTGAGCAGACAGTACATATATATATCTCTTTTATTATTATATTTATTTTTACAACATACTTTTTTAGCTTCAATTCTTATACTGTATGTCAATCATCACTATAAATCAAGAGCACAACTCATCATTCTTTATAAAGTAACATTTAATTTCTGTTCTTACTTAAGAGAACTGTGAGAAATGATTTATCTATATAAAGAAATAATTAATTAATAAGAATTTCTAATATATAATAGAGATTCTTATTTAAGTTTTTATAAATAATATATTTATTAACAATATCTTTTCTTTCTTTTTATTAAGCAATCTCAGTTTTAAAAATCAACAAATTAACAGCAAAGCTCTGTTCTGAATTACAGTCTGCATCAATATTAATGATAAGAATTATTTTATAAATAAAATTACAGTAAAAAAAGCTTAAAATGTTCTCTTCTTAAAGTATAAAAAGAAACTGTGAATAATTGAGAGACAATATTTAATGAAGTTTATTAAATATAAGATGTCATTAAACATAACTATTAATGAGACATAAACTTAACTTAACAATCTCAGCAAAAAGATCACTGCATTACAGTTAAGATTTAAGAACTTTATTATATTTAAGCAGTAATTTTAAATATTGTTTTAAGCATTATTAGCAGAGTATACTGTTATCTATGATGTCATTAATGTTTAAAATATATTTAATATTAAGATGAGTCTGTAAAAACATTAGAAGAAGAAGACTTAATTAAAGATGTTTAACAATGCTTTATAAATTGAGCAGTAAAGACAGAACAAGAATTATTAAAAATGTTAAATCTTATAATATAATTATAGAAGATATTTAAGCTTAAACAGTAATTACTTATCATTATATAGAATTTTAATCTGCTATCTTTATAATAATATTCATCACAAACAGAACTGTAAATATGTCTCTGTAATTTATAAGATTATATAGTTAATAAAGCTAGTTAAGACAGTTAAGAAGCAGATTAAGTTGATTGCAGTTAATTTGTACAGAAAAAAAAGAAAAAATTAAATCTATAATGTAAAGATTGTTTCTAAAGAGAAATTCAGCATATAGAAGTCTGAAGCTGTAGATAAGTCTAACATCATCTCTTTCTGGTAGGCTGCTCAGCCTACCAGTTTTTTGTATGTGTTTTTTATTTTTAAAATACACAAAGTGCCCAGCCTACCAGTTTTTAAAATACACACTGGTAGCCTGGTTCAAATCAGTGAAGATGAACACTTTTATGCAGTTTTTGATTTTTGTCTGAATATATGAGTAATTTCACACACTGTGATGCAAAAATCATCAAAAAATATCAATAAACAACAAAGTTATGAATTTTCTTTGCCTTGATAAAACTTTGTATGTGTTAGATATATAACCCACGATAGCTATGCTATTAGTGTGGTGCCACCTTTTAACAGGTTATGAGCCCGGGTTAGTGCGTGATAACTTGCGTAAAGTGGCACCTAGGCCACCTCTACCGGTGGTTCAAGTCCATGGTGAGGGAGTAAGTCCAAAAGGTCACGAGTTTGAACCGCTGTCTGTGTGCACCCTTTACACCTGTGGGTCAGTTGCGGGCCGATCGCGGGTTAGGGGGAGTGTTAGATATATAACCCACGATAGCTGTGCTATTAGTGTGGTGCCACCTTTTAACAGGTTATGAGCCCAGGTTGGCGTAATGGTGTTGAACATGCGTTGGCTGCCTTACCCACATAAGCCCAAGGTTATGAGTTCAAACCATGTTGTGTGCGCATTCTTTCTGCCTGTGAGAAGCTGGGTAAGCGACGTATGAGCGTGCTGGCCGATCGCGGGTTAGGGGGAGTGTTAGATATATAACCCACGATAGCTATGCTATTAGTGTGGTGCCACCTTTTAACAGTATGTGTAATTTTTGTGAAAAAACTGGTAGGCTGGGTCTCAATTGATGATTATGACACTTTTGTTAATGCAATTTTTTTTGTGAAAATATACACACAATTTAACATTATATGAAGAAAAAATCATCTGAAAATGTAACTAGACAGCTAAGTTATTTATTTTTTAAATATTTTATACATAGTAATTCTAATATAAAAACTGATAGGCTCAGTCCAAATTGACAATTATGACATTTTTGTTTATGTATATTTTTTTGTGAGAAATATACACAATTAAACATTATATAACAAAAAAATCATCTGAAAATGTGAACAGACAGCTAAGTTATTGATTTTTCAATTAATTTATACATGAAAACTCTAACATCAAAACTGATAGGCTGGGTTTAAATTGATAATCATGACACTTTTGTTGATGCAATTTTTTTTGTGAAAATAAACACACAATTTGACATTATATAAAGAAAAAATCATTCAAAAATGTGACTAGACAGCTAAGTTATTGATTTTTTAATTATTTTATACATAGTAATTTAAACATCAAAACTGATAGTCTGAGTCTATATTGATGATTAGAATACTTTTTATAATGTTTTTTTTATGTTAAAGTATAGAAGATTTGACATATTATGAAGAAGAAGTCATCATCATATGTTAATAGACTGTAAAGTAATTGATTTTGTAAAAGATTCATACATAATAATTTAAATATCAAAACTGTTAGCCTGAGTTTATATCAACAATCAGAACACTTATGATATTGATATTTTTTTTGTGTAAAAGTATGAGCTATTTAACACACTGTGAAGAAAAGAGATTGTCATATACTGATAGATAGTTAAGTTGTTGATTTTGCAAAAGATTTACATATAGTAATTTTGAAAAAAAAACTGATAGAATGTGTCTGTTTTAATAATTATAATACTTTTAATGATGTTGTAATTTTTGCATAAATATAGAGTTAAAACAACACATTATAAAGCAAAATGCATTAATATATGACATTAGATAGTAAGATTATTGATTTTGTAAAAGATATATATATAATAATTGTTACAAAAAACTGATAGACAAAAAACTGATAGACAAAAAACTGATAGACTGAGTGTATATTAATAACAATAATAATACTTTTAATGATATTTTAATTCTTATGTAATAATCTCAGTCATAAACTATTGATGAAGACAAAGTATCTAAATATATTAACAAACAGTTAAATTATTGATGTTTTTGAATTTTTAACTTAATAATATAATTCAAAATACAGTGTTATGCTTATAGAACAGATTTTTACATGATATTTGCTAATATTAGAGTTGTTTAAAAAAGATAATAAGTATATATAAATAATGATTTTAAAAGATTTTTAAGATCACTTACTTATTAATGTATATATATAATAGAAGATAGTTCAGATATCAGTAATTTACTTCTTAGTTATTTAAATAAATTGATATTATATATGACTGTACAATAAATGCATATAAGATTGAATTCACTCAATTTAGTGTGTATGAGTGCATATTAATCAATATAAGTGCATCTCAACTTATTCTAGCTTGATTTCCTTATCATTTGAGCTTCAGTGACTTCATTGAGCTGAAATGTGAGAAGGTGTTAAGTGATATAACTGCATGATGAATGCATATGAGATTGAATTCACTCAATTTAGTGTGTATAAGTGCATATCAATCAATATGAGTGCGTCTTAACTCTATTCTAGCTTAATTTCCTAGCCATTTGGGCTTTGGTGACTCTGTTGAGCTGAAATGTGAGGTGATATGACTGCATGATGCATGCATATGAGATTGAATTCACTCAATTTATTGTGTATGAGTGCTCATCAATCAATATGAGTGCATCTCAACCCATTTCTAGCTTGATTTCCTGGCCATTTGGGCTTTGATGGCTCCGTTGAGCTGGAATGTGAGGGGGTGTTGACTGATATGACTGCATGATGCATGCATATGAGGTTGAATTCACTCAATTTAGTGTGTATGAGTGCATATCAATCAATATGAGTGCGTCTCAACCCATTTCTAGCTTGATTTCCTAGCCATTTGGGCTTCAGTGGCTCCGTTGGGCTGGAATGTGAGGGGATGTTGACTGATATGACTGCATGGTGCATGCATATGAGGTTGAATTCACTCAATTTAGTGTGTATGAGTGCATATCAATCAATATGAGTGCATCTCAACCCATTTCTAGCTTGATTTCCTAGCCATTTGGGCTCCAATGACTCCATTGAGCTGGAATGTGAGAGGCTGTTAAGAAAAAAATGATTTGTTATTTACTCTGACAACTTATCTATAAGTAAAGACTCAAATCCCTCTTAAATTTCTTCTTCATTACGCTCAACATTCAGCAACAACTACTACAACAAACAACTTACTACTATACTTTTTCACCTTATACTCTCAACTCTCTGTCATATCTTGACATCATTTTCACCTCAATTCAACATCATTATCTTCATCAACAGTCATCAACAAGCCTCAAATTCCCTGACTACTTGTTCTATATCTTTAGAGTAGATTTTCAATCAAAGGTATGTTTTTTTATTATTGTTATATATGTGATAGAGATAAAGTTTCTGAATTTATATTTTATATTTTTTTAGTCATATATTTGTCAATCATCATGGCCAATATCATCAACCAGGACCTGGCTCCCTATATGTGGTAAGTTTTAACTAAATTTATTATTTAATTTTTACTTATTAACTTTTCTATAGCTATGACAATCTACCGCTAGGCCTCATGTTCAACATGTCAGATGAGAATCTAGAGTGAGAAATTTGACCTAAAATGTAAGTTATAATAACTCTTTTCTATTAATTGTTTCAATTTTTTTAATTTACTTAATAACTAATATTCTTTAAGTAACCCCATCAATTCACATAATCTTATCATGTTATCTATTAGTTTCTTTGATGAGTTGAGTTATGAAGATCCTCTTGATATGATTAGATGTTACTTATCAGAAAAGAATAGGTTTTACTTTCAGTTATACATGTTTTCTTTACATTATAAGTGTTGAGAAGTGCGGTGCTCTATCTGTGTCCTTGACTCCTTTAGTCTTAGCGTAAGGGGCTGGCAGAGTCTTCTCCTGCCTTAGACGGCAGAGCTTCTGCTATCCATTGAACAATACCCAAGTTGACTGCAGTCAACGTCGACGCGTGAGATCCACTAGATAGGCAGATAGCACAAGTACCCATTATCCTTTCAACAGGTTATGAGCCCAGGTTAGCAAGAGGCTTCCCAGAGAAAGTGCAGACTGATCTAGTGCACACAGCCCTTGATACGCTGCTCATTGGAGCAAAACAAGCAGACAGCCCTTGATATGCTGCTCATCGGAGCAAAACAAGCAGACAGCCCTTGATACGCTGCTCATCGGAGCAAAACAAGCACATGGCCCTTGATACGCTGCTCATCAGAGCAAAACAAGCAGACAGCCCTTGATACACTGCTCATCAGAGCAAAACAAGACAGGCATGACGAGCACAACAATCCAGCAGCTTAGTACAAGTCAAGCATTGACAAATAAGCATCCTCTGCATTGCTGTGGGCAGGCAGTACATACACATATCTCGTCTGTTATTACATTCATCTTTACAACACACTCTTTTATCTTCAATTCTTATACTGTGTGCCGATCACCACTATGGATCAAGAGCACAAATCATCGTCCTTCACAAAGCGACGTCCAATCCCTGTTCTCACTCGAGAGAACTGTGAGAAATGGTTTGTCCGCATGAAGAGATGGCTGACTGGCGAGAACCTCTGGCATGTGATAGAGGCCCCCAT
>JAABUY010001145.1_pt1 | contig 37628 bp, 43 predicted proteins | sample 5560271 | NCBI WGS metagenome assembly JAABUY01 (sample SAMN10711886, study PRJNA513374) | rock metagenome | isolation source: Antarctica rocks | place: Antarctica: Victoria Land, University Valley
GGACGGTGGGGGGTGGTGCTGGTGGTGCTGGTGCGGAAGGGGAGGGGGAGGAGGTGGGTGATGGGAAGGGGGAGAGTGGGGAGGACGGGGATGCGGATGGTGATGTGGAGGAAGAGGGGAGGGATGAGAGGGATGCGGAAGGGCAGGAGGAGGAGGACGAGGAGGGGGGAGAGGATGAAGATGAGGGGGACGGGGAGAAGGGGGACGAGGATGAGGTGGAGGTTGAGGTTGATGCGCAGCTGGATCAGGAGGCGGACGACGAGGCGCTGGATAATGGCGAGGATAGTGATTGATCGGTGACAAATTTTATCCTCGGTTTTAGGGGTAAGGGGAATCAAGGCAAGGGCATGCATGCATTGCAAAGGCGTTCGGGTCCGAGGACACAAGGCCACATTTAGTTTTGAGCAAAAGCGGGTAGTCTCACGCATATCATACTTCTGTAGCGTTTGAAAGGCCTCATTCTAGAACAGCACTGGATAATCTCACAGTATTGCTCGTACAAGCCTGTATCCTAATCACGCCCCTCCTAATCTCCGACCCAAATCCCATAGGAGGTTTACACAGCTCCAGCACCCTCATTCTCTCCGACCAGCATCCACAGACTGCCGCAGAAACACATGCGCTGCATGCTCGTCATCCACGTACTACTCCCCCTCTGCGGCAGCATATCCTCCATGTACGCACAGCACCTAGTACACCGCCTCAACCTCGCCCCACTGGCCAACGGGATCTTCCTGATCGCGTCGACGACATGTTCGCGCTGATACGCATCGGTACGCCGATCATCGCTCAAGCCGAGCCAGCTGTGATCGGCGAAATACAGGGCGGCGGGGTCAATCTCGTTGCGGAGATTGTCGATGGCGGTGGTCAGCAGGTGCTGGACGACGGGCATCAGGACGTCCGGGATGTCGGCGCCGATGAGCATTTCTTTCTCGAGCCGGGCTCGGTCCGTGTCGCTGGTGTTGGCTTGCTGGTACGCCTTCTTGATCTTGCCCTCGACGTCGGCGAGCATCTTCTCGAATTGTTTGACGCCGAGCGGGCTGCGTTCGATGACGTTCTTGAGGCTCCTGAATGATCGGAGGTTGGGGTTCTCTAGCTGCGCTTGGACGCTCGGATGAACGGGGCTGCTGAGGCCGCGGAGGCCGCGGCAGTTGTATTTGAGGAAGGTGCGGGAGGCGGAGATCATGACGAGGGGTAGGGCGGGGGAGTTGAGGTCGCGGACTTGATTAGGGCTTAGTTGCTGGTGTGAGGGCAAGGACCGAGGGAAAGGTACACACCTGTCTGCTCGACATAGTCTTTGTCGCCCCAGCGGTCTTTGACTGTGTCTGCGAGACTGTAGAGCTCGTCGATTATGAAGTTCATCAGATCGACTGACCAAGTGACGATGCCAAGTAAAGATTGAAACACATCTGGCAGACTCTTGTCAGCTAACATCTCCGGCTATACTGTGTGGGCCAGTGAAAATAGCTACCAGGCTTAGTAAAGTCGTTGTCTCCACTAGATCCAGAACTCGGCTTGCTAACATTGCTGAACATAAAGGCGAATGTCAGCGAAGCCAGACGTAAATTCAGCGTTGTAGATGCTATTTTCGCAAGCAAAGTTTGATGTTCTTGCGCGCCCCTGAAACCAAATGAAGCCTGCACACTGAGACACCCTCGTATCATTGGATTTCGAAACAGTCTCTCTTGCTGTGGATCGTCACCCGAGTAGTCGACATTATCGGCAAGGACCCGATAGATCTCGTTGAGAATGTCATGCTCAAGAGCTGGCTGGTTAGTTGCCGCTCCTATTGATACAGTGAAGATGGCATACTTAGCGTCGACCATTGCTGAACGACAGCTAGGATGTCGTCATTGTTGCTGAGGCTGGTGGAGGAGGATGCAAACTGCAAGGCGAAGGCAGCAACGGTAGCTGCAAATGATGCTAAGGGCATATGAGAAAATAAAACCTAGATTGAAAAGCTACGAGTGCTTACGATCATCTGTAGTTGTTCCCAATGTTTCAGGTCGATGCTGCATCGTCTTCAGACGAGCTCTACCATCGGACGACAAAGCGATTGCAAGACAAGAGTTCGGGGAAGTCGCCATATGCAAGCCTGCCGTGGCTCAGTATGACACCATCCATAGTCGCACCTGAAGGAGTAGAAGACTTACACAGCTCATCACTAGGGAAGCCAAAGCCTATTTGTTGCAAACTCGAAACCCTCCCGAAGTTGTCATCAGCTTCGATCAGCTTCAACGATGCTCGGTCACGGAATTCGATGGCCCCATTGCTGTACTCGAAAGACAACACTGTACTCAGATTCATCTGATTCAGAGATAGAACTACCATGTCGACAAAGACCTCCCCTAGCCTTACAAGACTCGGAATCTGCTTTGTTGCAGGGTCAGTATACTTCGTGTAAGAATCAGTTAAAGGCCTTACGGTAGACTCAGTCATCGAACTCGCGTTATTCCTCTTAGACGCCAGTTTATCAAAGCTGCTATGCAGAGTTTGATTTTCAGTGCGCAATTCGCATCTTGAAATAATACTGAAGGGCTCTTGAAGCTGCTGGGAGATGTTGTTACTGTTGTTCACGCAGGAGAAGACTGCCATGATGGTCGGATATGTAGGTTCTCTATGTCTCGATTCCGGTGCCGAGGGCAAGAGTTCCAGATGAGACAAGAATGTCTGAAACAAGTTCCTTGAGTCTGCTCCAGTGACTGACCCCTCTGCGTCATTCGCCGAGCGACTAGGCGCAAAATGTTGCTCTATCTTCACACGCCGAATGTGTAGTGTGGCGATAGGTGACAGCTGCGTTGGAGGGACCTGCTTTGGATTGGTTGGTAAGTTCCATTTGACATGGATGCGATAGAGTCGAAGTTGACAGGATAAAGTATGAACCACAAGGAGCAACGAGTTATCTGCAATAACGTTTCAGCATGTACACGGGTAACGTCGTCGATATGCTAAAAACCTTTGTCGGCACATAACGAAGCATGAGTCAACACATCGATGGACGAGCCGATACTCTCTATTTCAGTAAGTGCTTCGAGCCACCTGCCATCTGGTTGCTGATACACCAGTCTCAAAGTCCCTCCTCTTGTGACAACGACCAAGGCAGACTTGTTGAACGGGTGAAATGGACCCATAGGCTTGTGTGTCGAAGTCGTATAGTTCCACTGACCCTCATGCCGTACCGCGCGCCGATACAGACGGCTCTGGAAATGACCCATCAGTCGACGTGACGCATTGATGGTAGTAAGGACGGTACCGGGCGGTCGATGTTCAACCAGGACAGGCCCACGATGGCACCCAAGTCATCCTCTTGATCCACGACACAACTTCTTGAGATTGCAAATCTGTTCGTGGCTATGAGAATAGAATAGATCGATATACGGCCAAACAGATCCACAACAGCTAACTCGGACCCGGTCTGGTTCCAAGACAGATGAACAAAGTTTGGCTGTTCATGAACTGAGGAGATCTGATTCAAGGGATAGTCTCGACCCAACGTCCATTTTCCATCTTCCGCTCTGCACATCAGATTCCGGATATTGACACCTTGACCACCTTGGGTGATGTAGGCAATGCAACCAAGCTTGGACCAGGCTACTTTTCTGATCTTGGTTAGTATTTCGTGTTTCGGCGATTGCTCGGAAGCTTACCTACTGACAGCAGCCACTCAACCGTGACTCGTCCACACGCTGCAAAAGCCCCTTCGCAGGCGGAGTGGGAGGTAGCTGGAGAGGCGCCGCATCTCCAAACAAATCGTCCATATCAATACCGTCATCCATGATGAATGGCATGAAGTTTTGCACGCCCTAATGCAAGCAATGTACAGCTACCAAGCATGCAGTTGTACGATATTGTTTCCTTGAAATCAGTCAAAACAAGTGGTACCAGTAGCAGTAGTTATATCAAGAATCTGAACTTATGGCAAGGCTGCCATGCCGGTCCGACATTTCATCCCCAAGCCACATGTACGCTAGCCTATATTGAGACGCGTTCAGGTACTAACTTAGTTAATGAACTCCGTGCAGTCACCTAAGGTTCGAATACCGTCAATGGAGTATCTTACCTCTGTGCCCACTCAGAATAGCATAGCAAGTATCGAAATGTGAAGGGTTGAGTTGATTGTGATTACAGAGGACTTATTGTCCTTGTACTTCGTACCAGTTAAGCTCAAAGCCCTACCCACAAAGTGCCTCGGTATTGCCTGCTGGATTCTACTCTGGTACCTTTGTCCCTCTGTCTTTCGACATGGTGTGGAGATATGTGATATGTCAGTAGCAGCAGTGTATTAAAAGTGATGAGGGTTCAATTCTCAAACTCTTGATAGAGATTTCCAGGTTCTTCGAATTACTTGTTGGATCATTCTCGAGGAGATGACCGGCATTGCTTGAGGCTCCAGTACAATTACGCATAGGTAAAGAAAGGAAGCCGAAGATGCTCCAACTATTGGTTTCCTGAAACTTTGAGTATCCACCGATCATTCTCTCTGTCAAAGAGCCCTTTTTATATAGAACTAAGGTATGCGCCGAGTGGTTGCCCGTGTCGTCGTAAACAAACGAAGTGGGGGGTGACAACAATGACTACACTAGCGCCGTTCGAGCTGGTATGGTATCTAGGCGAGCCTCCGTCTCGCATCTCTACCCATCGCTGATCATCGACTCCCTCGCTCTTCGTTCGCATTATCGCAGTAGAGTCATTCCTAGAGCGCCGAGTAGCCCGAAAGTCCAGCCCGCCATCTTTGGGCCTCTACCCTGATTTGAATCGTCCATCGAAGAGCACAACATTTCAGTCAATCATCTTGCGCTTGTTGCTGATATCCGACCATCACAGCCATCGCACACAACACAATGGACGACCTCTCCTCTGACTTGAGTTCGATCGGGTCGCTATCACCTCCTCTATCACCTCTGCCGCAATGCTATCCGTCCCCAGCCTCTTCGCAAGAGTTCTTAGGTCCGAGTACGTCGCATAGCCCAGGGGGTTCTGCGCCAGATATGGTCGACGTGGACGGGCAACCACCTGCGAAGAAGCGCAAGATAGCCGAGCCAAAACCGCGCACTACGGAATATCTCGACTTGACATCGTTGTCAGAAGAGTATGCGTCAAGTCAGAAAAATCAATTGGATCTTCTGTTGAAGGTCTTGCGGAAGAGAAGGAAAATCGTGGTGGTCGCAGGTGCTGGCATTTCAGTGTCGGCTGGCAGTACGTTATAGGCTCTGAGCTGATATGAGCGACCTCTAACTAAGGCGCAGTACCTGATTTTCGCTCCTCCACCGGTTTGTTCACAACGCTGCGAAGTGAGCACAAGCTTAAAGCTTCGGGGAAACACCTTTTCGATGCGTCAGTATATAGGAGTGATTCTTCCACCTCCTCGTTTCACGATATGGTCCGCTCGCTTTCTCATCTTGTCAATGCGGCTCACCCTACAGCATTCCACCACTTGCTTGCGACTCTTGCACAAGAGGGAAGATTGATGCGCTTGTACACTCAAAATGTTGACGGTATCGATACTTCGCTTCCTCCGCTCGCAACATCTGTACCTCTCAATGTCAAAGGACCCTGGCCAAGGACTGTTCAGTTGCATGGCGGTCTCGAGAAGATGGTGTGCTCCAAATGCAGTCATCTGTCAGACTTCCGAGCGCCGCTCTTCGAAGGGCCGGAACCACCTTCTTGTAGTGTTTGCGAGGAGATGGATTCAGTCCGTACGACCATCGCCGGTAAACGCAGCCATGGTATTGGAAAACTCCGGCCCCGAATCGTTCTATACAACGAACATAACCCGGATGAGGAAGCAATTGGGGCTGTTGTGAGTGGGGACTTACGGATGAGACCAGATGCAATTATCGTGGTGGGCACTAGTATGAAGATACCCGGCGTGAGGCGAATTGTGCGAGAAATGTGCGGAGTGGTCCGTGGGCGACGGGACGGTGTTGCGATCTGGATCAACCAGGCACCTGAGCCTCCCGGGAAAGAATTCGAAGATTGTTGGGATTTGATCGTACGAGGCGACTGCGATGAAGTCGCGAGACACGCCCGCATGAGGAAATGGAATGAGCACGATCCGGGCAGCTTTAAAGAGTGTACCGAATCGGACGTAGAGAGGGCCAAGCAAAAAGGCGGCGAGTTCAAAGTGGTGATTGAGACGCCGAAAAAGAACAAGAATTTCCACAAAGTCCAAGGCGTCTTGACTCCAATCGCCAGTCCTAAGCTCAAACCTTCGACAGTCGATAAGAGCAGCTTGATACGTGAGCAAGCACGATCAAAGACGACCAAGAAGGCTACGAAGGCAAAGAATCTCAACCCAGCCAGCAAAGGGGCCTCGATATCCGAAATCCTCAATCATCATGCAAAACCCCTCTCAAAGTCGAAGACCAGCAAAGCCATTCCCAAGCGGCGCCCAGCCGCTGCCCCGCCCAAGATCAACACCGCTTTCAAGGTCACCAAGTCTGCTGAGACGATGCCGACGAAAGGGAAGGCACCGCCTCGGAGCAAAGACTCGTCAACACTTCCCATGCGCCCGATCTCGCCGCAAGCAGCGCGCAACAATGGCCCCAATCAACCGACTCCCCTCTTCCCGAACCTCCTCAAATCGCAAACGCCGCGAGATATCCTGTGCCCGGACTCGACGCCCGAGAACACTCATGCTACAAAAAGGAGCGATACCATATCGCCGACGGCTCGGTTGCCGCCTAGTCTGGCGTTGATCATGAACGAGTAAGCAACAAGACTAGGAGGAGTTTAGATGTTTGGGCTTTTCATTCCTTGGAGATCGCTGTGCTTTCTCTTTTACCTTGCAGATACCCAGTATAAAATCTGCTTTGGGCTTCAATGGCGCTACTTCTGGCTACAGTGTCTACGTATTGGAACTAGGACAATGGCTGTTGTCATGTATTGTGCTGAGTCCACGACTGGCTAGCTAAGAGTGCATGAATCAATCGCTACTCCTGAGCGTTGTTTGCGCGCAACTGACTCGATGTCGACATGTACCGAGATAGAGCCTCCTCTTGGAGGGATTCACTCATTGCCTGATTGGGAAATATGTTTTGAGCTTCGTAGACGTTCGACGACCATGTCTGAAAACCCTTTTCTGGACTGCATTCTCAGCCTGCTTTGGGATGATTCACTCGCTCCCTGATTGGGCAATGGGTTTGCCCTCATCTCTTTTGGGACAATTCACCCAGTCTTTGGGTCCAGCAATTTTCCGTGTGCTCTGTAGACGTTCGACGGTCACGTTTAGAAACCTCGCTCTGCACATCCTTCTCCACCCGCTTTGGAGTGGTCCACTCATTTCCTAACCAGGCAATATGTTTTGGGTCCGCAGATGTTCGATGACCAAGTCTGAAAACCTCCTTGCCCTCATCCTTTTTGAGAGGATTCACTCGGATTTTGGGTCCAGCGATTTCCTTTCAGCTCTGTAGACGTTCGATGGTGATGTCTGAAACCCCCTTCTTGCCCTCATCCTTCTTGAAGCATTCACACATTGCTTGGGTCCAGCAATTTGCTTCAAATTTCGTAGACGTTCGACGGCTATGGCTGAAAACCTCCTTGCCCTCATCCTTTGTAAAGGAAATCACTCAGTCCTTGGTCCAGGAGTTTGCTCTGATATCCATAGACGTTCGATGGCCATGTTTGAAAACCTCTCTACCAAAATCTGTGCCCTTATCACTTTTGGAAGGATTCACTCAGTTCATGGTCCAGCAATTTGTTCTGAGATCTGTAGACGTTCGACGACGATGGTTAAAACCTCCACTGCCCTGACCCTCAACCTGCTTCTGGAGAAATTCACTCATTTCATGGTCCAGCAAACTGGCTTCAGCTTTGTAGACGTTCGATGATCATTTCTGAAACCTCCGGCTGCGGACTTTCTCTCTCCGCTCAAATCGTACTCGCATTCTGTGCAGACCCTACCTTAATCAGATGGATTGTCTGTTGTCAGTAATGCAGCTTAGATTAGAGATGTGGTAGACGTTCAATGAAGGTCATAAAGTGTAAACACCTCCCATGCCGAGTCTGGTAATATGTTCTGAGCTTGTAGACGTTCAATGATCATGTATTTCAAAGCCCACTCGCTCTAAAGTGTTTGGGTAATCTTTGATTTCCAAGTTTCAGAAAACCTTGCTGCCGCCAGCTTGAGGTATGGTGTTGGTTTTTTTTTGGCGTAGACGTTCGATGATGGTCGTTTGCTGATAGTCAATTGAGTGAATATTGGTGTTTCCGCTGTTTGTTGACTTAGGGCAAGGGATGTGGTAGGCTGTCCGAGCACGCATTTGAGAAGAGCTTTTGACAATCTGAAGAATAAGAGCAGCTGGCATTTCAAGTTTAAGCCCCATCTAGCTCTTTCACACACGTCCTCAAAGGGCGAGTTCTTTCATCCCCTGGCGGCTTGATCTCGAACCTGAGTCCTATAGATGCTAACTTGGTTTCTCCAGGCCACCCAACGGTGATCGAGGCTCGGCGGCGATCGTAACCAATGGATAACCCAGACTCCACCGACGTATGTTAGCCGTGTGTAGATATCCTGCAAGTTACTTGGTTGATGTTCATTTTCTTTTCTTAGCATCTCAATTGGATTGCTTCCATTCTCTTTTCCACTTGTATAATATTCTATATGTTTTCCAAACATCGTCATACTAAGGCAACGATGGCCTCGGCCCCTCCTCTCACTATACGCAACCTTACGTCAACGTCCATTGAGCTCAAACTACTGGAACGATTTGAAGCCCCAGGCTCTCTAGATTCCAAATTTGGGATCGCCAACATCACGAAGAACATCACGACAATCGTCAACCAGTCTTCTAACTCCTCTGCCCCTCAACTGGCCGCAAATGCCCAACCCTTCAGCCACCAAGATGTCAATATCCGAAGTGATGTATTTCAGACTACCAAAACCGATATCGCTCTGACCGAGAAGTCGCCCGTCGAAGTGCTACGACTAACGTTCGAAAATGATGGCGAAAGACATCGCCTTGACCTCCCCCCCGCCAGCAATGCGTCGACGGAGTTAATCCCTCTGACACCAAACCCCCGCTTCCACTACACGGCCGTCTTCCTCCCTCAATTCTCCCACCTCTCCCTCTTCTCCTCCGCCAATCTCTCCTCATGGATGCAAGAACTCCGCGACGACACCCCGCTCTCGGCCCTCTCCATCCCCGGCACGCACAACTCCCCCACCCACCACCGCGCCCTCCCCTCCGTGCGCTGCCAAGCCGTCAGCCCGCGCGAGCAACTCGACAACGGCGTCCGCTTCTTCGACATCCGCGTACAGCCAGAAACGCCCGAGGATCCGACCAAAGACGGCCTCCTACTCGTGCACAGCGTCTTCCCCATCTCGCTGACCGGCAACAAATACTTCCGCGACCTGGTCAACGACGTCTTCGCCTTCCTCGACGCCCACCCCAGCGAAACGGTCGTCATGTCCGTCAAGCGCGAAGGCACCGGCAACGCCACCGACGCCCAGCTGTCCCGCATCCTGCGCGACCACTACGCCGGCGACGTCAACCACTGGTTCACGGCACCGCGCATCCCCTCCCTCGGCGAAAGCCGGCACAAGATCGTCCTGATCCGCCGCTTCGCGCTCGAGGACAACCTGAATAAGGAGTGGGACGGCGCGGGTTGGTGCATCGACGCCTCCACCTGGGCCGACAACACGCCCAACGCAACCTGCCCCTCCGGCGACGTCTGCGTGCAGGATTTCTACGAGGTCATGGACACCGAGAACATCGACAAGAAGCTCCAGTTCGCCGAGGCCCATCTCGAGCGCGCGGCGTCGTGCGTCTGCGCCCTTCCCGGCACCGGCCTCGCGACTCAGTCCGCGCCCGGTCAACCCCCGCCGCAACCGCCGCCCAAACAGCCGTTCTTCATCAATTTTCTGTCCGCCAGCAATTTTTGGAAGGTCGGCTGTTGGCCCGAGAAGATTGCAGCCAAGCTCAATCCCGCAGTCGTCGATTTCCTGTGCAGGAGACATAATGAGACGGAAGGGATAGGCGGATTTGATGGAGGGGAGGGGAGGAGGGAGGTTGGCGATGGGAGTACGGGGATCGTGGTGTGCGACTGGGTTGGGGCTGGGGGCGATTGGGATCTTGTGAGGTGTATAGTGGGCATGAACGCTAAGTTGGAGAACCGTGAGAGAGGTGCGTAGGGTGTTGTTGGCTGGAAGTTGGGGCTGAGTATAGGTGTGAGTATAGCCTTAGACTGGTTAGAGGGGGTTGGTTGAATAGTTGTCAAGCGTATATCTCACATGTCTGATGTATGAAATGGGTTGATGTCTATTTTACAACGTCAGCTCCGCTGGCGTTTTCCAGCCCTTTTAGGCTTAAGTGAGGCTCGAGCGAAGCCGAAGTCAACAATTCTAAATATGGACATGAGCAGAGCCCATTGGCTTACTTAGCAATACATATTCATAAGGTACACAGACTCCCACTTCAGCTTTCCTTCTCCTTCTCATCCGGACCCTTCGCCTCATCTTCCAACATCCCTCTCCTCCCCTCAACAGTAAAGTACAGACTGCGCCCCGCACTCTCCAGCGTATTCGTAACGCCAGCCCCCACACTCGGCAACATCGCCACAAGCTGTCCTCGCAAACCATCGATCCCCCCCTCAATCCCCCCCACCCACTTCGTACCCTCCACATCGAAAACCTTGCCTTCAACCCTGGCGCCAAGTAGCAGTAGTTTCTGAAGCCCGCTCTGGACCATCAAGTCATAATACCCAGGATTCGCCCGCCGCGACGGCGCCGGAAAACTCGCGGCGCTCGGCGCGAGGATGGAGAGCACAGCTTTCAGGTGCAGGGTCGACACGGTCGGGAAGGAAACCGCCGCCAGCGGGCCCGACAGCAGCGGCGAGAGCGGGTGGGCAGACTTCTTGTTCACGACGGCGTCGTGAGCTGCCCGCGACAAGCCATGTGTGAGCCTTGGATCGTCGGGGGACGGCGGAGTGGTTGACGAATGTGTAGCAGGGTCGGAAGGACGTTGCGCCTCCGCGTCCGGTTGGAGGTCTGGGCGGAAGTATTCCACCACCCGCAGCGCGGCGGCGAAGATGCCCGTCTGGATGATCTGGATCCTGATATCCTCCGCGAGGTTTGCGTCCCCTCGCCCTTCCGTGGCGCGCGCGTTGTCTACCTTTTGTAGCGCCGACGTCAGTTCGCGGCGGATGCCCATCCATTCGGTCGATTTGAGGTTGTTGTGTTGGAAGAGGAGTAGTAGGGGCGTGGAGCGGAGGAGAGAGGTGTATTGGCGGTGGAGTTGGGATTTGCGGAATTCGGGAGGTCGATGGGATGGTGGCTGGGATGGCGGGAAGCGAGTTAACGGTGGTATTGAGGTGGGCATTTGCTCTATTGAGTATGCCGGCGCGATGGCTGCGACTGCAGTGGCATATCTACATCTCTGTAAAGGTGCCTCGAGAGAATGGGGTCGGAGATGGAGATGTGGTGTCAATCGCGGCGGCATACTAATCTGTGTTTTGAAGTGAGCATCTATTTTCTTATGCTAGCACTTAAATACGTACAATGATTTAAACGGTATGGCTGAAGGAGTCTTTGCCTGTCCACTTCAAACATAGATACAGAGAGCACTCAGAAACGGTTAGCTTGATCTGGGTTAGCTTGGTTAGGCGGTAACGATTCTGCCACGGGCTAGTGGAGCCTCGTAGGGCTGACGAGGTCTCGATAAACACACGCTGTATGGTCACTCAATTAGATCGACATTTTTCCTTCTCAAGAGCAATGGCTCCGGATACGACGGCCCTTATATCAATAGCTCCCTTACTCAAGCAGCTCGACGCACGCGTCTCGACGGCCAAACCCTCCGCAGACGAGATTGCGTTGGCGCTTTCTCACATCTTCACAAACAAGCTTTCGCCGGTACAGACAGCGGCACTGCTGACGTTCCTGCATGCTACTGGAAGGGATCGTGAAGGTGACGTCATTGCTAAGTGCGCAGAGCGTATGAGAGAAGCTGCTGCGCAGGTGGAGAAGAAGGCCTTGAAGCAAATAGTGCGGGAACGGGGGAGGAAAGAGGGCAGCTATCGGGGGGGTTTAGTGGGTCGAGACACTTTTGCTAGGATCGACGGCCACTAATGAGCGGTGACAGTGCGATATTGTGGGCACAGGAGGCGACGGTCACTCGACGTTCAATATATCTACAACTGCCTCAATACTAGGATCGTCACTTCTCCTTCTAGGTAAACATGGAAACAGAGCTTCATCCTCGACGTCCGGCTCGGCGGATCTCTTGTCATCTGTAAAGCCCAAAGCCCCGAATATAGCGGCAGTCAATCATCACAATCTCCCGGACATTTATAGAACGACCAATTACGCTTTCCTTTTCGCCCCAACCTTCCATCCAGGTATGAAATATGTTGCGCCTATACGAAAAGAACTGGGTTTTCGGACGATCTTCAACCTGCTTGGTCCTCTGGCAAATCCAGTAGAGAGTGTCATTGAGGTAAGGGTCGTTGGGGTGGCAAAGCAAGACCTGGGTTACGACTTTGCAGAAGCCCTCAAGCTAAGTGGAGCCAAAAAAGCCATGGTGGTATGCGGGGCTGAGGATCTTGATGAGATCAGTTGCGCTGGGAAAACAAATTGCTGGAGGCTGGTCGAACGTCCCAATCCGGCATTCCGAGGTCCTAAGGACGAAGCCGACGAAGACTACACAACAAGTGACGATGATGCCCCCCCAAGGACCTTAGTTAACATTGAGGAATTCCAGCTTGAACCGTCCGACTTTGGTCTGCCGCAACATGCTTTGTCAGAGGTGTCTCCTGGGAGGCTTCCGCACGAAAACGCAGAGATCTTGATGAGGCTGCTACGCAATGAGTTGCCGAGAGATGATCCGATATTGCACTTTGTGTTGATAAACACTGCTGCCTTGTTCGTTATTGCAGGAGTATGCGACGCCAACACAAGTGATATGGGCCATGGAGACATTGGTGAAGTAGTCACCGAGTTGGGGACCGGCGGTGGAAGGTGGAAGGAAGGGGTACGGCGTGCTAGATGGGCTGTTGAAAGTGGAGAAGCTTGGAAATCGTTCATGGAGTTCATATATGTTACCAATAGCTTTGATACCCAATAAATTACTGATGTTGACCCCCAAAGGTTAGCATAGACGTATATTGACCTCTTCGTGATGGGGTGTATTAGCCCACAGGAGGGTATAAAGCCTTGATTGATAACAACTCTGTCTGTGCCTTTGAACAATGCCAGACGTGGTAAACCTTCCCCAAATCTCATCGGTACCTTTCGGTCTGTTCCTTGACGGACGGAGCGCCTCTGTGGCCCAAAAAATCTACCGAACAACATACATGCAAGCATATCCATACCCGGCGTAACAGGCTACCGCCAGCGTCCCACTACCGCCAATCAAGCTGTAGGTCACCGCGCCTCGAATTGCACCATCCTGAAAAGAGCTTCGTTAGAGCATTCATAGGTCGTGCATCTAACGCGCTCACCTCTTCGTTCTCTCCTTGTAAAGGACTCGGTGTCCGCACTCTTTGCATCTGATAGGATCGCCTCGTTTCAGCGATACCTTCGAGTTGCAATCTCCGCATAGGTACTGGACAGACGATGCCAATGTGTCTAGTGAAGAAGAGCCTCCGTAAGCGGCTGACTCTCGGCCGGCACCGTATGATGGTGAGGCTGTTGGGATTTGATATTGTTCGCGAGACATGGTGCGGGCTTGCTGAGCGGATCTTCGTTGCTGTCTCCTTTGTTCTTGGTCTTGGGTATGCTGACGAGGAACCAGTTGACTTCTTCGTCGAGGTGAATCTTATCTGCTGGATAAGGTGTTGTGGGGAGTTGGGCCTTCAAGCCCAGCACGTCAAAGATAAAGCTAAAGTGTATCACCACGCTAACGCAATGGAGCGTCAGCCCTACGAGGCATGACTCAAGCACCTTGCTCCTTTCCAACAGTCAACGTCAAGGAGGAAGCTGTTGAAGAGGATAGCTCGAGAGTGGTAGTCCGCACTGGCGGCAGACTTTATGGAATTGAATACTCCTACATATTGGCCCAGGAAATGAAGACTGGGTTGTCTTTGAGGGAGAACTGCTTGATTAATTCATTTCTGATACTGGCAACTCATTTCGTGTCTTGCTTTGATAAAAGGCCTTAGTACTGCTCATGACGTTTGATGATACGATATACTGCTTCTCTGTTCCTTTCTCGCCGTTGAATCATTCTGAGTTGTGGAAGCAATGCACCACGGGGTGGTTCCTTCCTTGTTCTGCCCCTTCCTCGGAAAATGTCTAGCCGGCTGCGAGAGGGTTTGTTTACTCCTCGCATCTTCTCCGGCGTTTTCATACTCCAGCATCATCATCATCGCATAGTTTTTTTTGACCGTTTACTCTCATTTCATCAGAACATTCGCTTTCGCCAAGGTTCCCCTTGGCTTGAATTATTCTACTATCATTTGATCAGTATTACTACAGGTATTGGATAAACGTCCTTGGGAGAGATTTTTGGGCTGTTGGATTACCTCCACCAGCTATCACATTGATGCTTGCAGCTCAGCTAAACCGGCACGCGTAGCAAGGTAGAAGGGTGCTCCGACGATGGACGTCCCCATGATAATGTGAGCAGCTCCTTATACAAATCCTTGCAGCCAAAGCCCTTGGCTAATCTGATTTTTAGTGTATCAGGACCAGGGGAAACCGGATTGGCCTTTATTGCCCATACTGGATACACAGCAAATGAGTGTTCTATGCATATGGGAGATGGAAACGCTGGGACCTCCATACAAGAAATTCGGCGCGTGTTCAACGAGTCTGCGCGTTGTGATTCTGATTCAGCCGGTCAAGAAAGTGGTGAAAGGATGCATGGTTTATGCTCGAGTACAACTGATCTGGGGAAGCGACTCACATCTGCCGTCTTACTTCAGCCGCAAAGTGTCTCAGTCCAGGATATGAAAAGGTCAAAAGCAACGCGAGCCGCGAGTCCCGACCTTGTTTCATGCGAAGAGTATCAGGATGGACTAAACAATTCGAAGATAAACTGTTCAAGAACAGGTCAACCAGCTCCCCAATACTGGTTAGGGTTTACTCGTGACACCGTCTACTTGGCCATTAAGCAGTATCAGTTGGTCTGGTTAAACACCTCTACTCGGATGGCAAAGGAAACAGCACATATTGCGCAACCTGTATCTTGCCAATATGCCGCTATGGGAAAGGAGTGTGGTGATTTGCAGGACTTCGGAAGGTCATCAGCAGCTGGGTGTGCATCGATGACTCTTACACACGTAGCAGGATCCGGCAATCCAAGCCAAAGGAGTTCTACGACAACGCACGCTCGGAGCAATACAACTGGTAGCGCACTTGCAACAAGAAGTGCACATTTCATGCATGCGCACATCGCAGGGCTAGGGAGTGGAGATGGTGGCGATGATCCGGACGATCATAATAAGCAATGCAAACCACTTCGAGGACACGAAATAGATACAGCGGACCGGGAAGAGGAGCTTATGCTCGACGTATGTCCAAACCTTCATCAGCAGTCCCATTTACAGCGCCCAGAGGAGCCTGACTCAAGCATGGAAGATGATCAAGATGCACCAAGATATGGCCGAGGGAGAAGTTGCAGCTGTTCGAGCAATGCTGCTCCAAGCTTCACTGTTGGTGTAGCTCAGAGAAACGAAAGTGTACCAGCTCAGACGGAACACCCTCAACGAATCAATACGGATGGACCGAACCCTGAGAGCCATAGCCCACCTCAGGGTGATGACCCAGGCCTTCGGCAAGCGCTGATACGCCGTTCCAGCATGGTCAGAGCCTCTGATATAACCGGCGAGCCAACCGTTGATGCTCCCTGGATGCACCATATGCGGCCAACTTCTTTGCTTGCACTTCGCAAAGGGGCTGAGGGGTACGGAGGATATGGAGGCCTAGCCAGCCTACCTGATGCTGAAACTTCATCTCGGTCCGAAGACGAGCACATCACGCCGAAGACGCTACAGGAAGCTCGTAACTATAATACGATGGACGACCAGACCGCAACGAACAGAGACTCATTCAGCTTTGTTAGCTCTGTTTCATCTACCGCTCAACACGTGGCCCTTTCCGAAGAATCGATGGAAGAACCTCCTGATACTGGCGTTCCGCCGCCTGATCAGGACTCAGTTATCTCGCAACATAGAGCTCTTGTCGAAGGCCCGCCAGAGGAACTGCTCTATACATATGCGCTGCAAAATCGGGGCTTACTCGAAGCGTTGTTCGAACCCACTACAACAGACATCGAGACCTCTGGGTACGTTGAGGGTAGCGAACCCCGCAGACCCTCGGTACCACATATGACTCGGCAAGCACCATCGGACTCGTTCTCGACAGACGATCTGTCCACTCGCAAAAAGTCCCAGATTGGGTTGAGTCCTCACGGTATTCGTGAGAGATGTAAGAAAAGACAAAGGGAAGGATCTAATTGGTCTACTGTGTTCTGTTGCCTTGGAGATACCGAGCACGACCGACAATCCTCACCAGAAACTGAACGCTCTTCATCGGAGACCGCGCGCTCGAAGAACTCCCGTTCGCAGACTAGCGACCAGGATCGGCATCAAGATTCTGGCTTGGGCCAGAGACCCGCACGCACAGAGGTGTCTCAAGACACTTGTGACAGGGTACCTGACCAGACTTTCGCGGTAATGGATACGCCTGCAAGCTCGGAGAAATTCGCCGAATCCGAGCCAGATGGTCATGCTATCATGGCTCCCACAACTCTCGCCGTACGAGGTTTGCCGAGAATAGCGGAAGATGGCGACCCAACATTAAGGCCTTAAATGACTGGACGATGCGAGAGCGTTGCTTCTGGCTAGACGTTCTGTAACTATGTCATCTGGGTTCATAGGCTCCGATGATGATGGCGCCCGTACAGCTGAAGAGATTAGGGCGTGTGATTCTGGAAAGGTTGAAAATAATTCACAGTGCAGACAGTCAGTTGGTCTTTATGCTTAAGTTCGAAATGCACGAAGCAGCTGGGGGCTCATTTCAGGTGATTGTCTTCTCATAGCTTTGCTTGGAAGTACGCAAACCTCACATTCGTTGACCATTTTGCTCTCCCTACTGTATGACTAGAAATGAACGGCCTCATCTCGTAAGAGCCAGACCCGAGTCTGTATAATCGCTTTAGTGCTGCACAGGTAGTTCAAGGTCGAGTTCTAAGGTTGATCTCGAGTGGGTGAATTCATGACCTCTGCTCTCTAACCCGATTGGGAGGTTTTCGGACATTGTCGTCGAACTTCTCATGGAGGAGTGCTCCCCTCCATTCAGATGGAAGGAAGTGTTCTTTCTTCATCATCAGTCAACGATGATGAAAGGAGCTCTTCAACTCCAGGGACCCAGACTTGAGGTTCTCCAACATTCTTGTCCAACGTCTCAAGAGGAGGTGCTCCCTCAGGTTCCCTGTTCCATGAGGATGGTGCTCTTAACCTCAATCTTTAACGGGGTTTAAAGCATGGCGGTCAAACGTCTCCAGAAAGAGTGCTCCTAGAAGGCTCTCTTGACATGAAGTGTGTTCATATGTATCTCATCATCAGTCTATGATGATGAGTGTGTCCTTTCCATCATCAAAGGACGAAGGGGGAGAACCCCGAGTCGATCACATGCGAGATCTGAGTTGTCTCCAAAATTCTGCCGGGCGGTGAAACCACGCCACTTCCAGCACGTCACATTATAGAAATGTTCAAATAAATTGTTGCTTTTCACTTCATTGCTATCAACAACGACTAACCCTACCGTCTGAAACCTCTGAAATAGGTCGGAAGTAGGGTGCCTGCGAAGAAATCACGAGCTGCTGCTGCTGCCACTGTGGATCAGAGCTTGAAGCACAGTAACATGAGCGCGATTCTTTCTGCGGACGATCTCAACGACTTCATTACGCCTGGCGTTGCATGCATAAAGCCTGTTGAGACTCTACCTTTACAGAAGCCTTTTGATGCTGCGGTACGGACTCTACTCAGAAAGCTTAGCAGAACAAGGACTGATTTTAGCCCACTACAGAATCCCTACGAAGTGACCACCGAAGACAAGCTTCCCGCCGAGAATCATCCACCTGCGCAGATATCCTTAACAGATTGCCTAGCTTGTTCGGGGTGTGTTACGTCTGCCGAAGCGGTGTTGGTGTCTCTACAATCGCATGCTGAGGTGTTGAATGCGCTGGATGCGTCTCCGTCGATTAGTCCTCGTCGACTACTAGAGGATGCGGTGAGCTATGTGGGCAATGGTCATCAGGCGGATTTTGGAAACGACAGAGTGTTCGTAGCGAGTGTCAGCCCGCAAGTGAGGGCGAATCTAGCAGCCACATATGGAATCAAGGAGCAAGAGGCGGGATGGATGATTGAGCACTTATTAAGCGGACCATCCGGGTTAAGATCGGGAGGGAAATATGGGAATGGCTTTACTTGGGTGGTGGACACGAATGTTATGAGAGAGGCATGTCTTGTCGTTGGTGCGGATGAGCTGATGGAATCTACCACAATGGGCAATAATCACGAGAAGACGGACATCGGAGGTGAGGCCATTCGCCGGCCGAAGAAGCCGGTACTCACATCAGCTTGCCCTGGATGGATATGCTACGCCGAAAAGACTCATGCGCACATTCTTCCCCACCTATCACGCCTGAAGTCCCCTCAAGCGCTAACAGGAATACTACTGAAGACGGTCCTCAGTAAGAAATTAGGAATACCACCGAACAGGATATGGCATGTGGCGCTCATGCCATGCTTTGACAAAAAACTAGAAGCAAGTAGGATGGAATTGACGGACGCCTACTGGCAAAACGAACCAAACGCGGGGCAGCCGGTACGAGACGTGGACTGCGTCATCACAGCCAGAGAGCTCCTAATGCTCGCCGACACGCGTGCCATCAGCTTCCCCAACCTCCCCAGAACACCTCTAGACCAAACAGACCGAACTCCATTCCCGGACCCCAAGCTCGACCAATACCTCTTCCCACAACACCAGCTCGACCGCCGACGAACCACCCGCAACAACCCATCCGCAGGCGGTTCCTCCGGCGGCTACCTCTACCATATCCTCCAAACCTACCAAGCCTCCCACCCCGGCAGCCGCATCCGCAGCGAGCGCGGCCGCAACCCGGACGTGGTCGAGTACAGCGTGGTCCGCGACGACGACGACGAAGTGCTCCTCAAAGCCGCGCGCTATTACGGCTTCCGCAACATCCAGAACCTCGTCCGGAAGCTCAAACCGCCGCGACAATCGCGCATGCCCGGTGGCAAGATGATAGGCGGGAGTCGCAAACCGGGCCAGCCGAAGGGAGCAGCCACCGCAGTGGCAGCAGCAGCAGCAGGGCAGGCTGCAGGTACCGACTATGCCTACGTTGAGGTCATGGCTTGTCCCGGCGGCTGCACCAACGGCGGCGGGCAGATCAAAATCGACGACCTCGCGCACGTCCAGGGACTTGTGCCCGTGGCCGCCGCTGAGAAACCGGGCCCGGTGGAGCAGAAGGCTTGGCTGGGGAAGGTGGACGAGGCGTATTTCTCTGCGGATTCGGACGATGATGTTGACACGGTGCTTAAGGTCGATGGAGGTGCTGAGCCTGTTGACGCGGAGTCGGAGGTTCGGGATGTGATCAATGGCATTTCGATATCGAAGATAAAATCTGTCCTGGCGCATTGGTCGGAAATTACGGGCATCGAGACTTCGAAGCTGGTTTATACGAGTTATCGGAGCGTGGATAGTGATGTGGGGAAGAGTCGAGCGGGGGATCTCGATCGGGTTGTGGAGCTTGCGGGGAGGATTGGTGGTGGTTGGTGAGTTGGGAAAGGGGGACAGGCCGTGCGAACTGCTTGGTGGCCCTCGCGTGGTTAGGTGGGATCAGGCTAGGCGTTCGAGAGTGAGGACGTGAATGCTGTACAGGAGCGATTAGGCATAGCGTAAGATAGCGAAGGGATTGTTGCAAATGCTACTTGTTATACGATGATCCGGGGAAGATCCCCATCGTTTGATGTGGTAAAGGCACACGGACTTGTGAAGACAGGATTATATTCATTCTCTAACGCAGCATCCCTCCGCCTGATCAGTTCTACTCTTATAAATGCCCGGCTGATAGGCGAACATAATTTCCTTCCCGACGACTTAAGTCACGCATCTGCATTCCAACTGTCTCTGGCTACTTCACATCACACATCGTGTGCATGACATCTCTGTTCTGCGTTGCAGCTGCGTTCCAGACACTCAACCTTTCGCTCGAACCCTAGCACCTCGTACCTTATGCGTGGCTGATGATGATCAAAATAGCCACCGCCCAATGACCAGCAAGTCCCGGGCCGTCCGCTTGGAGCGAGGTCCCGACTCAGAATCCCTGCCCTGGTCTCCCCACGCCCTCCCGGCTCCAGCTTCACTCCGCCTGCAGATAGAAACCGCAAGTGAGGTCGTCCGGGTCCGGATCGAGCCGCTTCCGATAGCATACCTGATAGTGATATGGCAGATGCTGCAGCTACCACGCGCGCCCAACTCCTCGGCCCGTCGTAAGTCTATGATGCCCGCGTGTTCGTTGCATCATCTAGACTTTGCACCTGTCAATCCTCCGAGGCGTCTTGCTCGGGGGAGACTTGAAATCGAATGCACATTCCTCAATCCCTCAGCACCTCCTCGGTCAAGGCGGCGTGCATAGCTTATGAGCTTTTCCCGCCACGACCCGCGAACCCGAACCCTCCCCTCCCACTCCCATCCGGTCCTCTCGGCGCACGTACAGGCTGTTCCTCTCCCTGCGCGGGCTGCAGATCGGGCGTGTCTCGTTTCTGTATAAACACCGAATCCGGCTTGACGGTATACGACGGATCGTAGAGCTGGCGGTTCTGGACCTTACTACTGCTGCCCAACGAAGAGGACGGCCTGCCGTCCCCCCTCGCGCCTCTATTCTTCGCCCGGCCGCCCGCTCCCGGAGGCGTAACGTTCCCCGTCGGCGACGACGTGCCGGACCCCACCGCTACCCCTCCCGTCGTCGCGGCGGTGGTGCCAAACAGCCGTTCCCGAACCTCGACATACTTGCGCTGCTTCTCCTCTCGCTCGCGCTGCGCTTTCCGTTTCCGCTCCTCGAGCGAAAGGGCGTTCTTAGTCGTGGCGTCGTCGGACTCATCGGACTCGTCGTCGTTGGCGATGGTGAGCTGCGAGACGGCGCCGGAGACGGGGTCGTTGCGCGTGACGACTTTGGGGGCCGGCTTGCGGCTTAGGACCTTGACGGCGGGTTTGAAGGCTGTTTTGAGGGGGACGTCGTTGCGCACGTCGAGAAAGTGGAAGGTTGTGGGGGCTTCGCTGTTTGTGGAGCTGGGTTAGATTGGGGAGTGGGCGGTTGTGGTTGGTGGGGGAAGGGGTCATGGAGGGAGAGGACGGACGCTTCTTCCCAGAGTTTCTTGTTGAGCTCCGCTTGTTGCGCTCGGCGCTCTGCTTTGGTGATTTTGGCGCTTGGGAGGGGAGGCTCGGATTGGGGCTCTTCGAACTGTTTCTGTTGGGGTTAGGTGGTAGTTGTTCGAGGCTTGTTGTCAATGCCTACATCGGCTTGGGCTTCCCAGTCGTCCTCCCATGCGTCGGGGACTGCTGCTTTGGCGCTCATTGTGTTGGATATCTGGCTCAGAGAATTAGTTTCGAGTGATGGGAGTGTTTGCTAGATCCGCAGCTTGACCAAGGCAATTGTTTTTAATATGCCACAGTAGATTTGTGATGGCGTAACGTGCGTCCAGGGTTTGCGAATCTGTACCTCGATCAAAGAAAGAGCGGCGCTAAGGTATGACGGCGGCAGACGGGTAAGGCTGCATTAGCGTGGGTTGAAAGCCACGGTACTTTGTATCTTAAGCTCCAATTGATGTTGCCTCTGTACCTCCACATCAAGTCATACTTATAGCGAATCAGAACCAACACCAACATGTCAGGTTAGTCGACAAAATCCACCGTACCAACTGACAACTGCAATGCTCAATCCAATACTCAACAGACGTCGACGCCGACTCCCAAATGCACTCCTCCCCCTCCTCCGAAGACGAGACCGAAACCATGTTCCCAACCGCCAACGACCCGCCCACCCCCACCACGAAAGCCCGTCTAATCCAAGCTTTCAACTCCGAACTCTCGCCTCCAAGTTCGCAAGATCCTCCTACTAGCCACAACGGCGCCCCGGCAGAGGACGACATGATGGACTACACGCCTGGCCAGCAGAATGGGAATGCCGCTGCGGTGAGAGAGCAGACGGTTATGCGAGAGTCGAGTCGGAAGATGGAGATGGGCGATAAGCCTGGTGCGGCGTGGAATAATCCGAGGGCGCAGGAGGAGTATGCGAGGGCGATGGAGAGTGTTGTGGACCAGAAGTTTAACTTGAGTGAGTGGGACCTGTGGTATAGGGGGATAATGGTCGTTATGCTCAAATTTTATAGGAGAGTTTGGGGATCCGTTCGACGAGAGTGATATGCACAAGTGATAGAGAATGGGGCTGCTCAAAGATGGGTGAAGGCGATATGGCGGAGTCTGCTTTACTGGGTTACAATAACGCCATGATGATTAGAGAAACGCACCCCAAATCAGAAGAGTGCAGGCCAAGCATTGTGCAATTGCGAATTAGAAAATACGAGTAACGTCTAGACGGGCCCATTCGGGTTGAACACCATGACCGCTCCCGCCAATTGGATATCAAAAGAATCCGGATGAAGAAAGTTCGGCCCGATACCCACAGCAGTGGTTATCCAAATCCTGATTGATCCAATGATCGAAGCTCCGTTGATCAGAGCCTTCAGGAGAACCCATGCAAGTATCCCAAACCATGACTGAAATTCAATCCTGAAGGAAGCTCATCTCGGACATTGGAGCCTCGCATCATGCTCATGGATTCTGAGGTGAGCCTGTACTTTGGTCGGTGTGCGGCTCCAGCGACAATGGAAGGCTGTCTGGTGTACCAAGCTGTTGCTGCCCCACTTCATTCGTGGTGGGTTGCAACGCGGCTCCAACTCTGGTAGCCTCCAAACTCCGGGTCTGCATCTCCATGCTTGCAAACTCGGCGGCTTCGAGCGTCGCCTTTCTTTGTTGCGAAGTTTTCCGGTAGGCCTTACACAAGACGAATTGGTCGCGCTTCGACATAAGTCGCAGCCCGAGGTTGTCATATTCGGGTTTTAGCCTGGCCCATTGTGCTTTGATTTCCGTGCGCCGCAGCTCGCACTCTTCTGGTGTCAAGTCTTGCCTGTCCTGCAACGCTCCGTACTCGCGCTGAAGTTCTTGCATGCGCACTTGGAGGGCACTCCACTTTGGGATTTCGATCTGCGCGTCTTTGTTTTGTAGGTATCTGCTCGCTTCCTTGTACATTTCAAGGCCTTCGTTGGTGGCGGGCCGGGGAAGATCGATTTCTTGACACCATTGGAGAATCTGGAGGCTCTCCATAGACTTGTTCGCGGCTTGGTTTTGTTCAGTCAATGATGTTTTGAGTGCTCGTATGCCGTTGGAGACTGACCTGGATTGAGTCCTAAACTAGGGGAAAATCTACCCTGGTATGCAGCCCTTCCATGGCTTGGGGCTCGGGTGGCCAGCGCGACGCCGATGTTACGAAGTTTCTCGTTCTCCCGATAGCTTTTCGGAGACATCTTGATCGGAAGGTTGACAGTCGGCGTGTTCGAATTGCTGGATTAAGAATGACCGTCTTCTCGTTGACCGCGAAATCCTGCGTCAGAAGTAATAAATGGCGTATCACGGCACATAAGAAGTAAACAACTACTGTACCGAAGACTTCCAAATGGGGAAGCCACGTCTAAATGTTTTAGATTGCCGAACAAGCGCCACGTTTTGGATAAAGCACAAGGAAAGGAAAACGGCGTCTGAAATTGAGAAGGTGTGCCTGACACTAAGGTAGAAGAATCCAATCCACAAGCAATGGTCTGAGGACTACAGAAGAGCATGTGGTACACTTGTACTCTACAAACATAACTGCGAGCGTCCATTAATTGATGGTGCATTGTGTATACCACTTTGAAAAAATGACTCCAACAGGATTCTATCTCCTCGGACCGTTGGGTGCCAATCCAGGCACTCCACTATATCTTTCCTCTCTTTCGGTTTTGAACAGCACCTGAATCCAGAATTCTTTGTTGTCTTCATCAAACCACGTCCAGAATCTACCCTCCCGTCTGTCTACTTCCCGCGCCTGCAGCTTGAAGCCACATGTCTCGTACGGCTCCGCAGCAACCAACAGGTACTGGAAATTCTTATCCGGTGGGTCGTCCACCTTCTGCTCAAAGGCACTCATGAATCGTACTCGGGGCAAAACACTCGGCGTGATCTCAGGATACTGAAGCTGGAAAAGTAATCCGTGTTGCCTTGTCAGAGGATCCCGGGTCTTTGTAATCTTATAGCCTGGCCGTCCAATCTTCACAACATTCCTCCGAACCTGGACTCCCATGTTCACTCCCATCATATTGGCGTCCTGCGCTCGACCTTCCTTCTGCTCTCTCGCTGCACGCCTTGCCAGATTGGTCTGATGCTTCCGCCCTTGTGTATGTGCAAGATAGGACCCATCGTTTTGATGAACGGTAAGGCAGAGACGGCATTCGAAAGAGCCGACATGGTTTTTGAAGAAATACGGATCTTTGTCCAGATCGATGGTCTCGAGCGCGAGCTTCCGCAGTCGCTCACGTCTATCTGCATTGGTACTGGAATACGAGGCGACACCGCCGCCGCCGAATTTAGAGCCAGCACGGTTCTGTAGACGAAAAAGAGCAGATTAGCAAGCCAGTTCAACAGGATGGGTTAGATGTTGCTTACTTGATAGTCCATAACTGCTTCTGGAGTAGAGAAATAGCTAGTGTTGGATGACTACGTTGATGAGGAGGATGATTTCGAACAGGAAACCGTACAGTAATTCAAATTAAAGATTATTCGAGGTCATGAACCGGGATCGTTCCATGTGCAGATCGCTGCAAGGCTGACGGGAGTTGCCGCCAAGAGTGTATCAACCTCAAGGTATTTGTACTACGTACTTGTATCGAATCTGAACTCAATGCTGCTAATGGCTTAATGAGCCCCAATGGATCCCAAGTTCCATATCTGTCAAAGGCTTTCTTTCTCAGGAGCGTTGTGTACTGTACGATATATCGGGATCGTCAAGGGAACGCAGGGCGGATGGCTGGGTGTCGAATGGGATGACTCTAGCAGAGGTAAACACGCAGGGGAACATGGAGGGGTGAAATACTTCAAGTGTAAGTTTCTATGCGTCTGTTGGTTAAATTCGGTACTGTTTGGCTAAGCATGCTTCTTATCAGGCAGGTAGACGCAACTCCCCCACGGCAGGCTCCTTTGTCAGACCATCCCGCTCAGTTGATCCGCCAGTTGGCTTTCTGGAGGCACTGCACAACAAGTACGCATCGGAAAGTTCGAAGTCTACTACGCTCAACTCTCATGGCGAGAGTTCAGAGAAACCTATTAAAATCAGCGGGAAGGTGGTTGAGGAAGTTGGCTTTGAGAAAATCCGCGAACAGCTTGCAAGGCTACAAGAGTTACAGATCGTTTTGCTTGACGGACTGTGCATAGCAGGCGTACTCTCTGATGCCACGGCACAGCAGGAGGTTCGATGGCTTCAGGAACTCGGAAATATTGAAGAGACTTGCCCTAAGATCACAGAATTGGATATAAGCAAGAATCTTATTGAGAGCTGGGCCGAAGTTGAAGGATTGTGTACAGCGTTACCTAAACTCAAAACTGTGAAAATCAAGTGCGTCCATAATGTACCTCTGTCTAATACTGGACCTGAGATTACTGAATGACGCTAGTGGAAACCGCTTCAAAGAGAAAGCCCTGCCAGAAGATGTAAGCAGTCGAGTTCTGCCGTCGCGGTCTCCCTACCAAGGCATCACAGAGCTAGGTCTGGACGATACGCTACTCCCTTGGGAAAACGTGAGCCTCATCATCCATCTCCGATGGCAGTTACAGAATAATTTATAAGTCCTTTGATTCTTAGGTCATCGCAGTGGCAGACCACTTCTCGTCGCTGACTACCCTTTCTGCATCTTACAATGACTTCAGCCGTTTGGATTCACCGCTATGTTCGGACACACTGATTTCATTGACCCTCGAACAAAACGCCTTTGAATCCCTTATTTCGCTGTCTCCACTTACCAGTCTACCAAATCTCAAGTCGCTTTCCCTGCGCGGTAACGCTCTCAGCAGCGTTCATGATCTGGATGACACTGCCGCTACCGACTCAACAAGTCGCGAGCTGCGATTCTCCGAGTCTCTAGAATACGTGGATCTTTCATACAATGCCATCTCGAGATGGGCTTTTATCGACGATCTGCGCAACGTGTTTCCCGGTCTCACTGGCCTAAGAACCTCCCACAATCCACTATATGAAGAGCCCGCTGCGAATGAAGGAAAAGCCATGAGTGTCGATGAAGGTTACATGCTCACTCTCGCAAGACTGGAGAACCTGAAGACTCTGAACTTCAGCAATGTGAGTAATTATCTTCCCCAGTACGAGAGTATATCAATATAGCATACTCATCGCAGCCTACAGATTCCAAATCAAGAGCGCACAAACAGCGAAATGTATTATCTCTCCCGCATTGCCAAAGCCATGGCCGATGTCGAGGAAGCCGAGGAAAGCAAAATCACCTCCCAGCATCCCCGATTCGCGGAATTGTGCGAGGTCTACGGCACGCCAACAGTCATCCGCAAAGAAATCACGGCCGTCGATCCGAATTCCATTGCTGCCCGTCTCATAACCTTTACCTTCTACTTCCCCCCTCCCACGTCAGAGCACGCTTCCACTGAGCCTCTTACCCGTACGAAGAAGATCCCACGCACATTTGACACATACCGCCTCAAGGGCATCGTCGGCCGACTTTTCGGCCAGAGACCTATGTCGCTGAAACTTACTTGGGAGACCGGCGAGTTGGTCCCCGTAGCTGGCTACGAGGAGGAATGGGATAGTAGCGACGAAGAAGAAGAAGAAGAAGAAGAAGAAGAAGAAGAAGAAGAAAGCGAAGAAGCAGCAGCGAAGAACGACCAATTGCCTAAAAGGCGGGCAAATGCGACAGGCGCGGACGAACTGGTGGAGACCGGGAAGTGGGTAAGGAGGGAGGTCGAGTTGGTGGATAGTACGCGGGAAGTAGGGTTCTGGATCGATGGGAAGGAGGCGAGGGTTAGGGTTGAGCTCAGTCATCGATGACTCCGACTTGGCTCTGGTTTCGCTGGTGATATGCTGGGCGGTGCTTATTTGCTCGGGCACTAGGGCTAAATATCCTCACTTTGCGGACTATGTATTCGTGAGCTGTCGTCTTCGTCGGTCTTGCTCTCTGCGATCACAATGGCAATATTACCCACTCATGGAGACCAGCTTCAGACCTGCCTTCTAAGTCCCCTAACACCCGACTCCCTACCTCAATCTCCTCCACGAATGTCAACAACCTATATTTGTCACATTCCGGTGCAAGGTGATCCTAGAGCACACTGCTAGCCACATCGTCAAACCCACAGCGCGTATAGCAAGACGCTACACCCAGCGCTGGGACGATCTGGCGAAAAATTGGTAAAGGGGCACAAAGCAGAGCATACCATACCGAGACGACAGCCCGTTTAGCCCCTTCCCAGTATATCAGGAGCAATTTAGCTTACGCTTCGCATCGCAGGCTCTCTAAGGTAAGACGAGCTTGACCTGTTAAGCTAGGAAGTGAGGAGGCAGATGGTCTAAAAGACACCCGAACGCAGCGCCAAGCACCGAAGTTCCGCCCGCCACGCACACCGCAAAGCTCGCACCCAGCTCCAATCACCACGACGGAGCAACAGCCGGAACGTGCAAGAAATCACCGCCACTCCTCTTTGACGTCCTGCGACAAGATGCGATACCAAGGCGTCTCCCCCTCCATCGACAGCATGGGATGCGGCAGGTCGTCCTTCAGCCTCAAGATCATCTCCAGCGGCGTGCCCCTCTCCATGGCGCTCGCCAGCTCCGCCTCCATGACGTTCGCCAACACCAGCTCCTTGGCGAACCATTCCTCCTTCCGCGTCCGCTCCAGCGCCTCCGTCTCCTCGCGCATGTCGCGCGTCTCTCCTTCCGCCCAGTGCACCTGTCGTCGGAGCAGCCGGTACAGCTGGTCTGGTGGCAGGGCCAGTTCGTCCGGCGTGAAGTGGACGTCGTCGGGGTATTCGAAGGGGGGCAGGACGTGCGTGTGCGTGTCTATGTCTGTGTCGGGGTGGTCGTGGATGGGGTCGTCGTCAACGTTGGCGCCGTCGCCAGGCTGCCGCTGCTGGGGCGGGGGCTTGTTGGAGCAGATGAGCTTGATGCGTTGCGGCTTCTGCAGCGCGGCGGAGTGGTGTTTGGGGACGGGGTCGGAGGGGCGCAAGGCTTCCGTCTCGTGCACGGTGCGCATGTGTTTGGCCAGGGCGTCGGAGCGCGTGAAGGAGCGGTCGCATTCTGGAGGTGGTGGGGGTCAGCTTGCTCTGCTCCGCTTGGCTTCGCGGTCATAGCTGAGGATTCCCATACCTGGTAGAGCGCAGTAGAAGGGCTTCTCTCGAGTGTGGCTCCTCATGTGCGCCCTCAGCGCATACCCGCTCGCATGGGGCATCCCCTTCCGACTACAGTCCTCCCACTCGCAAGCATACTTCTTCTGTCGCGCCCCGATGTGGTCCTTGTGAATGTGTTCTACCAGGGCATCCATGTCGCCCAGATCGCCCACTGGACATCCCTCCCATTTGCACACCGTCACTTGCTCGTGGCCTAGAGCCTCCTCATCCTGGAGCGGTGGGAGGCCGCTGGTCGGGGAGCCGGGGACGTCGCCCGAGGTGTCGGAGGAGATGTCAGTCTGGTCGTCGAGGTGGGATTCCGGCGTGGTGCGATGTGAGAAAGGTCCTATCCGCTGGCGTTTGGCGGGAGGCATGACGGGGGCATCGGGCAGGCAGTCGGTGCTTTGGTCGCGGTCTTCGGTTTTGACGTCTTCGGCAAAGTCGTCGGATGAAAGAGAGGAGAGCGGTGAGCCTGGTGAGTCCGCCATTGTGATATATTTGGGTGAATGCGAGTACTGAGCTTGCTTCTGTTATGGGGTTCTCAATGCGGACTTACTACTGTTACGTGAGAGCATTCAAGATGGGACTTTGGTGCATGACTAAGCAGACAACCTCTACCTGCCTTCCTTCCATGCTTTTCAAATTAGTATTCTGTAATTGCAACTGCATCCAATACTTCTCCACCTTCAACATGTCCGACTCCTTTGCCTCCGACGTCAAAGCCTACTACGTAGCCAAGGAATTCTACGAAAGTCTCCTGAGGGATTCTAAAAACCCGAGCGCTACCACCAGGAAGGACGGAGAAACGGAGCAGAAGAAGGAGAAAGAACAAGAACGCCATCCACTTCTGATACCATCCTTTGGCGAACTGGCTTTTTCGAAAGCAGCGCAGCAAGGTGGTAAATCTGCAGGGAAGAAGTCCTCTTAGGTGTCTTAACCCTGTACTTCGGGTCTGGCTCGTTCGGTTGCGGTGGAGCAGGGCTGGAAGCAGGGCAGAAGGAGAGGTTCACGGCATACATTGCATTTTATGACTATGATGTCCTCTTTGTCTTTGCTGAGGGAACAGGTGCCGCTGCCGGGGCTCGGATGAGTCCCTCTGCTCCGATGCCGACCATTGGTGCACTGTCAGGACCGTCAGACCCCTCGTCAGTCATACGGGTATCGGTAGCTCATCACGAGGCCGTGAGAAGAGCCGCCAACGGTGATGATGCAGATTGGAAACTTTGTGCAAACGCCAGGTTCAGGTAGTTCGGTCTGGTCCAGTTGACGACGAGAATAAGTCCTGAGCGCTATGAGTCTTATGTCTGGTAAGTGCTAGATTTGATTCTTGCTCTGAGAACTTTGATATGATGAACAAGCTCAAGAATTCTGCAATTCGGACGGTTTCCGATTCTGCGAAGCCGAAAAGTCGACACCTTGAACCTACACTTGATCTGATCTACTGCCCGTTGCCAAGTCATGTTTTGATATGAGATGTATTTGAGCAGGCCAGCTGATGATAGCTCAATAGGCAACACTCATGGTACTAAGTTGGCTAGAATGCTTCTATGCTCGCTCCCCATATTTAGCCGTTGCACAACGCGAGATGTGCACGTGGGTAGCGCTCTCCAATAACCACCGTCTTACTCAGTATGTCGTCAATCTCGTCCAAATCCTCTTTCGTAAGAGATACGTCTTTCGAGTTCTCGACCACTCGTTCTTCGGTCGTCGCGCCCGGAATCGGGATGATGGTCGGCATGCCGGGCTTCCCATTGAAGCTCTTCACCCACGCCAGACCCAACTGACCAGGCTTGCAACCCTTCTTCTTCGCCAGCTTCTCCAACTCCGTCACCAGCTCCAAGTTCTTCGGGAACACGTCCGGCTGGAACCTCGGCATCATTCGGCGGCGATCGCCCTCGGGAAGATCATCGACGGACTTGATATCGCCCGTCAAGAAGCCTCTCCCGAGCGGCGAGTACGCCACGATCGGAATGCCGAGCTCGGCACACGTCGCCGCCACCCCGTTCGTCAGGATATCCGTCGCCCACAACGAGAACTCCACCTCGACCCCGCAGATAGGATGCACTTTATGCGCGCGCCGGATCGTCTCCGCCCGCACCTCCGACAGCGAAATGCCCTTGATCTTGCCCTCCTTGACGCAAGCCGCCAGGGCGGCGATGGTCGTCTCGATGGGCGTCTTCGGATCGACGCGCGCACACTGGAAGAGATCGAGCGTCTTCTTGCCCCCCAGCAGCTTGACGCAATTGTCCACGCTCCTCCGCACGCCCTCCTCGCTGCCGTCCGGCACGAAGTTGGGCCCGGCGCAGCCTTTAATGCTGATGACCACTTTCTCGGCATCTTCGGGGTACTCGGTGAAGTAGCGGTTTAGCAGGTGCAGGGAGTTGTGCTCCGGCGTGCCGTAGAGCTCGCCGCCGTTCCAGAAGTTGGCGCCTGCGGCGAGCGCCGCTCTCATGGCTCGGAAGGCCTGCGCTTCGGGCGCTGGTGTCGGGCGCCACGTGAAGCCTGGATGGAGGAAGAAAGGAAAGTGTCAGTCTTGGCCGACAGCACAGCGTTGTCGACATTACCCATGAGGCCGTAGCCCGTCGACCCGACCTGTTTCCCTAAATCGAAGGCATTGCTGCTCGGGCAGTTGAGGTATGTATGTTTAGCTTACGACAATCGATACACGTTGTGCGATGTCTTGTTAGGTGAGGGTGCCGTGATATATATGTGATGGCCGGAGTTTGCGGTCGGGGTTAAGGGTATGATTGGGTTTCTGCAGGCTTTATAAGATGCTTACATAAGCGACTCGGTGTCGAGGAAACTGCTGCGATACGAGTCTTGGGCTGGAGGGGGTTTGAACGCATAACAATGACATATACACGCGGTTCAATGGCTCAAAAGGCTTGTCGAGTGTAGATTTTCTAATCTAAACGTCTAAAGCAAGACCAACCTACCATAATCTACTTGACGGTTGTTGAAATGCCAAGCAACGCCGTCGCTCAGATGGGTATCCCATGCCGTTTGTGGAGATGTTGAAGAGATGCCGTGCCGTTGAAGGACCAGAGTACTTTCGTACACAATCACTCCGTCATAACTCAGGTTGAAAAGGTGGCCGCTGACGATGGAAAGCACGAAGGACGGTCTAATACCGGTAGCTGTACGATGGCCGTTGTCAGTAACCAGTCGCTCAGGTATATCCAAACTATGGGTGAGATCGTGTAGACTTACATTTCGTTCTTGAAAGGACCCTCGACGGCGAGGCCCAGGTACTCTGCCTGCTTGGGCGTCAATTTCGACAGTTTGGCGTTGACGTGTTCGAGATGGAGGAGGGCGACTTGCTCATCCAGGATCTTCGGCAGGACGTAGACGCCAATCTCTTTCTTGCCGCTCTTGCCGAACTCGATGTAACGCTTCCCAAATGCCTCGTCTTCGGCCTTGAACAGCATGATCTGGGCCAGGACCTGGTTGGTGAAGGAGCATGACATGACGAAGGAGGAATGACCGGTGGCACATCCAAGGTTGACCAGACGACCTTCGGCTAACAGGATGATGTGTCGGCCGTTCTTCATCAGGAAGCGGTCGACTTGGGGTTTGATGTTCTGAACGCTCTTGGCGTTGGCTTTTAGCCATGCGACATCGATTTCGATGTCAAAGTGACCGATGTCTGCCACGACCATCAGCATCGTATCAACTTGCAATCCCACAGTATGACTTACTGCAGACGATGGCATCATTCTTCATCTGCTCAAAGTGCTCGCCAGTAAGAATGTCTCGACATCCTGTGGTTGTGACAAAGATCTGTCCTTCTGGTGCGGCCTCTTCCATGGTCGTGACTTGGAACCCAGAAACAGCAGCTTGCAGGGCGTTTATGGGATCAATTTCGGTGACGATCACCCTTGCACCCATACTATGCAACGCCTGTGCGCAACCTTTGCCAACATCACCAAAGCCGGCGACCACGGCAACCTTCCCGGCAACCATGACATCTGTGGCACGCTTAATGCCATCGATGAGCGACTCGCGGCAACCGTAGAGGTTGTCGAATTTTGATTTAGTGACGGAGTCGTTCACATTCACCGCCGGCACGAGGAGTCCCTTGCCTTTCAGCATTCGGTACAGGTGATGGACTCCCGTAGTAGTCTCCTCTGAAACACCGAAGCAGCCCTTGAGCATTTCCGGGTACTTGTTGTGGACCAGTGCCGTGAGATCTCCACCATCGTCAAGAATCAGGTTGAGGTGCTTGCCATCCTTGAAGGCGACGAGCTGTTGCTCCAAGCACCAGGTATATTCTTCCTCAGTCTCGCCTTTCCACGCAAATCTGTCTCGTGTCAGCCGAATTTGAAGCTTCCAGGTAACGGTAGGACCTACACCGGGGTGCCTGAAGCTGCAATGGCCGCAGCAGCATGGTCCTGGGTCGAGAAGATGTTGCAGCTTGACCATGTCACCTCTGCACCGAGGGCGGTGAGTGTCTCGATAAGAACGGCCGTCTGAATGGCTAAATTTTACACATCTAATTAGTACTTGATCTATACACTGGCGTTTGGGCTGACATACTCATGTGTAAACATCCAGCAATCCGAGCACCTTTCAGCGGTTGATCGTCCGCATACTTTCTTCTTGTTTCCATGAGGCCAGGCATCTCATTTTCTGCAAGGTCAATCTCACGGCGGCCGAAGGCTGCCAGTGACTATATGCCCGGAATGTCAGATGGGGTTCTCAGTAGAAGCTTGCGGGCTCTAAACATAGACGTACGATGTCAGCAACCTTGTGCTTGTGGGCTGGAGCACCGCTCATGTTTGCGGTATTGTTGGCGGTGTAACTTTTCTGATAGCTAGGAAGGACAGGAATAGAGGATTGGGAATCGCTTTAACTGAATTGAAAGCGTGTCACGAAATGAATTAATTGCAAAGTTGATAGTAAGTTCGTCGTTGAAACCCTCCGGTAAGCACGCTTGAAATTTCGCCGTTAGTGCTTGCCCCACCACTCCATGAGCTAGCGCGTGAGCCGATCGATAACGTAAGCATTCGGACCGAACCAATGCGATCTAATCTTATCTATCTTATCTAGGGTATTACGGAGTCTAAGGTAGGTACAAGCGCAATGCCACTCATCTTCATGATATATGTGGGATGACAGATTCCAGAGTCTCAGGCGCAGCTCTCCCGGTCAATCAAGCCATTCCACCATGTCCCAATCCGCGCCATCTTCCCCGATGACCAGCCGCAGTCGTTCCAACCTCCATTCGGTATACAAGCCCACAGTTGCCCGCATAGCACGCCGATGGCCCTCCCCGGCTCCGCCGCGCTTGGCATCTGCTCTCTCCCTTCAAATACCTTTGCCAGTCAGAAGCTCGTTCCCAGATCGACGAAGACCCTACTTACAAGTAGCGAGGTTCCTTCCAGTGTCCGGGTCTGCGGTGCCAAACCAATACCTGTATTCCGACACGTAAGCGTCAACTTGATACACGATCACTCCACCGACAGAGGAGTCTCCACTCACTTCAAAAGGCCTCCACTTGTCATGGCCTCCTCGTGGGACTTGTCGTCCAGTTGACCGAGGAGTGACTGGTCCGTCGTTGGTGGCACCTGAGACTTGAACACCACGACGTAGAATGACTTCTCTATCCATTTGTATTGCTCCTCTATCACCAGTCGTTGCAAGACGTCCATGATCTCGTCCCAATTGAAGGCCTCCTTATAGGGGTGCTGTCGCGTAGTCGTCTCATCTCGGCTTCATCATCATCAATGCTTTTGCCATCAGCTGATTTGGCTTGTCGACCGTGTCGAGGTCAAGGAGGTGCGATCGCGACGTGTAAGGTGAAACGACGAGGAGATCCTCTGAGCGTCCGTTCTTTGCATGCGTGCAGCTGTCGGAGTGCGCGAAGGGCAGCTGGATTGATGCCGCAGCACCGAACTTCAGGGCCTCGAGAGATGAATCGACCAGGCGATAGTCGAACAGGGAAGACTTGTTGTCTGAGCGGTTGGGAGAGCGATCCATGGGATGAAGGTGTGACTTGATAGCCTCAGACATTGGTCCAAAGGAACTTGATAACGACCTAAAGACCTTGATCGAAGTCACCTGCGCAGCGGAGAAACGTCTTCCAAGACTCGGTCACTGGGGTCTCGTTGCTGTGAAAGATGAACTTCTATGGTTGAATAACGGCTGTGGTGAATCTCAAGATAACACGCACTTTCAAGGACGATGGTAAAATTAAGTGCAATCAGGCTATCTCTTAATCGTGCGAGGTGCACAGTCTGTCACACAATCACCTCATGTGCACTCGAATGGGAAATGAACGCAACCTCCGGGCAGATATCAGAGTCATATATTGCATTGATGAGCACATCTGTCTCTATATGGCCGAGGACGCACATCGAAGCCGTTAACGAGCCATAGGATGCCACCTACGCTCAGTGATCTCGGCATCGTAGCCGGTATCGCACGATATGGATTCGCCATGCGTAACGGCCCAGAGAGTGAATAGCCTGGTTGACTCTTGGCTGTAGCAAGGCCACTGTACCTAGCAAACGTGAAACGGAAGCCGCCTCTCACTTCTTGCTGGCCTTCTCAACCTTCCTGCCAGTAGACACAAACGAATGGAGAGAGGTACATGGAGCAAGTGGAATCTTAATGTCTGATTAAGCAGTTAGAACGAATAACAGATGAACACACGCGTATGCACTGTGACATACTCAAGGGAGGACGCAAAATCCAGAAGTGGGTATCCCTTCCCGAACCAGTGTCTCTACGTATACTCCATCTCAGACGTGATGCAGCTCGCGTCTATCGTATGTGAAAGGGAACAATCAAACTCTTCCAGCGGCCACACGAGTCGAGCGCCGCCGTCCGGATGGCGCGTCCTTGTCTTCGGCACTAGCGCTCATGTTCCGAGGCTTGGCGTTCTTCGTATTTCCATCCTTGACGAATGGTCCGGCTTCGGACTTAGATGCACCCTTACGTTTCTTCGCAGGGGTCGTCACCGAGTCTTCTGTGTCCATTTCCGTCTCCTTGGTACGCCTTCTCTTTGTGGGCCGCGCAGTGATCTGGATTCCAGTATGCTGTGGGTTATCTTCCCTCGCTGCCTTCGAACTTGTCTTGCTTTTCTTCGCAGGTTTCTGTTCCCTCGCTGCCTTGGAACTCGTCTTGCTTTTCTTCGCAGGTTTGTCTTCTCTCTCTTCACTTTCATGACTGATGTCGCCGTCGATATCCTCGCTCTTGACATCACCGGCGACAGGCCCAGTCTTCTTCTGTAGACTGGGAACGACTGCACTCGTCCTACCTCCAACGGTGATGTGTACGATCTTTTCCCCATTGGGCAGCTCATTCTTTTGGTCCTTCTTCCCTTTGTCCCATCGATGCTTGAAGAGCCACTCTTCCGGAAATTTGCTTGAATCTGCCAGCAAGTCTACCGCTGTCGAACAGATGTGTAGCAGCGATGTATGTAATTGCTTCAATTGTGTGTCGCTAAGCGTGTTGCTGTACTGTTCAGGATGGATTCGAGAATGAAACAATATCTCATCCCTAACGCCTATTAGTAATAGTCTTGACAGGATAATTTTCCGCTTTTCTTACCCTACCCAGTTCCCAATGCCACTGAAGTTGGCCTGATCTAACAAGAGTGCTTTCACCGGTACTTTCTTGCTCCTCATCTTGTGCACAAACCACTCTTCGGTGACTACATCCTTGTCAATGACAGGGTCGGGACCATTCTCTTTCAGTGGGGTGGTCTGTCTGATGGCATCTGCTTCGCAATCAAGCAGTCTTATCCTTGCAAACCGGCGAGAATCCACGAATGCCGCCTCGCACTTTGGCTCCTCGGCTGTCTCCAGCAAAAATTTCCAGAACTTAGGAGGCCATTCCTTCTTCTCTTCTTCCTCCTTGGCAGGCTTATAGTAATAAGTATCTTCGTTCCGAAATCTGATCCAACCGGTCATTCCTGACGGCAAAAGCCAAGTCAGGTATGTGAAAGCCATGCTGGTGAGGAGATAAGCCTACCAAAGTGCATAACCGGGTGTGGCGGCGAAGACATGACAAGCCTGCAGAATTGTTAGCTGTCAGTGATCCATAACCTGCTATTCGACCAGGGTTCTAGAGAGGCACATCTCTTCAGTAGAGGCCTCCATAACTGTCAATCATACCAGAAGTATTTGCCCTGCTGCCCCGCATCAAGCACCTTCTTCCCCGCCATAGCCTTCTGGAACTCGGCAGCTGTGGTCCCAACCTTACCGTAGACATTGGCATCGTCCTGGGCCTTGACCGTTGCTAGCGTCTTCCCTACCAATCGCTTCTTCAGATAGTGGACTATCCGCGCAACTGCTTCTGATGTCAGTACCGCGAGCTACGAGCGAGGAAGGTCAAGTAACCTTCGCCAATTTCGGGCATTGTGCCCGGACCGCAGCGCTAGATTGATCCTTGGAGTACGAGTGACGAGGTTCAAAGGTGAGAGGGTCAAGATGCAGGGGGACCTGGACGTTGGAGGTTGCACCAATAGAAACGCGTCACAGAAATGAAGCTCAGTAGTTTCAACGCGGCAAACTGGACTTGCGGGACGTGATTACGCCAAAAGAAGCCAGGGAAAAGAACAAACGCTTGATTCAATTGGAAAGCCCTTTCTCGAAAAGCCAACCCTGAAGCTGGCTGTGATACGCGTACTGTAGGTACCTTAGGCAACGTACGGGAGGTTAAAGTGGTAGCGCAGATCGCTGACGCGCACTAAGTACCGCTATCTCCGACCACCTTACTTCGTACAATCTTCAAGAACACCATCACATATACACAAGATCGCCACCGAGAACAACCGTTCTCAGGTCCTCGAAACCCCATCTACCCAACCCCTCCTCCACCCTTCCCACCATCGCGAACAACACCAAAACCTGGCGGGCTACTTCTGGACCAACCCACCACCACCACCACCCCCCATCCCCATCCCCTCGCCACCCGCCGCCCCCCCACCACCACCAACACCAACAACCGCCATGCCACCACCCTCCCCACCCCCGCATCTAACACCCCAATTCTGCTTCAGCGAAACCGCCCTCCGATGTACGTTTTTCCTCCCCTTCTCCCCCTCTTTCCCTCCACCTTGTCCCCTTCCCCCCCTCCTCCTTCCCCCTCCCTAATCCCACCCCTCCCCTCCCCTCCCCGCAACCCACCCAACTAACCCCCCACCACACAGCCTTCCTCGCCA
>JAABUY010001146.1_pt1 | contig 37605 bp, 71 predicted proteins | sample 5560271 | NCBI WGS metagenome assembly JAABUY01 (sample SAMN10711886, study PRJNA513374) | rock metagenome | isolation source: Antarctica rocks | place: Antarctica: Victoria Land, University Valley
CACTCACTCTCTGCCAGGGGCGGCTCAGCTACATGTGCTGCAAGCAGCAGGTAAGGGTGGATGTCTTGCTCACCCACCACATTGCAGTCGTGGCATACAACCCAACGGGCGTGACGTTTACACGCAAGCATTTTCGCGCTCGCATATGTTTGCCCCAGCCGGCGTAAAGGGCACGTGGGTAGGAACCACTGCCAAGTAGGCGAAAATATTGTTTTGCCAGCTTTCTCGCAGAAGCGCTGCCGACCTGGAGCTGCAGGTGATGGGCCAGGTTGGCAGGTGACGTTTGGGCTAGGCTTGGGTGATGAGGTACCGAGATATAATTCATGTAAGTGCACAGTCGTTTGTGGATGTTTTAGGGAACATGCGCACATGGCCCTGCCATTCAGCATTGTCCATCCGCCATAAGTGGTTGCACCTTCCTGACCAGGGAATGCTGGTTAGCAGCTTGGCAGCCCGTTTGATGCACTAGCACAGATTGCTAGACACAAGACATGACACTTTCACCCACAAGACACGACACTTATACCCACAAGACATGAGACTTCTACCCACAAGACATGACATCCCTCCTCATGAAAGGCAAACGGCAATAGCTATGGCCGGACTTGGGAAGTTGGCCCGCACGGGCATCATGGCCCACCAGACATCAAGCGTCCAGAGCAGACTTAATAATAAGGGCATTGCTGTGCCCAACATGTGGGTCAACTTGCTGCTGCACTGCAGGTCTAAAGCGGCGGTGAAAATCAACCTCAGTCTCAGTCCCATCAGTTCTGCACCGGTTCGCATGTAGCATTTCGCCTTTGGCACATAAATGCAAAGGGAATGCTAAGGCGCAAAACAGGACCAAAACGCCATCGACTGATCCGGTCTACTGCATGTGCAGGTGTTACCCTTAATATCTCGAGGACGTCCGACAGTGTCATGACACCGCAGGAAGTCTCTGCCACTTCGAACATGGACGACCTCCAGACTCGGTGAACCTCTGCCACTGCAAGCCTGCCTCGAATCCTGCGGGAAGACGTGAAGCGGATTGCGCTTTCGAGCGTGGAGGACCAGTCTTAGGACAAAAAGGCAACAGCAGTGCACACGTGAGACGACGGTCGCTTCCAGCTCCTGTTGATCGCAAAACAAGGTGTTGAAGGTGTCTTGACTAGTGCAGTTACAAGCAGTGATGTGTGAGTCAGGAAGGGGAGCACCTCACAAGAGCTGAAGCACCTGCATGGGGTGGGCCTGCGCGTTCACACAGGACATGCGTAAGGCACATGATGCATCGCGCCCTCCCGAGAGGACATCACTTTCTTCGCTCATAGGATCTGGCATGCGTACCTCAGTGTTCAGCACGTGCGTGCGCAGGTCCAGTGCATCCGGCGGTGCAAATATCAGCCACGCATATTTCAGTGTCTCCGCCAGCCAGAAGCTCTGCATGGTGTCGTCCTGGACCACTGGCATAGCCGTCACGTCCATCACGCCAGCATAGCCCCCCGACTGCGCTACCTGCGTGGAGCACAAGCAAGCACCTGAGAGGTAAGCCAAAGCGGCTTCGCTGTTGCTTGATTGAGTACCCCTCTGTTTGAGCAGAATGCACATCATGCACCCCCGACATCACAGCACACCCACACTTGTAGAGCCAAGACTGGCTGCGTGCTTTAGGCGGAGCAGCGCACCTTGCACTCGCGGTCAAAGGATTGGAAAATTGACCATGCCCACTCACGATACATTGGCTTCCCGGTGACGCGCCACAGCACAAACAGAGCCTCAAAAGTCTCGGGTCGCTGCACATTGTGCACCGCGCCAGTCCCAGGCTGCAGGCCATGCTCGGAGAAGACAACAAAGTCGGGCGCCAAGCCTGGTCGTGTTGCACATCGTCAGGCTGTATGTAAGCTTGCTGGTGGCAGATGCCCACATGGTGATCGCCAGCAGGCCTTTACGAGTGGGGAGAGCACGCACATGCATCCAGCAAGGGGCCATGCATCGCACGCAAGCAACCCAAGCAACACCGGAGTCGCATGTCACTGCAGCTGCCGGCCCGTGCGCACCGCTTGGCATCTGCGCATACATCTGCCAGCAGGTGCGCCCCAGCTCTTCGGCAAGGTCGAGGTACTTTGCAGCCTTCTGATCAGCAACTGCGTGCGCATGTACACCTAGCGCCAGCATCGCTGGGACGAAGCACACCAGGTGGTCCATCTTTGCGTAGATCTCGCCGTACCTGGGCAGGGCCGCATAGCGCAATAGCGAATCGGCGCCAGACATGCGTGAACTGCCGTGCACGGCGGGCGCATGCCACAAGCGGCGCCACATGGGGCCTTACGCTGTTGTTTCGGCCACATACGTGAGGCCGCTGGCATTGTTTTTGAAGACCAGGCGGTTGATCATGTCGTCCATAGCTGCCGCACGGCACCCTCATGAACACCCTGCGGCAATGGCAGGTACCACACATGCTTCAACAGCATGGCCATCGTACCGTGCTCCCACATGGCGCGGTACAGGTCGTCTTCCTTGCGCCTGCCCTTGAGTATCCATACCTGTTCGCACAGTCGCCTCAGGCACCCCAATGAAATCAGCATTCAAGTGCTCTTGACACGTCAAAGACAGGTCGGGGAAGGTGGCTTCCACACGGCCAGAGGCGCAAACTCAGGGTTTCATGTGCTGCCAACCCCTCTCAGCACTGATGTACAAAGCCTTTCAGCTGGCATGATAGAGACTGTTGCAGACAGGGATGTGAGCATCGGCACTTTGTCATGGAATGTGTGCATTGAGTCGAGCAAGCTCGCGCGTTTGCACAAACATGTTGCACCGCGCAAGCAGGTGACGCAGCACAGCAAACATTGCGCGCCCACCTTCAGCAAGTACTCGTAGTACGAGTCGCCCATGGCTCCCATAGACACAGCTTGCGTAGCGGGAAGTCCCGTCTGTTGGCTGATGAGGACAGGCAGTAGGCCCTGTCACCAGCGCCCAGCGCTCACGTGCGCTGCTGCTCAACGGGGGAGCATGATTGGCGCTGCTGCGGGCGGGCCCACCTTGTCAGGGTTGCTGCGGTGCAGCGTCTGGATGACAGCCTCTGCCTTTGCAGCAAACTCTGGCCGAGATGTCTTGTTGCTGAGCACAATGAACTCAAGCTGCGCACCGCACATCAGGGCGAAGCCCAGTCACTGCCGCGAGATAAGCAGCGCGCAGCACAAAAAAAACAAATATCACGCATGCATGGGCTGCGGCCTGCCTGCTGCGTGCCCAGCTCTGACAGCACAATCTGCGGGGACGCCTGCGTTGTATGGCTGTGCAGGTCGATAGCCTGCGCTGGGAGACCGCTGGATGTGTTGTATGCTGCCAGCAGGATGTCGCCCAGCTCCTCTGCCCTACCTCAGCAAACCTGCTGCGTGAGCCCCACAACCAGCGGGGCACTGCGTGAGCCCAGCAGGCGCTTCCTGTAGCAATGCGGACCATGCCTACTCACCTTGTCAGAAAGACGCGGTCGCCGGACAGGTCATATGCGCTCAGAAGACCACCCAGGATGCGGATGGTTGTCTCAAACACGCTCGCGTAGTATTCCCTGCATGCACTCGCCTTCCTGGCATGCCCCATCATGTGCGAAACAAGGTAGGCAGCGGGCAGACGCGCACCTGTCAAAGCTCAGTTTGTCGGCCACCCACGCGCGCGCACGCGCAAATTCGTCCTTCAGGCCAAGCATCCACAGAGTGTCCAGGCTGTCGATAGCGGTGGCCCCGAGCCCGCCAAACGCGTTTGAGCCCACGCGGCTCTGGGGCTTGAGCTCATCGTAGCCCATAGAAAAAGTTTCGTACGCGTTCCAAGAACTTTTTGCTGCCGCAACTACTGAAGAACGGCGCCTGCACATGGTGGGCGCGAGCTGGTGAGAAGCTCAGGGTCCACTGGCCTGCGCTCACTGCCTTCAGGCACGTGCGTGCAGGTCTGGACAGACGTGCAGCCGGTTTGTCCAGGTCACACAGTGTGCAGGACTGCCTGGGCGTGTGCCCGGCGTGCGAGTTGCGCAACTTGCAGGACGCCTGGCAGATGCGGGCAGGCGAGCGCATGGCCTCTATTGGGGCCGGGGCGCACGTCTCCAAGGTAGTGCCATCTGGGAAGACCAGCCCCGCGTCAGTAAAGCCTGCTGCGCTCCGCTCGGCCCCTGTTTGTGGCTGCGCGGTGCTCACGTTGGCTGCCTCACTGCCGGCCGCTCTGCTCGAGTCGAGGAAGGAGATGACGTTGCTGTTAGTGCGTCTCCGGAGGCGCGCGCGGTGGCCCAGCCCCGGCCGTACGTGCGCTGCCTGAGGAGCAGCACACGCAACGATATGCAACTGGGACAAGACCGCCAGGGCAGCCAAAGTTACTCATGGTAGCTAGAGTGGGAAAGAATATAACAGGATGTCTCAACCGCGGGCACCTGCTGCCACCTCCCGTACTCTCGTGATGCGGCTTCAAGCCGCGTTGCGAACAGCAGCAAGAGCAGGCACGCCCAGAGCGTGGCGGTCGCCATGTATGCGCGCCGCCCCTGTGATATGTTTGAACGTGGGGTCTGCCAGTCTGGGAGTTTGCCCCCCTGCTGTGTCTGCTGCGTGCAAACACAGGGTCGGGACTTGCTTTGAAGCCAAGCGCTTGCATATCTGCAGTGTCAGGCGCACAGACACTGAGGCGCACCTGCGCTTCAGCCCTTTCCGTGCAGCCTGAGCATAAGCGGCCTCAGATCGTCCAGTCTGCCTGTCTCATGGCAAGACTTGCTTGTATACGCTGGAGATCGCTGAGGCCCGGGGCGGCGTGTCTAGTGAAACAAAGTCTGCAGCGCTGCTCTGGCTGGCTGCAGGGTGAGCAGCGCTTTGCTCATCAGCGCTGGGGCCAGTGCTGGGCTCACCCGGCCAATGGAGCACCAACGACACCGTTGATGGGTATCAGCATGCTAGGGCTGCTCGAGTCCAAGCCCAAGCCCTGAATTGGTAATCGCCTGGCAAGTCTGGCTTCAGCATCACGGCTGTGGCTCATTCCCTCATCATTCATTGCCCGATGCCACACCACCAGCACTGTAAGATCTCCTGCTTAAGTCTACAGGGTAACAGCATGTCATGCCAACCTGAAGAGCAGGTGGGCACAGACGGCTACAGGTACTACTTGCTACGGCCATTGACATTTTGCGTAGCATTCTTGCTCTAGGCTTGCCGCCAGGGTCTTCAGAGTAGGTCAGGCTTGCAAGTCCTGCAGCAGGCACATCACCTACATGGACCTTTTGTTGAAAAGCGCCAAACGCAAAAAAGCAAATTGCATGGACGTGGTATAGTGCTCTCAAGAACACCCACTGTCCACGCTGCGGGTGCCCTGGCGTCATCTCCACTGTACACTCGGTAAACGAACCTTCAAAGGTGTGCAACCACAAATGGCGTCAGCGCGGTTGAGCTTGACCTCAACCCAGCCTCAGCGTACAGGCTTGTTCAGAGCCCTACAAACATGCACGCATCCAATGAGAGCAGTGCATCCCTACATTTCTTCTTGACACCAGCGTGCACAACAAGCCAGCATTCTACCAACATACGAAAGGACTGCTCCAGTACTATGTGCACGTTGCTCTCCGACTCCTAGCTCTCTGTGTGTCTGTGACACTGCTCAAGCGCCACACTGCCCTCTGCCTCCGCCCCGAAACCATGCGACCCGGATCCTGATGCTGTATCTGCTGCTGCTCAGGCCAACTTGGCTGCAGGCCTAAGTAAACCGAAGGACCGACCCATGTCTACAAAAGTGCGAGGAAAGCGCGCATCAGAACCCAATCACTTTGACAATCCAAATACTGGCATCAGAGTCATAGTGTACAAACTGACCGCCCATCCTTCCTGCCGCCGCCTCCAGCCTCGCCTGGAACATTGCCACGTCACGAGCGACGCGCGAGCGTAGGCTCAGCTGCCTGGCGTGCAGGTGCTCAGCATAGAAGGGCGAGCGCTCGCGGTCCGCTACCAGCAGGCTCGCCCACAGCAGCCGGCTTGCCACGACAGCTGCCATGCCACCCCCTGCGCGTCCCCAAGGTTCACAGAACCCACAGTCAGGCATGTGCGCAGCTGTGTGTACACAGCCAATGCCTGAGAGCGATTGCGAGTACTTACGCAGTACTGACGCACCGGCAGGGGTCACTGCCTGCCGCATCATAAGGCTGAGGGCATACAGACCCTCCTGGGGTCGCAGGAGGCCCAGTCCCAAGTGCGCCAGATGGTCTGCAAGCCCGGGCTTGTTGCTGACCATGCCCGCTGCGCCCCACGCGCCCCACTGCGCGCTGATGCTGGGCAAGCCCTGCGCATGCAGTCGAACCAAAGCTGTAGCAAATCCGTATACAGCGGTTGCCACTCATCAGTGGGTGCAGCGAGCAAGGGTGGACCCAGTGGAGAAAATCCATGATAGAAAACTTGAAGGGCAATCTGTGTCTTGTTTTCAAGCGACAGCACATGAGGTGTGGCACCTGCATGTGCTGTGTGGCAGCCCATGTGTCAATGACAGCGTTGGCGGCGGCATAGTTGGCCTGCCCGCCGGACCCCAGCAGCCCCGCCACAGACGAAAAGAGGACGCTCGCAGCCACTGGCCAGGCAGCGGCAAACACAGCCAGCTTGCCAGCGCCGCAGACCTTAGGAGCGAATACCTCGCGGACCTGTCTGGGGCCCTGCTTGGCCAGAGGTGCATCCTGCCAGCGCATCACAGCGCACTCATCTGTATGAAGCCACACCCAAATCACAGCAGGTGCAGCGAAACAGGCGGGTGCCGCCGCGCGCCTTCAGGATCCCGCTGGCATGCAAGACGCATGCCATGGCAGGCATGCGTGCGCGCTGCAGCAGATGCAGCACCGCAATGCAGTCGTCCACTGCTGCAATGTCGCATTTGGCCAGTACAATTGCCGCCTGCGTACTCGGACAGGCCGGTCATGTGCTTGCCACCCTCCGTGCTTGCAGGCTGCAGGCACTGCTGAATGGCGATATGTATGAATTGGGCCTACAAGACGCACCTGCAAGTTGGTGCCCAATGGAGCAAACCTGTTGCCAGGTGCCAGGCGGCCTGAGCGGCCTAGCAGCGCCAGGGAGACATGCATCAAGCCGTTGAGCAGAAGCCATGCACCGGCCAGGCTCCCGAGCGCACCAATGCCTCCGCTGACGATAATGCTTCCTGCAACGGGGCCGGCATCATACCAAGCTCAGTGGATAGTCACTTCCTTGCTGAAAAGCAATGCATCCTCCTTGCTGAAGAGCACACAGGCAACTTGAAGTGTGTCCACACCAGGAAAAGGCCCACCTGCAAGCTGGGCGCTCGCGGTGCCGCTGCTGCGCTCCTTCATGTGCCCGCCCGCTGCGGCAAGGAGAGCTGGACCTGTCCAGGCGCCGCCATCAAGTGCAGGCGTGTGCGCATCCTCGTACGGCAGCGGCTCTCCCAGCGCTGACGCGCATGCAGACTGGCCTGTGCAAGGGGCCAACTGGCACCCACTGGCCTGGCAGCCCTGCTCTGCAACCGCCACCTTCAGCAGCGCCCTGGCTGCTGCCGCGCCAAAGGTTGCACAGACCGGGCCAGCAGATGGACTGCGTTGGGGTCCAAGTGCGGGTGCAGAGCGCGTGACCAGCTGCAAGCGCTTCGGCTGACGTCCGGTCGCCAGCAGCTCCTGCCAAGTCGATCTCTCAGAGCTAGGTCAAGACGGGTCAGTGCCAGGTGGGCCAGTGCAAAGCTGAGCAACAGGCGAAGGAAGCGGTAACATTGCAAGCACAGGTGAGCACCTGGAGCTGCTGCAAGGCTAACAGGCAGGCGCCCGCGGCACCAGCAAGGTGCGCATGCACGCTTGCTGCACCCTGCGACCTGGCCGTGTGCAGCCGCCAGAGCCGGCGCTGTTGACGTGCGCTTGACGACAGATACCACCCACCAATAACAGGCGTGAGCCTGGGTTGCGAGGCTGTGCCACGGGGTGGGTTCTGACGCAAGGGGTTGAGCGCGCGCCATGCCACGCAGTATAAGTTGTTCTCGCCACCTGTGAGCAAGAAACGGACGTAAGCGCGGCCAGGGGCCTTCGCATGTGCCTCTGACTGCTGCACCGCACGCGTGAACGTGGCGCACCTGGCTGTGGCAGAACAAATAATTGCTTGGCCACCAGCGCCACCACCTGCACCACCATTTGACTTGCGGTGTTAGCGCAAGCACAACATGTCGGGAAGTAATATGACATGCAAACAGGAAGACAGTTTTGCATGACTGTTGCCTACCTCCAGGACGGGCGCGCTGCCGCATGCGCACAGGCGCATGCTGGCAAGCGATGCAGTATGTGCATACGCATCCAATGCGCGTGCCTGCGCCCAGACGGTCCTCGTGCCCGCAGCAGGCACGACCAGCACCACCCCAGCGGCTGTGGGCACCCTGTTGCCACACCGCCACGCATTGCTCAGGTGTACTGCATACTGCTTCATGCACAAAGCTGCGTCCTCTTGGTCATGACTGTCAGCAGGGCAGCACTGACCACTTCAGGGTGCCGGAAAAATAGCCCTGAAGCGCCAGTTCCATGTCCGTTGGATGTGCACCTCGATGTGCAATGCACAGCGGGGCGACGCGCCTGGTAGCTCCCATGCTGCAATTTGCCCCTGGAAGCGCGGCAAGGTGCAGGCAAGCGTCTCCGGCGGCCGGGTGTATGCAGAACCCGTGGCCGGTGGGCAAGCGCTGCACCTCAGCCCAGGTGCCGGCAGCATGTGGCTGTGTGGCTGTATGTGACACGCAGCCCCTGATAGCGCCGCTCCACGGCTGTCTGGCCGGCACGCATGGCAGCAGCACAGCCGGAGATCGAAGACGCGCGCGTAAGTGCGACTGCAGGCCGGTCACCTCAGCGGCTCCTCCCCTGACATTGCCACAAGAGTTGCGCGGTGTCCCAGCAACACAGGAAGCTATGGCTCCACCAGGAATCTACTTGCCGGCTCACCTCAGGTCCAGAAAGCACGCCAGCACGCTGCCACCTCGCACCGGCAGCCGGCAGGGCGCCGCAAGTCCCGCCTCCATCAGCACAGGGCCTGCACTTGGACGAGTGTGTTGCGAAACAGCAGAAGCGGCCGCGGCCAGGGCTGCCTCGAAGAGCGCGGCAGCTGGAAGTACTGCATTGCCGGCCACCTGCATGTAGCAGCGCATGGCAGGTCATGCAGTGCCTGCGCTAAAGTGAGTAGCCGCGCCTGGCCTATCCAGGCTGAGGGCTTAAGCAGCAGGGATGCGCCGCACTCAGTACCTTGTGGTCTAGCAAGAAGGCCAGTGCCGCCGAAGACGCGTCCATGACAAAGCCAGTGCGCTCCATTGCAGGTCGTCCGGGTAGTACACGTGATAGGAGAGCGTTTGCTGGTGGGGCCACTAGCAGCTGCTGCCGCTTCCAGCGTAGTACCTGCTGCTGATGCCTGTTAGAGGGCGTGTGTGTTCAATCGGCGGACTCTGGGGAGAGGCTATGCACGTACGGGTGCTGCCGTAACTGTAAGACATCCGGGGCACCTGGAGCGCGGCCAGAAAGCATACCATGCATGCTCGCCAGCCCTTACCTGGCCAGTTCGCCTCTGCCGTTGAACAGTGCAGCCACCGATGAGCGCATGTGCGTTGACGCCACTCATGCCGAAAGAGCTGGTGCAAGCCGATGCGCATGTGCGGCCCTGCATAGACAGACAGTGTGACTGGCAACGGCGTGATATAGCGTCTCATGACGTGACCATTGCACGAGATGCGCGGTGGCGCGACACATGGGCAGCGGCGCACCAGGGCAGGAGCGGGCATCTCGCAGCGTGGCAACGCTGCTGGCATGCCCTGCCGAGCACGCCAGTCCGCGGTAGCCGCTGCGACAAAGGGGTTCAGGCCTCTTAGGCTGGCTGTGGGCGGTGCTGCTGCTGAAGAGCACAGCGCGGCAGCAGTCAGAGCGCCAGCCAGCCCAGCAGCGCCTTCTGTGTGGCCGTAGCATGCCTGGAGAAGGCGCGTCATCGTCAGTCAGCCTCCCACTCCGCGAGACCGGCGGAGTGGGGCAGCACGCTGCAAGGAAGCTGTGCCATAGAGGGGTCACCTTGCTGGCCGTCAAGAGGAGCGGTGTTGCACTGTGGGCACCGCCAAGCGCGGCGCCCAGAGCGCCGACCTCGATGGGATCGCCCAACGGCGTGCCTGTGCCATGCACTGCCACCGCTGCCACATGCCACGCGTCGACTTCGGCGCTGGCCAGTGTGGATCGTATCACCGCCTGCAGGCATATGGTGATGGTCTGTCAGCTATGTACTCAGAAGGTCACACGCCAGTGTGCTGCACACCAGCATGACCACGAGCAAGTGGGCTGCCAGGTTAAAATCAGCATGCACCTGCTGAGCAGGTCCACTGGGTGCTGTCAGGCTGCTGGAGCGCCCATCCTGGTTGACCGCCGTGCTGCGCAGGAGCGCTGCGGGACTGTGGCCACTGCCGTTGTCAGGCACGTCGTTAACAGCACTTGCCAGTAGCCTGCAGCGCGCCACGTGCTCAGAAGCTGCATGTGTGTGCTCGACTAGCGAAGCAGGTACGCGCCTCCGCAGAGCGCCGCACCTGATGATGATGACAGCCGAGCCCTCTCCACGGCCGTAGCCATCAGCACTTGAATCAAACGTCTTGCAGCGACCCACTGGGGACAGGGCCTGCAGGTCGCGTGCACGCGCTGAGCTACAAGCAGGTTCAGGTTGAGGCTGAGCAGCACGCGCAGGGCAGCAATCACCTGCAGTAAACAGATGCGTGCAGTCGTTTGAGCGGCCTGCATGGCGTTCACGCCGCCCGCCACTGCTGCGCTCGTGTCGGCCTTTGTAAGGCCCTGCGTCCATGTGCAGAAGCAGCCTAGGCTTTATGACTGGACTTGTTTATCATCCCATGCGCGTACGCAGCGCGGGCATGCCTGTGCGGCCAGGTGCGCGGCTACGAGCGAGGAGGAGCAGGCAGTGTCTACCGCAACACAAGGACCCTGCAAGTTGAAGGTGAACGACGCGCGACCGACCAGGAAGCTGAGCCCATGGCCTGTGATTGCGCTGGCGCTTGCATCGGCCACGCCCTGCCCCGTCAGCAGCGCGCCTCAGCGCACGCACATAGTACACACTCACACCTGGCAAGTGTGGATGTAATCATAACTGATTCATGCTCATATGGGCCGGGCCTCTATACGACACATTGTGCAAGGGGGTGCTGGTCGTACCAGGGGACCAAGGACAGAGTCGAGGTACTCAGAGTACATGCAGCCGATGTATACGCCTGTGGAGGCACGCTGGAGCTGCAGCACCCCATCCGCAGCTCCTGCAGCTTCCTGCACAGCGGTGCAGTACCATCGCGTGATGCACCATGGGAGCAGTGGCTGTTGGGGCTTTGCCCACAGTGCCTGGGCTGATGCTGGGTCGTGCATGCCCACCTGAACTTGCTCAAGCAGGATGCGGGCCTGAGGGTCCATGGTCAGGGCATCCCCCGGCGCCACGCCAAACAGGCTCCCGTCAAACTCCTGCAAGCCGCCAAGCCATGACCCGCAGCGCACATACCTGCACAACCCAGGACCCTCGGTCATTGTGCAACATGCTTGGCGCGAGTCAGCACGAGTGAAAGGAATGTAGGCTGTCATACAAGACAAATTCAGCAGGATGTGCGCACGCTTTGGCGATGCCGCCGATGGGGTCATAGGTGGTGTCCACATCCCAGCGCTCGTATGGCACCGTGGCCGTCAGGTCGCTGCCCGCAAGCTGGGTGCGCCAAAATGAGCCAGCGCCTGGCAGGGCGCTCGAGGGTACCCCAGGCGCGGCGGCCTCCACGCTTTCTCCCCGCGGCATGGGGAAGCGTGCTGACAAGCCACACACCTCGCAGGCTCCACGCCCGTTGCCAGCGGCATGCGTGGTGGTTACCTGAACACACACGCTTATATCAGTTCAGGTGAGCGCTCTCGCACTCCGGTGAAGCATCAGGCAGCAGCAGCTTCTGTCACTGCCAGCACCGCCGTCGAGGCTGGCCCGAGTAAGCTTGGCGCGGTGGCAGCAGTGATGTAGGCGGCCATGGCAGCCACAGTTGGGTAGTCAAATGCAAATGTGGCAGCCAGGTCCAGACCAAAGGCAGAGCAGACCGCGCTGCGCAGCTCCACAGCTCCCAGCGAGTCCAGCCCAGCCTGCCTCGCGCGGGCGCCGCTGGGCGGCCTGTTGCCCGGGGGCCGCGCGCAAGCAACGGGCGTGTGCTTGTCCCTGCGCACCTCCATGAGGGGCTGGTGCGGCGGCGGCAGCACGCCAAGCACGCCCAGGATGCACTTGTGCAGCACTGCGTCAATGCCAGACGGCCCCAGGGAGCGGCTGGCCGCTGAGCAAAGGGGATGCTCATGCGGTGAAGGCGCTCCAGCGCTGGGGAGCAGCCTGCCTGGCTGCAAGGTCGCCACGAGCTCCGCCGCAAGGTCCTGCATCAGTGCATGTCCGTGTGATGCTCTGCAGGTCCGGCACTCTGCAGCGCAGTGGGCAAAGGGCGATAGACCAGCCATCCTGCCTTGAGGTTGGGGTAGTCGTAGGCCGCCGTCGCGGGCAGGTTGACGCCAAAGTGCGTTGCTATTGCGTCACGCAGCTCCAGCGCTCCCAGAGAGTCCAGGCTTGCAGTTGTGAGGGGCGCAGTTGCGGCGGTCGTGCCGGAGATGTCAGCCACCAGGTTCTGCAGGCTGGCCAGCACGGCCTGCGCAGACGAGCTTGCGCGTGACAGCAGGCGTGCAGCAGGCAGGCATGCGCAGCACCGCCACACCATGACAGCAGATCGCGCCTCCATTCCGGGTCGGGAAGCAGCCTGAGCCTCGCTGCACATGCCAGTTGGCTGATGGGATGACGGAGCATGCTGCTGCTGCAACAGGCCCGAAGAAAAGAAGTGCAGGCGCTGCTGGCGGGCGTCCAGAGCGGCTTGCCAGTCTACAGCTGCCACCGCTTGGAGGCGTCGCAGGCCGCACGCCCCCAGCATGGCACCTGTGCAATGCTTTGCTCCCTTTACTGAGGACATGCTCTAAAAGACGCTGTGCAGAGCTGTGTCAACGGTATGAAGACACGCACCAAGTGCATTCAGTCCAGTCCATGGGCTGATCAGACGGAGGCCGAGGCGGGTGAGGCGTTTAGCCAATCTGGTGGACAGTGCCGCCATGCCGGCGCCCGCCCAGGGTCCCCACTGCACGCTTGCCACCGCCAAGCCCTGCCAAGGTGCAGCGTCGCTGAGTGCACAGCGTGACTCGGGAGGCAACATGCTCAGAGCGCCTGCTCGTCGCCGTCATTCAGGACTGACGCCGGACTCTACCGAGCGCTGGGCAGGCACATGGCGGCGCATGCGCGATGCGCACCATGGTTCCAAGAGCCTCAGCCTCTCCGTCAAGGGCGGCGTTGGCTGAGGCGTAGTTTGCCTGCCCAGCCGATCCCAGCAGCGCAGCCAGTGAGGAGAAGAGCACTGCTGCTTCGAGTGGGCAGCCGCGCAGGCACTGTCGCAGCACGGCGCAGCCACCAGCCTTTGGCGCGTGCACCGCCCGCAGAGCCAAGGCTGTTTGCTTGGACAGCAGAGCGTCATGCAATGCGCCACCTGCTTGACGCACACAGACTTGAGGATGCCATCCATAGCACACGCAGTGCAACACTGCAAAGTGCTCCTGCAGAGGCCATTGCCGGGGGATCAACACAGTGCAGTGAAAAGTCAGGAAGACGGGCCCGGCCGCACCTGCATGGATGTAGGTGGAGGGGCTGAACCTGACAAGCTGGCGCCTGTCCTCCTGAGTGCCCAGGTCGCAGCGCACTTGCACTGCCACGCACCGCCAGGATGCCAGGCCAGCAAGGGATGGGCCCAAGGCCGGTCGGCCAGAGCGCCCGGTCAGCAGCAGGCGAGGCGTGCGGCCGGCGGCCCAGACCGTCACCAGGCGCCCCAGGGCCCCCAGGCCGCCAGTGACAGCCAGTGCCCCCAGGCTCCCTGCTGGTCGGGCGCGGCACTCTTCAGGCCTTTGGCATGCACAAGTGCAGGCAGGCATTAGCAAAAGGTGTCTGGGTCCTCCCAGCGGGCACAAAGCCGCATGGCGCCCAGCAGAGCCGGTGCGAGGACCGGCCCTGAACAGCGAGAGCGGTGCACGCACACCTGGCACGGGTGGCGTGCGCAGTGGTCGCGCAGGCAGCAGCAGAGGCGCTGACAGCACGCCCGCATCCGCTGCCACGCCAAACTGGCTGATGACATGCTGTCCTTCTGCGCCAGGGGCTGCCAGTGCCGCTTGGGCGCCGCCACACGCCGCCACGGTGGCCGAGGTTTCGACCGCAGCACAGCACAGCAGCCCTTGGAGGGCTTGGCTGACGCATCGACCTTTTGCTGCAAGACAAAAAGCCGGCAGCATGGGCGGTGCTTGCGTGACCAGCAGCACGCGTGCACCTATGCAGCGCACAGCCGTTAACGGGAGCACCAAGTATCCATGCTCAAAGTTCCTTTCTGCTGCACACAGAGACGGCAGGCACGGCACCTGGCGGCATGCAATGCGTCTGCAGAACGCGCAGGCCGCGCTGGCAGGCCTGGAAGACCACGGACGCGCTGGCAGCGTCACCAGGTAGCAGTGCAGGGCATGTCTGCGCCCTGCCAGCATGCGTCCACCACCAGAAGCTGTTCTGCTGCCGCAGGCCCGCATAAGGCTTGGCGGTCACGGTGCCGTGTACTTGCCACACTACCTCATACTTCAAGTCATGCTGCCTAGCCGGTAGCCCGTGGCGGCCTGGCATGTTGAGAAAGCGTGCGACTCAGTGACTCAGGTCGGGTGTGCATGGGGCAGTAACTCTCGGTCGATGCCGGCAGATGAAAGCAACAGCGAGTGAGCAAGGAACGGGGACCGTGCATACCTGCCAGGCCAGATGCCAAGCTCGCCCTGGATGCGTTCGTATGCAGGCCCGCAAGGGTGGTGGGACTGCCGCTCTCTGGCATCAGCCAGTGTGAAGTGAGCCGGCTTGCGTCCGCTGCAGCACTGCTGCTGCTGCCATCGCTGACTGCTGTCCAGGAGCATGCGTTTGGCAGACTTCCAGGCATTGGTGCGCACAGAGCGTCCAGTGCGCCTGAGGCACAGCCGGGAGCTGAGCTCTGCCCGTGATTGCAGTGCCATTGGCTTTCTTGCGCTTTTGCAAGGCATGGAAAACCGGTCAACAGCAGAGCGCACCTGGGACGCGGAGCAGCCCGTCAGGCGCGCCTGTGAGCACGCCGGCGTGCATGCCTGCATCCATTGCTGCTGGATGACACAGAAAGCCGCTGCCGCCACCCTGCGGCGGGGCCACGCATGCGAGCGGGTCGGTGCTCGCCGCAGCAAGCACGCGGCACACGCGAACCCGCCACTGCAGGCGCCCGGCGCCTGTGCTGTGACCTGGCCCAGGGGCCTCGGCGGGCATCCTGCAGAGACACCTCAAGTACGTGCCCCATGCTGGCGTGCCGGCAGCCGCGGCTCTCAGCACGACCTCGCCCACCCCGCCTGCAGGGCTGCTGAGCATCCAGGACACCGCAACGGAAGTGCGAGGCAGCGAGGCCTGCAAGGCGGGCAAGCCTGTGAGCGCACGTTGGCTTCACGGCTTGTGAGGTCAGCAGGGGACCCAGGGCGGCGTGTACCTGAGACAGCTGCAGCGCGGCCGGGATGCTGCAGTGCGTCAAGACAAGCGCCGGGCGGCCGGCGTCACCGGCCAAGCTCCAGCAGGCTGCCTGCGCAGCCTCCAGCATGCCTGCGCCAGGCAGGAGCACGCGACCGGCCACCTGCGCTCCGCACCGGGTGCTGCATGCGTGTGGGCAGATGACGGAGAGCAAACAGGAGGCGGTCATGGCTCTCGAAACATGCGCGCCTTGTGGTCCAGGAGAAAGGACAGCTTGGGGTGGTCTAGCCTGGCGGTGAAGTGTTGCATGCCCGCATGCGGCAGCCCGCAGCCTTGCAGCAGCCAGTGCTGAGGCGGCGCATACCAGGTCCAGGAGCGCCGCCAGGAAGGCTCCATGTGCGTTCCTGCAGCCACTCACATTTGCCACTCACATTCATCAACTCGGGAGTTGCAACAGTGCACAGGGATGCACTTGCTGCGTATGGCGGAGCTGTTCGTGCTTCTCAGCACCTGCACAGCGCATCGCCGCTGACGTGCTGCGCAGCACTGCATGCGCGTTGGTGCCCTGGAAGGCGAAAGCGCTGATGCCAGATATGGTGTTGCCGGCTGCAGCTGCAGCTGCACATCTCGGAGCAGCCCAACAAGTGGCAGCGCTGCTGTCCAAAGCCTCGCAGACGTGTGCGTTCATGGCGCGCAGGTGCGCAATGGGCTGCTGCTGCATCGTCTGTAAGCGCGCAACCGCGGCATGCAACCCAACTGCGCCCGCTCCTGTCTCAGCATGGCCGCCATGCGACTTGGCGGCTGCAAGCTCCAGCGGGAAGGCACCTGCAAACGGCTGAACCCTGTTATGGAGGGTGCCATAGTTGTCATGCAACACCAAAATGCCGCACTCGGCTGCAACACGGCCAGGCACTTTACAGCATGCAGCAGCGCCAAGCAATGTCACCAGGTCTGCGGGCGCCCTGTAATGCTGCAAGGGCCCCCAGCTCGATGGGGTCGCCCAAGGCGGTGCCAGTGCCATGGAGTTCCAGGCTGGCAGCCAGCCCTGGCTCCAGGCAGCTCTCCCGGAAGGCAGCGCACATCACCTGCGCTTCACGGAGAGGCTCGAGGTGCGCTGCTGATGGTGAAGCGGGTGCGATGCAGTGCATGGGCAGAGCGCGGCGCGCCTGCTGCTGGGAGGGCCCGTTGGGTGCCGTAAGGCTGCTGGACCGGCCGTCCTGGTTCACAGCACTGCCACGCACAGCAATGTCCAGGAGCGCCACAGCGCCGCTTGTAGGCAGGCTGTCGGAGGTACCGGCCCTGCATCTGCAAGGTGTCCAGACCAGCTGCGCTGCGGCACAACAGGCTGTGAGCGCACGCACAAGCCACGCCCGCACCGCAGGCCGATGCACACACACGCCTCCGCCCGCACATAGCCGTCCGCGGCGGCATCGAGCGTCTTGCAGCGCCCGTCTGGTGCCGTCATACGCGCCGCCACAAACAGGGCGGTCGTCGGCCAATTCATAGGCAGGTTGACACCTGCTGCCAGGCCCACGCTGCATGCGCCCGGCCCCATAGCCTGCCGGGCGATGTGCAGCGCCACCAGCGATGACGAGCATGCAGTGTCGACCGTCACGCTCGGACCCTGCAGATGCGGCTCTTCTCACTTCCACGATGCGGGCACAGCTGTACAAAACCTCAGTGTGATGTGCACTCACTCAAAGTGCACCGCTATGCGCTGCATTGCACCCTGCCTGGAAGCTGTGAGCTGCCATGCACACGTCACATGCGCAGGCGAGCCTTGAGATCGTAGATGTACGACAAGCGGCCAGCCGCAGCGCTGAGGGCGCGGCCGGTGCCCTGGAAGGCGCGGCCGCCCGTGTGGGATGCAGTCGCAGGAGCCTCGCCCAGCCGCGCGATCCCCACGGCCACCACTGTCAAGCTGGCATCTGTGTCGGCTGCCACCAGCCTCCATGCGCCCTGTGATGCAGCGCGAGCTCAGGCCCACTGCGCTCAACCGGCATGCGTGCTCAACATGGGTCTGGATGCCTGCGGCGCGGTCATGCAGGGCACCAACCTCAAGCAGAGCGCGCTGCTGGGGATCCATCACAGCTGCCTCTGCCCGCGCAATGCCAAAGGCACGGGAGTCAAAGTCCGCCCAGCCGCTGACAAAGCCGCCGAAGCGGCCGCTGAGCGCCCTCGCATCACCATCTGCGCCGTCTCGACAGTCGCTGTCCCAGCGGTCTAGCGGGACCCTCTCAACAGCGTCTCTAGCCACCGAAACCGTGTGCCCGCTGGATGTGCTTTCGCCGCCGGCTATGCGCGCTGTGATGCCAGCAAGGAGAGTTATCGTCGGGATCGCAGCCTGTTGCGCACATGCCTGCGCAGCAGTTGCAGCCCTGCGCCACACCGCACGCGCCAAGCGTTGTGCGGTGCGGTGTGCCGGTGAGGTGCTTGCTAGGGTGCACCTTGCATGCGCCGGCAAGAGCCTCACCTGCCGGCCATCTGCAGCACCGTGGTGGCTGCTGGGTCGACGCGCGCGCTGAGGAATGCGGCGATGGCGGAGGAGGTCGGGTAGTCGTACACCAGCGTCCCTGGAAGCTCCAGGCCAAACGCGCGCGAGACCTCGTTGCGGAGTTCCACCGCGCCTGGCAGCAGCAGCAAACGCATTTGAGCAAGGTGTCTGCACTTGATATGCCCCGCTGACCGCCTGCTCACACGCCACCCATGCGAGCCCCATGCCTGCTCAGCCCGTGCATGCTACCGCAAGCAGCCTGTGGGCCGGCACCGAGAGAGTCCAGGCCCGCTGCGACGAGCGGCTGATCCGTGCCGACCTCTGCGCCCAGCACGGCACGCGCTGCCGCAGCCACTCTGTGCACGATCTCAGCATGGTCTGCTGCCGCAAAATGTTGCTCAGCTGTTGCGCTTGCACTGGTCGACGTCTTGGGCCTGCCATGGACTGGCCCGTTTCTGCTCGCGAACTCGGCGTAAAAGCGGCCCTGGGGGCGGAACCTGCACGATACATCTCGCTCTCGATGTGCCAGGCCGCCTTGCGTGTGTTGAACAGGCATGCGGACAGCAGCCTGCTTGCGTGCTCACTGCCATTGGGGCAGGGGGATGGCGCACCGGTCCCAGAACAGCACGCAGGCGACCACCTGCGAGCGCGGCGCCTTCGCACACAACCCGAAGGCGGACAGCAACGCACTCAGCGCTGCAAGCCCCGCGTCGGGGGCTATAGCCCCGACGCCCAGGCGCGCCATGCGTGCCAGACCTGCACGCGCGGCCATGCCCGCGCCAGCCCAGGCGCCCCAAGCCACGCTCAAGGAGCCGACGCCCTGCGGCACCCATGGGCAGAGCGCTTGCAGGAAGTGCGAGCGCCAGCGTGCTCATGCACCCTGCGCCGGTGCTCATGCAGGTGCTGTGCAACAATGGCTCACATTTGTGGCCCGCGCTGCGCGAGTGCACCGACACACTGTGTGCCGCTCAGCAGTCACGCAGCGAGCTGGCTGGGTCTGCCTGTGTGCATGGCGTGCGCGCACCATGACCTGCAGCTGCGCGGCGCATGAGTCGAGCCAGGCATTGGCGCCCGCATACCCCGCCTGCCCAGCAGACCCCAGGGCGCCCGCAATGCTGGAGAAGAAGGCCGCCGCGGTGAGCGGGTGGTGGGCGGTCGCTGCGAGCGCGGCCTGGCTGCCCGCCACCTTTGAGGCAAATGCGGTGCGCACTGCTGCAGGGCGCAGCAGGCGCAGCATCGCGTCCGCAAGAGCGCCGCCCGCGTGCACCAGGCCCGCCACCTCTGGGCCTGTGGAGGACGGGCATGCACTTGTTACGGCATGCCTGGACTGCATGCCGCGCTGGGTCAGGGAGTTGCCGCACTGAGTCGGCAACAGCTCGGTACTGCCAGGTCTGCCATCGTCAACCAAGGAACCATGTATGCTCACAGAAATGACTTTCACATCGTCGGCGTAAGAGCTGCCGGGGCTGCGCACCGTGCACTTTGGAGTGCGAAGCGGCGTATTGCATGTCCGCCACGCTAGCGGCGTCACAGGCCGCCACAGTCACTGCACTGGCCCAGCCCTGAGGCCCGTCGCCTGGCTGAGGGAGTCCCCGACCACTCCGTCCGAGCAGCATCAGATGCCGCGCGCCTGGGCCAGTCAGGGGCCACAAGCTGACATGAGCGTGACATGGGCATTCGCAGAAATGTACAACCCACTGCCATCCATTTGTGCTGATGCGCAGGTCTTGCTCTCTGTGTCCGCACCTTGAGAGGCCAGCCATTGCGCAGTGAGCAGCCCCAGTGCGCCTGTGCCGCCCAGGACCAACCAGCGCCCTGCCCGGCCGTGCCGCGCGGGTGCAGGCGGCGTGCAGACAACCTTGCCCACATGCTGCGAGGCTGCGAGCTGTCGCATGGCTGCAGCAGCAGACGCCAGAGGGTAGCGCAGCATCGGCAGCGGCGCAAGTGCACCTGACAGCAGTGGCGGCGTCGGAGCACCGCACAGGAAGGCGGCAGGCCCGCCTTGTGCCGATACCATGCACCAGCAGCGGCGAGTGATCAACAACACATCATGAGGCCCCACAACCTGGGCGGTCAAGCTGAGGGCGAGCTGGGCTGTTGCGAGGAGCACTGCAGCGCGCCTTGGACGAGCTGCGAGGACAGGTGCGAGAGGGAGGCCGCCACGGCCGACGGCGGCCAGAAGTCGATGGCGACCAAGCGGTGCGCAACGTCCGGGCGCTCCTGCGCCACGCGCGCCGGCGACCAGATGCTGCGCTTGCCCACCTCCACAAACGCGCCGCCGCATGCCAGGACCGCCAGGGAGGCCGCGACCATGCCTGCCATCCTCCCCGCGCTCTTGGTGGTCAGATGCAGCTGGCTGCACACGGTGACACGGAGCACGCTGGCATGGTGTTGCTACTTTTGCCAATGGCCTGACACTGGCAAGGCACGCTGCGTTTAGCCAGCCGAACACTGCATGCGCAGGCGCTCTGCCGGGTGGTGGCATGCGCGCGTGTGCAGAGCACACCTGGCGAGGTGAGGGAGTTCAGGACAGCCTGCGGGTGCCCGCCGCCGCCCGCAGCTAGCAGCCCTTCTACAAAGCTTGTGCTCCGAGACGAGTGCACACACTGCAGGCCCGCCCCGCGCAGGCGCACGCGCTTGGCAGCGCTTCCTGCAGTGCCCAGCGGCAGGCCGCCGCATGCGCGGCAGACCTGCACTGCTGCCAGGCCCAATCCACCTGCCGCCGCCGCAACAAATCTGTGAGCTCCGCATTGGCCGTTGTCAGCATAGTGCTAAGCTCGCGTGCATCGCAAGAGCGAGGTGCTCCCTGGCCAGCACAGCTCCATTGGACGCACCTTGTCAGGAACACCCGCGACCCTGGTGCTAGACAGTGCTTGCTACTCGCAGGGCAACTTTTACCAACAGTACTGCATTGCCTGATACCCGTGTGCATTTACGCGCCTGTAGCAGCATGGACAAGCACGGTTAAGCCGTGACGCATCGGCGTGGATTGCAGCAGGCACGTTGCTGCGGTCAGAAACACGGTTGGCATTGCCGCGGCCTCCGCCGTGGCCATGGCCGGTGGTTGGTGCCAGAGCGTGCGCGCATCTGCGACGATGGCCATGCCCAGACAACCAGTAGCCTGGCCATACACCGCGTCGCCCACCCTGTCCCGCGGCCGAAACAAGCGTGTGAGCTGCCAGATTGGGCATCCAGTCGACATGCACCAGGTCCAAAGGGCAGGGCGCGCATGTGTGTGCTTATGCCCAGGCGCGTGTGGGACGCATTGTCACGGGATACAGGCGAAGTACGCGCCTGAAGCGGTGCCGCCAGCTGCGGCCAACGGCAGCAACCGTGCCTGCACAGTCGCCGCCAGGCGCGCCGGGGTCTCCAGGGTACAGACCCAGCACGTTCAGCACGTCCCGGAAGTTCAGGCCAACGGCGGCCACAGTCACCGCCACCTGCACGCGCGCACCGAGCTCATTACCTGGTGGCATGATGCACGGAGGTAGATCGGGGCGGCGCTCGCGCGCCTGGTTGTCTCCAAGGCACACTGGCTGGCATGGCACCGCGGCAAGCCCTGCGAGCGACCCGCGCGGATGCGGCAGCAGCTGCAGCGGCTCGTGCGCATAGCGCGTGAGGCAGCTCAGCAGGCGTGCTTCAGAGTTAACGCGGCCGGCCAGTCCGTCGCCGAGCACGCCCGCAGCTGGTGCAGCGCCGGTCTGCACCTGCCAAGGGCAGCAGTGCCCCTTTTATGCACAGAGAAGCGTTGTTTTTCCGGCGATGTGTCCCTGATGACTGGCGCCCTTGCAAGCGTGTTTATGGCTGCGTGAGGTTGGTCGACAGCAAGAGGCAACTTGTGAGCGCACCTTAGAAAAACGCGTGGGCGGGCTGGAGCAGGCGGGGTGCGAGCGCAGGGCAGTCCAGAGCGTGCCAGGATGTTCCAGCGCCGCTGTCCTGAGCAGGCCCCACAGCGCGACGGTCCGCATGCCCTGCTGAGGAGCTGCCCCGTGGCACACCCCGCCATCCTCGCGCAGCACTGCGGCTATCTCTGCCCGCTCTGTCTTCAGGCTGTGCTGCACGAAGGCGAGGACGCGTAGGAAGGAGCGAGTCGCCGCAGCAGGCGACGCATCATGTGTCCCGTTCGGTATCACGCATGTTTGCGCGGATCCGTCCACTCCACGGGCGTATAGGTGGGCGGCGTGCTGTAGAGCGCGTTCATGCGCCGCGACGCGAGCATCTCCTGTGCCCGCTGCCTGTGCCTGGACCTCGTACAGCATCCGCCCTTGCGCGGCTGCAGCGCCACCGCCCGCAGCGCTGGCCTGCACCCAAGGACCCGGGACATGGGACGGAGAGCTCGAGCATCACCATCCATGGTCTGCACACTTGATCAAGCGAGCGTAAGCGCCTGACGCAGCCGACTGCATGAGGCCATACCTGCGGCAGCGGCATGGGAAGGGTCGCCAGGCCCTGCAGGTGCATGGCTGAGGCGGCGCGGCAGCCAGGCACCCAACATGCGCTGGTTATGGCGGTCCCGGATTCCTCTGGAGGGCGCATGGTTGCTGCCCATCCGCCACGAGGCGGGTGTGTATCAGCTGGGGCTGCATAGGCCTCAGCTGCCACGGGCACGCGGACGCAGAGCGCCGCGCGCTGTGCAGCGGGCAGCACGCCCAAGTGCAGGCATGCGTCCCCGACGGCTGGGTGCAGGGAGTAGGCCGCAGTGCGGGCAGCGCCCTGCCTGCACGGCTCCGGCAACTGGGCCAGGCTGCTGCAGGCGGCCTGCTGAGCCCTGGCCGACAGGCGCGCGTGCTGCCTATGCAGCCAGCGGCGCACGCTGGCGGCAGCATGCAATGGCGCCACCGCTACGGCTGGTCCCCCAACGGTGCACTGCATGTGGGTCGTCGTTCCGGGCGCAGCGGCGCCGCTCAGTGGGCCGCTGGTCGTCACAGCCAGCTGCCCATACGAGGCAGACATGGCCACGCTCACTCCAGCCGAGGACAGCCGTGCTGCTGGTGGCAGCATCAGCGGAGCTGGGATGCTGAGGCCGGACAGCTGCAGGCTGGCACCAGAGGCTGTGCTGCCGCAGCGGGCTGCCGCGACGCCCATCTCAAAGAGCGCCGTTACGGCCATCAGCGCCCGGCCCTGGACCCTGCAATGCAGTGCAGCGCACTGCCACTCAGTTTGCTTGCAACACGGCCTTCATGAGCACTTGCGTAGCTTGTTTCGCGCCTGTGGTCCGCCAAGAAGGCCAGGCCTGCAGCTCCAATGTTCACGCTAAAGGTCATCATCGATTGGTTGTGGGCGCTGCCAGCAACGCGCTCCACCAGAGGGTGGGCTGACGGTGCTGGCGAACATCGTGTGCGCTGCCAGACACTGTGAGGACTGTCCACAAGGTGCGCGTCCGACGGTGGTGCCAGGAGCGCATGCGCGTTGATGCCGCTCATGCCGAAGGAGCTGGTGCCTGAGGCAGTGCGCGCACCGGATGCAGTATCACGTTAAGCAACACGAGCACCCAATGGTGTTGTGTACCTCTGCAGCTCCTTCACATGCGCGCACCTGTCAAGTCAGAGCGCCCGCGGCGCCAGGCGCCTGACAGCTGCCGCGGCAGCAAAGCGGTGCGCTGCCACTCAGAGAGCGCCGCTACGACATATGGGTTGAGGCTGCGAAGGAGCTGACTCGGAGCATTAGCATCCACGCTTATCATTGCCATCTGTATGCCACTCGCACCTGCGCCAGCTCAAACGCATCCTTGAGTTGTGAACCAAATCCCCTGCGGCAAGCTAACACACTTTAGGGATCTTACCGGCGGTCCCCTCTGTGTGACCGTAGCAGGCCTTGATGGATGGAAGCGCCAGCGGCCCGCTGCGTATACCTTCATCGTACAGTGATGCACCAATGGCGCTCACCTCTGCTCAGGCACAGACAGCAATGCTCACTGCTGGCAGACATGGACAAGTAGCACATGCAAAGTTCCCTCGGCATTCAAGTGCGCCATTGCCTCCTTTGCATGCTTGCATGGAGACCGCGCACAGACGGAGCAAAGGAGTCCAGGGCTGGGGGCTTGCCAATGGGGTCACCAAGCGGCGTGCCGGTGCCATGCACAGCCACCGCCAAGAGTCTGCTGGCGGGGCTGCCTGCTGACATCAGAGCGTTACGCAAGAGAGCTGCTTGTGCAGGGCCGTTGGGCGCTGTGAGGCTGCTGGAGCGGCCATCCTGGTTGACGGCCGATGCCTGCAAAAAACATGCCAATATCAGACACGCGTCTCCAAACAGCAAGCTGCGACACCCCGCAATAGCAGACTACCCCTACCTGTATGATGGCAAGGGGCGCAGCCTCTGCCACCATACTGAGCAGCAGCACTGCAACAGCCTCGCCGCGGCCGTAGCCATCCGCCGCTGCGTCAAAAGTCTTACATCGGCCTGCGGGCGAGAGGGCCTGCGCATGTATGTGCACATGGCAAGGTGTTAGTGGCGTGCCTCGTGCCACAAAGCATGCCAAGGACTAACTGGAGCACAGTCGGGGCTCACCTGCAGCTGCGTGATCTTAACAGTGGTTTTCGGCGACAGCAGCAGGTTCACGCCAGCAGCTACAGCGCTAGTACTCTCGCCGCTGCAGATGCCTGCAGCAAAGATATCATCGCAGACCATGCCCAGAGTTCTGTCATGTGAGCACCTCATACAAAAGCAGAGGGGAGCGCACTTGCTCGAGCTAGGTGGGTGGCAACCAGGGAGGACGAGCAGGCGGTGTCCGTAGAGACGCACGGCCCACCTAATCCAAACGTATACGACAATCTGCCAACCAAAAAGGGCGCCGTGTTGCCTGTGCTTGCTGCTGGCGCAGTGTCCAACACACCCTGCGTATTTCAATCCAATGTTTCACATCTAGCGCTCCCGACTTAGCCTCCGGTCCCCAACATGTGGGCGCTGTAACCTGAATGGCAATGCTGTATGCGCTATCTCATGTCAACACCATCTCTTAAAAAAAGTAAACCACGCAGACGCACCAGTGAGGGCAGGGTGTCGATGTAGTCAGACGCCCACATGCAGCCAACATACACGCCAACCAGCCTCCCGGCAGTTGATGCTGTCCTGCTTGCTGCCAGGACCTCCTGCAGAACCCCGGCACATTACGATTTGTTTTAGACGCTTCTGATATCATATTGCAGCCACATGCCGCTCACCAGTGGCAGCGCGGGTGGGCAGATGGCACGGCGCCAGAAGGCAGTGAGGGCATCACACCTGAGTGTGCTCCAGGAGCAGGCGCGCATGGGGGTCCAGCACAGCAGCCTCGCTGCTGGCGAGCTGGAAAGCCGCAGCATCAAATGCCTCTGCGCCTTCCAGAAAGCCGGCATATCGCGTCGCAATGGTGCCAGGCCCGCCCAATGTGTTGTGCAGACGCTCGGCGTCCCAGCGTTGCAGCGGCGTGTGTGTCTGCACGTCAGCGCCATCGAGTACACCCGCGGCAAAACCTCTCCTGCCTGGAGACCAGTCCGGCCGGGATATCAAGTGAGCATGACTTACATTTGTCTGTGCAGCTTGGGGCTCTGAGCAAGAGGCATACCTGCTGCCGCTGCCTCCGGGTACTGAGAGGAAACATCCACCACGTGCACAGGCGCGAGGCGTTGCATGCCCGGCATGCTGCCAGAGACAGTGCTCTGGGTGGCGCGACCTTGCGGACTCGCATGGAGGCGCGCCATGATGTACCGAGCAATTCCAGAAGCTGTTGGGTAATTGAACAGGGCTGCTGGTGGCAGCGCCATGCCGAAGCGGTCTGCCAGTGCTGTGTGCAACTGCACGGCGCCCAGCGAGTCCAGGCCCGCCTGCATACACGCTTGGGCATGTGCGTCAGTGCGTTCTTTACAACATTGCACAACGAGCATTCTTCAGTGTCGACACGCTGACGTGTGCAGACAAGAAGTCTGACGAGGTGCAGGAAGAGACAAGCAAGGGAGCCGCCTCACCTCCATGAAAGGTGTGTCGGCCTGAATCGAGCCGCCCAGCACGTCTGCAATCACGGCCAGAGTCTCCTGCAGCACCTCAGCGGCCCGCCCATTAGTGCCTGCGTGCTGGTGCTGCCATGCGGCCGTACCTTGGACCCTTGTCGGCTGCAGGGGTTGCGCGCGCGACACCACAGCTGGTAACAGACTGCGGATGGTGGGGAAGTCGACCACGAGCGTGGCTGGCATGCTCGTCCCAAAACGTGCCGCTATGGCGCTCTGGAACTCTATAGCACCCAGTGAATCGAGGCCAGCGGCCATGAAAGGCTCGTCTTGGCCGATGGCCCTGCCGAGCACGTCTGCGGCGATGCCTGCAACATGCAAGGCAGGGGATATCAAGCAGAGACATGCCTTGAGGACAATTCCTGGGGAACTGTGACTCTCACCCTGTAAGATGTGCAGTGCTTCCAAGCCCGCTTCCGGAGCATGCACGTCGGCGGGTGCTGCGGCTGCCATGCATGCTCTATCCGTGACAAACTGGTCAAACATGGTCGAATTCTCATGAAGGCGCCCTGCAGGACCACATGTCATGCACAATGGCATGACATGCTTCCTAGCGCTGCCGTGGCACAAGCACAGCGCAAAGGAAAGACGGCTTGGGCCTGTGCACACCTTTGAAGAAGACGGGCCAGTCAAAGACGCTGGCTGCCAAAGTGGGCGGCAGCTGGCTGGGTGTGCCGCGTAGGGCAGCCGCAAGCACAGCAAGGCCGGTGGCTGGCGCGAGGGCGCCATGACCCTGCCGGGCCAGGCGCGCCAGGAGGCCCGCAGATCGGGCTGCCAGGCCATGACCGGCCCATGCGCCCCACATCACGCTTGTGCAGGGACGGCCCTGCACACGGCCAGACCACCGCACTTAGTCGCATGCGGCTGTCCCCGCTGCATACCTGGTGGATAGCGCGCCATGCACAAGCACGGCTGATGGCTATTGATGTCGAGAGCTTCTTCGATATGCTCCGCACCTGGCTGCTGTGCATGCATGCCATGGCGTCCAGGGCAGCATTTGCAGCCGCGTAGCTCCCTTGCCCCGCGCTGCCCAGCAGTCCTGCAATGGACGAGAACAGCACGGTGGCAGCCACCGCCCCCGCTGCCAGGCGCGCCAGCACACCCCGCCCGCCCGCGACCTTCGGCGCAAATACCGGCCGCAGAGTGCCCATGCCTTGCCGCTCCAGCAGGCCATCGGCCAGCAGCCCGCCCGCATGCAGCAGTGCCGCTGTGGCGCGGGGAATGCTGGCGGCGACTTCGCAGTTGGTGGCCAGGTCACAGCGGGCGGCCTGAATCAGCGCCGGGCCAGCGACCAGCCCCAACAGGGCCGCGCCGGGCTCCGCGCGGCCGCTCCGGCCGAACAGAAGCAGGGATGCTGGGGCCGGGCCTAGGAGCAGCCACTGCGCTGACAGGCGGCCCAGGCCGCCCAGGCCGCCCGTGACAATCACTGGACCCATTGCGCCATCCAGCATGCTGCCTTTCAGAACCCCTGGCTGCCTGCGGGCGCTGGGGAGCAGCGGCAGCAGGAGCTCGCACAGGACGCAGCGCCCTTCATGGTCCTGGGGGCCCATGACCTCGCTGGCGCCCAGGCCCACCATCACCTCGCGGCGTGACGCGCGTGCAGTCAGGCTACATATGCTCGCGCAGGCAAGCCTGGCACTTCCGCGCTCGGCAGCGGCGACGCGCTGCAGCGCCTGCGCGGCTGCGGCAGCAGCCGAGCAGCCGGCACCGGGCTGGCACGATGTGCTGCGGCTGGCTGTCACAACGATAGTCGGCCGGCCGTCCTGGAGTGTCTGCAGGCGATGCAGGCACGCTGCAGCGGCAAGTGCGGGCTCCTCAGCTCGGATCCACAGCCGCAGCGTGGCGGTCTCCTTGCGCATGCCCGCTGCCAGCGGCGGCCGGGCCTGCTCGCCGAGCGGCCAAGCCGCGCTGCTTGCAGGCAGCACAGCTTGGCGGCTGCTGGCATACATGGGCATGCGCGTGTCCTGCATCACAACCCCGGGCTTGTGAGTGTGTACTGTGTCCCACAGCACTATGCAAACACCACGCAGCGGCACTTGGCACGCCTGGGTGCGCGGTGGCGCCGCACGGCCCCAGGCTGCGGTGCGCCTCGACAGCAGCCCGCGGAGCGCCGTGCTCACTCTGCGCATGCGCGCAACGCTGCCGCGCCATGTCACCCCGCTCGTCTGAGAGCCTGCATCATCTGCATTGGCAGTCGCCGCGGTGCCCCAACCGCCCGCCCAGGCATCCGCAGCGTCAAACACGGTGTACGCTGCGGCCGCTACCGGGACAGGGGCGGCGCCGGCAGCAAGCACCGCGCACAGGTGCAGCCCCGCGTCGCCAACAGCCGGATGCAGGATGTACCCTGCACGGAAGGCAGAGGCGCGTGTGAGGACCAGCAAGTATGCTGGCCTGTGGGCAGAGGCAGCATGCCTGTTGGCATCAGCCGCATGCGCAGACCTGCAACCTGTGCACGGGGTAGCACGCCCACAGCCGCTGCCCCAGCTGCCGAAGGCTCTGGCGGCAAAACGGCCAGCACAGCTTGCCGCTCCGCGACCCGTGCAGCAGTGTGTTCACTCTGGGCCGCGGCGCTGCAGCGCGCAAACGCAAAGGCTTTCTGCCCGGGGCTCCAAAGCTCCATGGTGCCCCGAGCCAGGTCTGTTACGCTGTTCACGCCCGCCATATCCCTGCGTGCAACGCCCGCTTCACAGCGGCTGAGCCTGCGCGACCGCGTGCCATGCCTGGGCAGGCAGGGGTGGCACCCACGTTGGTGCCCGCGGCAGGGCGAGCGGGCGATCAAAACTGATGCGCGCTAGTGCTGCCGGGCTGCCTTCCTGGTCGCCAAGCATCGCCCGGCTGCTGGCCACAGCCATCTCCAGCATGGCCGCTGCAGCAAGCAGCACCAGGCCTTGCACTCTGTGGTCCGCCAGGAAAGCCAGCGCCGGCGCTTGCAAGTCTGCTGAGAACCTGTTGCCATGCCAAGCATACCACTCAAGGCGTCCTTGCGTGTGGGAGCGCCAGGTGCTCTCAACACCCACCCAGCAGGGAGTGCCGTTTACCTGGCATGGCGGGCAGTGCACAATGCGGGATGCGCCAGGCGGTGCAGAAAGGGGCCTGGCCAGGCGCGCGCGGGCTGCCAGATCACAGGCGCGGCATCAGCCTGCGCATGTGGCATGCGGCTGCAAGCCTGCAGCAGCGCGTGCGCGTTGATGCCGCTCATGCCGAAGGAGCTGGTGCCTGGCACGGGCGAATGCGTGGCCGTTCAGCGCCTGAGCCGGCAGCTTCCTGACCACGGAGCAAGTCCGGGAGCGAAGACGTGCCGTGCCTGACACTCGCGCGTTTGCGGCCAGTGGCGTCACGTGGGGAGCCGACTGGCGGGGCAGCGCCGGCGAAGTCGCGGCTGCGCTCGACCAGCCACCCAGTGCGGCGCAGACATGCGCATTGACGGTGCGCAGGCATTTCACAGCTGGCGCAGCACGTGCGGCCGCCACATGGAGCGCCGCCAATATGCCCGTCAGCCCGGCAGCGCCCTCCGTGTGCCCGAAACACGCCTGCGGCAGGAGCGCTCCTGTGTCTGCATGCAGCATGTGCACCGCTGAAGGCACTTGCACACTGGTGACCTGCCATCTGGCGCCCCCAGGAGCCTGATTTGCTGGGCAGCACTAGGAAGGGCACGCGCGCCTTCACGGACGCCATCACGGGCGGCCCTGGCGCCTTCCCTGTTGCCAGTGCGCCAGCCAGGGCCGACACCTCGATGGGGTCGCCCAACGGCGTCCCAGTACCATGCACGGCTAGAGCGGCCACGCTGCTTGGCTCCCAGCCGCTCGTGACCAGCGCACTCGCCACCAGCGCCTGCACCAAGTCGCGCTTAAGCGCCCCACGGCGGCGCAGCGACTGTGCTATGCTGAGGGACTCCACCTGACAGCACTCGGCATGCCTGGCGGCAGTTATGCAGACAGCACAGATATTTACCATGCTGTGCCTGGTACGGGCAAGGTCGTCAGGCGTCACCTGCTGCGAGGGCCCGTTGGGGGAGGTGAGGCTGCTGGAGCGGCCGTCCTGATTCACTGCGCTGCCGCACATCAGCGCCAGTGCTGGCTGGGGCGGCCCAGCAGCTGCAGAGTGCAGCACCATGGCCACAATGGCTTCGCCGCGGCCGTAGCCATCGGCCGCCGCGTCAAACGTCTGGCAGCGGCCCACGGATGACAGAGCCTGACATGTCAAAGTTTAGTCAGGCCTCACGAGCAGAGAGTGTGTGGCAGGTGCCTGGGTTACCAGGAGAATGTACGGTCAGCGGTCTGGCATGCCTGCAGCTGGCATATGCCGGTGGTGGTGTCATGGTGAAGCATGAGGTTGATGCCTGCCGCCACAGCGGACTTGCAAGCCCCTCCACGGATGCCTGCGCAGTCCATTGATCCTCAGACAGGTGGGCCGGGTGCACGCGCAGTCGTTGCGCGTGCTGCAGCAGCGCAACGGGCGTGCCGTGGTGCGCATTGTGGGCGGCCACGAGCGATGACGAGCAGGCGGTGTCGATGTTGTGGCAGGGGCCCTGCAGATTGAACGTGTATGCCAGCCGGCCTCCCTGGTAGGGTGCGCCCACGCCCGTCATCACCGCCGCGGTGGACCCGATGCCGTATGCGTCACGCAGCAGTGCGCCTGCAGCGCGGCATGGCACGATGCCGCTCACCCATCGTGTCAGTCCTCCTTGTGAAGCAGGAGCGTGGCAGGGAAAGGCCGTGGTTGAGCGCTGCTGCAAGCGCGCTGGCGGGCGCACCATAGTCGGTGAACATGCAGCCCACGTAGGTGCCGGTGTGGCGGGCCCAGCCAGGCTCCCCCATGGCTTGAACGTCTGCCGCGCCCAGGACCTCAGCCGTCACCTGCGCGTGGCTCAAGCCTGAGGAGGCAGCGCTCCCTGAGCGTGAGCCCCCACCGCACAATGCCATGTCGACTGCACCTGCAGCAGCAGGCGCGTCTGCGGGTCCATGGCCACCGCCTCGGCTCGCCGGTGGCGGAAGAAGAGGGCGTCATGGAGGTCCACATCCTGCAGCGCGGTCGGTCGGGTGTCGTGCGCGCAGGGCAGCACCTCACGCGACATCGCACTGACCTGCGCGGGCTCGTGCCTGACAGAAGGCGGCGGCCATCACGTACGCCTTGCCAGGAGCGCCGGAGGGGTCATAGTGCGCACCAGCGTCCCAGCGCTGCAGCGGCGCTTGACGTTGCAGTGAGGTCTCCCCCTGGAAGGTGTTGCAGAATGCGGGATACCCTGCACACGCGCCCTGCATGGCTCAGACGCTCGCGCGGCTGTCCCTGTGAGCACGCAGGCGCGCGCAGCGCTGCAGGCGCGCGCCTGTCCGTGAGCTGTTGCCAGGAAACCTGCATCCGATGCCGAGCACACAGCACTGCATGCGCGCGGCGGCATCGAGCGCGTCTACACCAGTGCGGATGGCATTTGGCTTGGCGGACACGGGCTGCGCAAGCTGCAGGATGCGGGCAGCCAGTGCTGCAAGCGATGGAAAGTCAAACGCCGCGGTCGCGGGCAATCGGATGGCAAACGCGTCTGCTATGGCGCCGTGCAATTCCACAGCGCCCAGGGAGTCCAAGCCCGCCTTCCCGTCACCGCCCGCGTGTCAGCCGCACACAGTGAGCGTTTGGTTGTGAAGTGTGTGCACCAACGTACATGCACGCCAACGGAATGCAAATGGTATGTCTCCTGAAGCACTGTGGACACGTCCGGCGTGCCCACCTCCACGAGTGGCTGGTCGTCTGTGACAGGCATTCCTAGGATATCGGCCAGCATTGCCCTGAGCCGCGGAAGTACAGTTGCAGACGCTGTTGGCCCCAAGGCGTTATTTGCCTGCAGGTTCCTGATGCCGCTCTGAGCAGGCCGGCCTGGCAGCTGCATGTGGCTGATGAAGGCTGCGAGCCGGCTGACAGTGGGATAGTCGAAGGCAGCGGTGGCTGGCAGGCTGACCCCGAACCCGCGCTCAATGGCGTCTCGCAGCTCGACTGCGCCAAGGGAGTCCAGTCCAGCCTGCAACGTGACACCTGTTAGTACCTGACGCCGTGATAACCCACGGGCGACACAGCTCTACGCTTTACCATCGGCCCGTACCTCAACGAGTGGCTGGTCTGCAGGCACATCCGCGCCGAGCACTTGTGCAGCCAGGGCAGCAAGCCGGGAGTGGACGCTTGCAGCAGACGCTCCGGCGTGTGCGGCTATGACGCATGCTGCGGGGCTTGTCGCGTGCACCGGCGCTGCCAGCTGCGCGTTTGGCAGAGCAGGGAGCCGCGGCTGTGCCAGGCTGCTGAGCACGCAGGCCAGCTGCGGGCGGGAGCGCAGCAGCTTATCCACAGCAAGAGGGCTGGCGACCCAGTGCGGCGCAGCGGCCGCCCTGCCGCGTGTGCTGACGAGGGCGGCCAGCACAGCCAAACCTTGCGCTGGCTGCAGCGCCTCCAGTCCTGTGAGGTCCCGCAGCCGGGCTCAGGCGTGAGCGGTGTTTGTCCAAATGAAAGCAGTAAGCTGTTTGGCAGCGCGCGCCTTGGCGGCCCAGGCGCTGAAGCAGCAGCGCACTCCGAGCAGCCATGCCGCTGCCAGACCATGCGCCCCAGCCGATTGCCACGGTTGCGGTCCCCTGCATGGGATATGCGATTCATGGCATGTAGGTGCTGAGCAGTAATTCATGCAGCCCCCCACGCTGTGTGGGGTCTCTGGCGCGCTGGCAGCTAGAGCTTGTGCCCCCTGGAGCATGATGCCATGCTCACCTGTGACTGTGACTCGGCAGCTGTGGAGTTCAAGACGGCGTTGGCGCCCGCATATGCGGCCTGGCCCGCGTTGCCCAGTGTGGCCGACACCGAAGAGAAGAACACCATGTGCTGCATCGGCGCGCATCTCATGCCCTGGAACAGCAACAGCCCGCCAGCCACCTGCGCATGCGCGCAGAGGTGCTGCCTGTAAGCGGCAGGAACGACAGCTGTCCACGGCTGCATGACATGCGCGCACGACAGGGACCTTGGACGAGAAGATTGCGCGGATGTCAGGTGCAGTCTGCTTGGCTAGGAGGGCGTCCGCAAGCACGCCGCTCGCGTGCAACACAGTGCATCGGGCGGCCAGCCCTCCCTGCACGCCGAGCACAAGTTCATGCCCTGCTGGGGTTCGGGTCAAACTGGCATCAGCTGGAGGCCATGCAGTCATAGCACGCTGTTGCGCGCCTGCACCACTCCGCGCATGTGATGCAGCGCCTCATCCGTGCTGGCCGCATCGCACCGCTGCAGGTGCACAACTGCGGCCGTCTGGCCCCCAAGCGCTGCAGCGCCGGCCAGCAGCCCGGCCGTCGCGCCCCGGCCGGACCGGCCCTGCAGCAGCACATGCTGCGAGCCCGCGCCCGCGCCGCGCGCGAGCAGCCACCGCGCACAGAGCATGCCCAGGGACCCCAAGCCGCCAGTCACGAGGTGGCAGCTCACTGACGCTGCGCATGCATCCGGCTGCTCAGCTGTGGGCAGCTCCGCGGCCAGCAGCCTGCGCACAGCACAAGGGAGGCCCGCTGGATGCAGTGCATGCATGTGACGCGTGACAGTGTCCATGACGCTTGCGTAAACTCATGGCACCCACACCTCGCCGCGAACGAGCAGCCGCTTCGCACGACCTCCGTCTGAGGGTCGCCGGCCCTCCTGCACGCGACGGCATATGGGTCCGCATCGATCAAAACGCACGCCCGCCCGGGCTCCTCCGCCAGCAGCGCCCGCACAACGCCCCAGACGGCGGCCCCCGCCGCATCTGCTTCATGCCGCGCCGCGCCCGCACCTGCGCCGCAGCGCCCCGTCCACACACGGAGTTCTCGATGATACTTCTGTGAATCCGTCGCAGCGCTCCCAGCAGACCCACCTGCCGACTGCGCTGCCCGCGTGAGGAGGGCCGCCGGCAGGGTGCCGGCGCGCGCCTGGCGCGCAAGCGCGCAGCTGGCGCGCGCTGCCTGTGCGGCGCCGCCCCCGGCGTGCACCGCAGCGCGCCAACTGCCACGCTGCTCGGGCGGGCCCGCAAGCCGGCCAGGCCGCCATGCAGCACCCGTGCTGCCGCTGCCGCGCGCACTGCGTGGCGCGTGCCGCAGCTCTGCTGGCTGTGCTGCATGCCACTGCTGCTCATATAAAAGCTTGCTCCGCCACGCCCGGGGAACATCAGCCCGTAGGAGGCTTGGGGAGGCTGCCGACCGCAGCGGCTGCAACGTGAGCCCGTGCATGTCCACTGCAGCGGCACCCGACAGTGCCAGGATGGCGAACGAGCAGGCACGCGAGCCGCTCGGCAGCATGCGGCCATCCGTGCAGCTGGCGCTGGGCCGCGCCTCCTGCAGGCAATCAAGGGCTGTGCTCGCGCTGCTGTCAGGTTTGACAGCAGCAGCCTCCAAGCTTGCAATGGGACGGCCGGCATCCAAGGCAGTGTTGCATGAGCGTCGCGCCTGGGCCACCAAAGTCAATGTCAGCGCGTCCAGCGCAACGGGCACTCGCGCTGCGGAAGCCAGTCCGCCGCGGGCCGAGGCATCCGTGTCGGGCAAGGCGCCGAGATGCGTGCACGCGTCCACGGCAGCCGGATGCGCAGCGTAGCCGTCGCGGCTGACACCCTGCTTCCTCGCTTGTCACCCTGTGTGCGCTGGAGGCGTGTGGTGTACATGAGCTTGGCACAGATCCCTGGGCGTGCCTGCATGTCGATCAGGCATGTGCCAGCACCGCGACTGATGATCCCACGCGGGGTCTGGTATATGCGGTGGCAGAGGATTGAGCTGCCGTGTGCAGGTTTGTCAGCCCTGGCTGTCAGCACTGCTGTACAGCGCGCAGTTAGGTACGTAGAGTCCCTGCATCCACTAGCGATGATCAGACGTGCTATCGCATTCGCAGAGAGGTAGCGCAGGAAGGGTCAACGATTGCTTGCACCAGTCCACCAGACCCAGGAAGCTGCAGTCCAGACACATGCAATGTGCATACCTGCCCCGCGCGGGCTTGAGCGCAAGTACACCACTTTCTGTCACCGTGCACACGAGTTGCGTGCGGCCTCCGCCACGCCCAGTCACCGCAGCCAGCAAAACCGGAGCATGGATGACGACGTTTGCGAGTGCATGCTGGCCCGGCGGCACATTCCCTGCAACACCCTCACTTGGCTCGGGGTCTGTGCCAGGTCGCCACCCTTGCCAGGTTAAACACGAGACGAAGGGATTTGTAAGTGAAACAAAACTACAAGGGCAAGCATTCCCAAGACGTGAGTGCCCATGTTGATAAAGCAAACAGCAGAGTTGTGACGCGCCGAGCAGTGTGGCGCTGGCAGCATAGCAGGCCTCGAACATGGCGGCGCCAGGCAGCAGCAGGCGCCCCGCCACGCGATGCTGCCGCAGCTCTGCCAGTGCCGCGCGGCCTAGGTCTGCGTGAAACTGTGCCAAAAGGGGCCGCGGCCTGGCGCCCGCGCTGGACCACATGCGGTGCGCGCGCGGAAGGTGCCAGTGCCGCTGACGGTCCCAGTACGGCAGGGTCGGTCCTGCTGAAGCGTGGGTGTGCGGCAGTCTGCGCGGCAGACACACCACCTCTGGGTGAAAGGCATGCACTGTCTGCAGCGGAATGACAAGGGCTGAGGTATGTCACGCTGTGTCTCCCTGAGCCCTGCCTCAGCACGCCCCTTCCACAGGCATAGCCGCACCTGGACAAGATGACGTGCGCATTGGTGCCCTGGAAGGCGAATCCGATGACGCCGCTGACGCCCGCGCGGCCGGCAGTGCAGGCTCGCTCGCAGGTGGGAGTGCCGCCTGCTTGGCGGGCCATGCACGCCAGCGGGATGGCACCAGAGCACTGCGGCAGAGCGGAGGCAACGTGCGGGTTGACGTGGGTGAGATGCAGGATGTCAGGCAGCAGCGCCTGCATCGATCTGCGCGCCCCTGTGCATGTCAGTGTTGAACAAGCATGCCATTGTCAAAATTTTAGAGCAGGTCAGAGAGGGCACCTTTCAAATGATTACAACTGTTTCTGGTTTCTGCAAGTGCATGGGACACAAATCAGGCAGTGCGGCGATGCATTTATATGCGCATGGCCAGCATGCCTTGCATCTGAGCGCACGACTGCAGACGCCCCCGCAGCTGGCTCGGCGTGACCCCGGTGGGCCTTTGCGGCGCCCAGCAGGAGCGGCGCCGTGCGCTCCCCCGCCGCCGTAAGCACAGCAGCGAGCGCGCCGACCTCAATTGGGTCGCCCAGCGGCGTGCCCGTGCCGTGCAGCTCCGCGCACTGGAGCGCGTCGGCGCTCAAGCCCGCATCGACCAGGGCGGCCCTGATGACCTGCGGCATTGCATCCACTGAACGTAATGGCTCGACATCCATGGCCCACAGCTTCGCATGCCCCATGCCTTTCACAACGTGGGGCTGATGGTCAGCTTGCTGGGTTATTCTCATCTCATGTGGGAGTCTGCAACACATCGCGCATCCGAGCACACCAGCTGAGGCCGCAGCAGACCTGCTGCTGCGAGGGCCCGTGCGGCGCAGTGAGGCTGCTGGAGCGGCCATCCTGGTTGACCGCGCTGCCCAGCAAGACCAGGCCGCCGGCGGGCCCCTCGTCTTTTTCACGCAGGCTCAGCCCCAGGACTGCGCACGCCTCGCCGCGTCCGTACCTGCCGCACCAACACCGTCATACCTTTTCAGCAGGTGGGGGGAGGAGCTCATCAGCTTCATCTGCCATGCCGTGCGTTCTGCCGTCAGCAATGCCAGCAAGCAGGGCAAGAGTGTTAAAAAAAGGTGCACTGTACTTGCAGCAGCAGCCGCAAATCAGGCATTTCGCGTTTTTAAGTGACGAGGTCGGCACCCGTCTGCCGCAGCATCAAGCGCCTTGCAGCGCCCGTCAGGGGCGAGCATGGCCGCGGCCGCCAGTGCGCCCACAGTCGCAGGCTCCAGCGTCAGCAGCGCCGCTGCGACCAGGCCGCGGCCGCACGCGCGCGCGCGCAGCAGGCCGGCCATCAGCTGCAGCGCTGTCAGCGAGGACGAGCACGCTGTGTCCACGGCCAGCGCTGGCCCTGCGCGATGGGCAGCCCATCACCGAGAGCGCACGCACTTGTGCACGTGCGGCGCATGCATGAGCCAGGGTGACATCCGCAGCGCGCCCTTGAGCGCGTATGTGAAGGCGACGCGGCCGGCGGCCACACTGAAGCAGCGCCCTGTCGTCTTATAAGCTTCGCTGCCGGGTCCCTGCAGCTTCCAGCAATGCTTCAGCACCCCATGGTGTGTGCTGCTCCTGCTTCTCGGCTGCACAAGTGTGGTGCGCGCCATGGTGAGTAGGGAGTAGTCCCAGAAGGACAGGCAGGTGACGACGGAGGTCGCACAGACGCCGTTGGCGGAGTCCTCGCAAGACTCCCACGCTCCCAGCACAGACCGTGCATCCTGTGTAAGCAGCCACATGGTGTGAAATGGCTATGCGCAGGGTGCGTCACCTGCTGCAGACAGGGCTGGGAGTGCCTCAAGTATGATGCGCTGCTGTGGGTCCAGGACAAGTGCTTCTGCGGGCGTAATGCTGCAGCTGTGGGTGTCAAAGAGGTCGATGTTGTCCAGGAACCTGCGTTCATGCTTGTCATTGTATGGCTGC
>JAABUY010001147.1_pt1 | contig 37592 bp, 43 predicted proteins | sample 5560271 | NCBI WGS metagenome assembly JAABUY01 (sample SAMN10711886, study PRJNA513374) | rock metagenome | isolation source: Antarctica rocks | place: Antarctica: Victoria Land, University Valley
CCCAATTGGACGGTGTTGTCAGAGCTGTTGCTACTGGCTAGAAAATTTCCTGTGGACGACCGGACACTGTGCGCCCCACCTGATCGTCTTCGATCCCCTAACTTTCGTTCACTGATTAATGAAAACCAGATGATGAGGTAGTCCAAGACCACAAATGCTGGAATACCCCCTTAGTACGAAGTAGAGTGCGTATCGATATTATTGTGAGCTGGACTACATAGCCAATCGATACAGTAGCTTCCCGATCTGACTAATGGCCGATACTGTACTTCGTAAGGTACATAGCAAACATCGGCAATACAATTAATAAGGAAATCATCTTGGAAGTCAAGACTTCGCGCGATGAGGACTTCCTCCCATTGAGCACAGAGGAATTCAGCACACAAGCAGCCATACCACGCGCCGTGTTACTGAACCCTTCTCACACCCAATAGCAAGCCCGCAGCAATGCCGCAACCAGTAAAGCAAAAAGCCCCCAAGGGCACTCACCCTTCCAATCCCACCGCCGAAAGCACAATCAGTACGTCTTACCCTCATCCCAACGTCCTCTCCCCCAATCGCTTCCCACACTCAAGAACTAACCCTCTGACAGCCGACCCCCGGTTCTCCAACATTCACACGGACCCGCGCTTCCGGCTGCCCAGCAAAAAACACACCCATGTCCAGCTCGACCGGCGCTTCTCGCGCATGCTGCGGGATGACGAGTTCTCCAAAAAGGCGGCTGTCGATCGGTATGGGAGGAAGTTGAAGGGGGATAGTGGACGAAGGGAGTTGGAAAGGTTCTATAGGGTTGGGGAGGATGAGGAGGGGCAGTGGGACGAGGATGAGGAGGTTGAGGTGGAATTGAGGAGGGTGAAGAGAGAGTATGATCCCGCTAGGGAGGGGGGTTTCTCGTCATCGTCATCTGAGGAGGAGGACGAGGAGGAGAGTTCGGCGGTTGAGGAAGAAGAGGAGAGGGGAGAAACTGCGGAGGCTATGGAGGGGTATGGCTTTGCAGACCAACAGGCTGGTCAAGACTCGGGTGTGCCCATGGGTGACATTTCGTCGCGCATTGCGGTGGTGAATCTGGATTGGGATAATATACGGGCAGCGGACCTCATGGCTGTATTTTCGAGCTTCGTGCCGGCGAGTGGGCGGATACTAAAGGCTTCCGTCTATCCGAGCGAGTTTGGGAGGGAAAGGATGGAGAGGGAAGAGATTGAGGGACCGCCGAAAGAGATCTTCGCAGCGGCGGAGGGAAGAGATGATGGTGTATCCTCCTCAAGTGAGGTTGAGGAGGGGGAACAGGCTGAGGATGAGGATGAAAATATCAAGAAATCGATTCTGCAAGAAGACAAAGGGGAGGAATTCGATTCGGCGAAGCTACGGAGATACCAGCTTGAACGATTACGGTACTGCTATGCCGTTCTCACCTGCTCATCTCCTACCGTCGCGAAGCAAATATATGATGCGGTGGACGGAACTGAATATCTTACCACAGCGAACTTCTTCGACTTGAGATTCATCCCCGATGACGTCGACTTTTCAGAGGATAGGCCTCGAGATGAGTGCGAGAGGATCCCCGATGGATATCGACCCAACGAGTTTGTTACGGATGCGCTACAGCACAGTAAGGTACGACTGACGTGGGATGCGGACGATGGTGCAAGGAAAGAGGTGCAGAGGAGGGCGTTTGCCGGTAGTCGTGCGGAGATTGATGAGAACGATCTAAAGGCTTACCTGGGAAGCGATAGCTCTGAAGATGAAGCGGAGGAGACTGTGGTGGCTGATGCCTCGACGATGGTCGCAAATGATGAGGACGGCGTTGCAGAGATCGACAAAGTCCCATCGAAAGCGTCAAAGAAGGAGCGGGAAAGGCAACGGATGCGCGCCCTACTCGGACTTGGAGACACACCCGCTTCGTCAAATAAAAGATCGAAAGCCGCCACCGGTGGTCCAGTGGGTGATATGCAAATCACATTCTCTTCCGGCCTCTCCGCAGCCCCAACCACGGGCGGCATATTCGAAAACGAACCCGAGCGTGAGGAAACGACAGTAGAAAAGTATGTGCGGAAAGAGAAAGAGCGCAAGGCCCGAAGGAAGGAAAGGATGAAAGGGGCTCGGAATGGCGAGACTACCGCCGCAGACGACACGCCTCACTCAAAAGAAGCCGAGGAAGCACCACCAGACGCCGACCTCGGCTTCGACGACCCCTTCTTCACCGCCCCAGCCGACGACCACGCCGCCGCCAGCGCCCAGCGCAAAGCCGACCGACTTGCGAAACGCGAGCAGCGCGCGGCCGACGAAGCCGCCTCGTCGGCCCAGCGCGCCGAGCTCCAACTGCTGATGTTAGACGACAAATCCAGCGACGTCAAGCATTTCGACATGAACGAAATTCAGAAGGCGCAGAAGGCGGCGGGCAAGAAGGGAAAGAAGAATCGGAAGAGGAAGGAAAGGGAGGGAGGGGAGGGAGAGCAGGATTGGTTCGAGATGGACGTCAAGGATCCGAGGTTCAGCAGCTTGTTCGAGAGTCATGAGTTTGCGATTGATCCGACGAATCCGAGGTTCAAGGGGACGGAGGGCATGAACGCGCTGTTGGAGGAGGGGAGGAGGAAGAGGGGGCGGGGTGGGGAGGATGGGATGGATGGGGGAGGGCGAGATGAGAGTAAGCGGTCGAAAGTGGAGGTGGCGGATGCGGATGCGGATGCTGGGGATGGGGAAGATCTGAAGAGGTTGGTGGAGAAGGTGAAGACGCAGCAAGGTATCAGTCACACATAGACTTTGTTGAGGGAAGCGTGAAAGATATGTACATAGCTTGCAGCGAGAAAGCCACACAGACAGGCATTCATGCAGAAAGGACTTGATGTAGAAGTAGGCAATGCGCTCCATACCACGAGTTGCGGCCTTGTCTTCGGCGGTTACCCACTGGATTAGGTCGTGAAGGAGCTTGTCAGGGGAGAGCAGTCCCAAGACCTACTTGGAGAACAGGATCTTGTAGTTGGCTGCCGTCGGTGACAAAAAAGGCTTGAAGCTAATCTGCTCAAACTGGAACAGAGTTGACATGTTTACAAGTCAACACAACATGACCGCCGGCCAACCACAACAGCCTGGCTTCCTTCTGGTCAAGTCTTACGGTGCTGAGGAGGTCTTCGACTATCGTGAAGCAAAGTGCGCTGAGAGGATTGTACGACTGCGCATCCCGACTGCCGTATGTAGCTTCTGAAGCGCTAACTCGTTGTCTGGCCAACACAATTCAACGAAGAACAACGTTCCGCCCCTGGACTGCATCACTACCTCGTACCGTCGAATCAACGCAAATTGCTGTGCCGCAACCGGTCAGCAGGTGGCAGATACATACATTTTGACCAGAATCCAGAGCAATTGGGTGCTGGGTCCACCAATCTTTGGCGAGGAGTGCACATGGCCGGCACCGTACCGGCGATCTGGATCTCCGTCAAAAGTTATGGGACACCGAAGCTGAACAGGACATGATGCACAGTTCAGCCGACAGAGTGCACAGCAATACAGCCAACCGGATGCACAATCAGCCGAACACAATTCACAATGCACGCCTCAGTCAGGTGTGAGTTCAACATGTCTGAACGCGTTTGCAAAGGTAAACAAACCTTGAGGCGCCCCGTCCTCGTGGAATTGAAGCACGCATTATTCTGTATTCAGTATTCTGCTCTTTGACACAGTGGTTCGGTTGCTCGAGTTCCGCTTGTGCAGAGAAAATCCAACTGCTGAGCTGTAATAGTTTGGTTGCCTGCAATGATATATAATAAATATACCGCCTGGGTTCTTTCACGACCTTGGCTCAGCACATTCAAGCTGCAATCATTCTTGCCAGCAAGAGACCTCTCTCACCTTGAAGCTCGCGGGCAATCATGCCTGTAACTGAAGGCCAAGATAAGCTTCCACCTCTCGCTCTCTCTGGAGTCCTCCCGGGAGATCATGCATCAAGTGAACAAGTTGCGAAACCAATCCCGGATCTGGAAGCGGCAGACTATGAGACTGGAGTCCGAGATGGAAGAGAGAAGGATACTTCGTTGACAAACATTACAGAAGAACGGACGCTACATGACCAAAACATTGTGTCTTGGGATGGACCAAACGATCCACTTAATCCGCAAAACTGGTAAGTCACCTCGCTTTGCTGCTTGATATAGGGCTTTTATAGTGTCTGCTCTTTCCAGTGCGCAATTATGTCAATTTGCTGCCGTCAAGAACAGCAGCATGCCGTCCCACTGATGCTCTAGGAACGTGTCCATAAAGACCTTCGGTCTCAACTTGAATTTCAAAATTCGGTGCCCTGTGCTGACTGTTAGCAGGTCCGGTTGTCGGAAATGGAGCAATGTCGCCGTCCTATCTGGACTGTCCCTCATCATAGCACTAGCCTCGTCCATGTTCGCACCTGGTGTGCCAGAAGTCATTGCGGACTTTGAGGTCACCAACAAATTGCTTGCCACGTTCGTGGTGTCAGTGTATGTTCTAGGCTTTGCAATGTAAGTTGCCAGTACTCCATGCCACCACAACTGGTGAAGCATAAGCCGTTGACTGCGCTGGATTTTTTGCTCCATGATGTTCGGCTCCTGTAATGCAACATGGGCTAACTTACACTGCAGGGGTCCTCTGGTTGTTGGCCCACTGAGTGAACTCTACAGGAGAGTACCAGTCTATCATGTCTGCAACCTCTGCTTCATTTGCTGTACGATCGGCTGTGCACTCTCGACCAACATGAACATGTTGATGGGTTTCCGGTTCCTTGCAGGCGCCCTTGGCGTCGCTCCAATCTCCAACGGAGGCGGTACCATCGCCGACATTATGGTGGCTGAACAGCGAGGTGCAGCCATGGCCATCTATTCCATCGGACCTCTACTAGGTCCAGTCATTGGGCCTGTCGCTGGAGGCTTTCTCGCAAAGGCAGAGGGCTGGCGCTGGGTCTTCTGGGTATTGGCTATAGCCACAGGTGTCCTCACCATTGCTGGACTTCTCGTCCTGCGTGAGACATACGCACCAACTATACTCGCACGCAAGACAAAGCGATTACGGAAGGAGACTGGCAATCTAGATCTACGCTCCAAGCTTGACCTGGGAGTTTCGTCCAAGGAGCTCTGAACTCGAGCTATAGTCCGGCCGGCCAAGCTGATGTTCCTCTCGCCAATCTGTGCACTGATGAACATCTACACGGCCATCGTCTACGCAATCCTTTATCTACTCTTCACGACCTTCACTTTTGTGTTTTAACGTGACTATGGCTTCTCTGAAAGTACCGTCGGCCTCGTCTACATCGGGACGGGCATTGGCATGATCCTCGGGCTCGCCATATTGGGAGGAAGCTCGGACCGTATCATGAAGCATCTTGCGGGCAAGCACAACGGCGGCAAGCCAAAACCCGAGTACCGGTTACCACTACTGATGTATGGCGGTCCACTACTTCCCGCTGGACTGTTCCTGTACGGGTGGACAGCACAATACCAGGTGAGTAGCTGTGCTACCGTGGACCCAAAGACTCCACCCCCGCGTGCAGCATTGGTTCAGGTGTGCGCTGACAGCAAAGAACAGATCCAGTGGGCCGTACCGTTGCTTGGCACTTTGCTCGTTGGTCTCGGTTTAATGGCAGCATTCATGTGCGTCACTACGTACCTTGTCGACACATTTACGCTCTACGCTGCTTCGGCCATGGCCGCAAACACTGTTCTTCGGTCGACTTTCGGCGCTGTACGTAAGCCCTTAAGGACGAATGGGTCGCAGTGAAGCTGATCTGTACGTTGCAGGTATTCCCTCTGTTCGGCCTTAAGATGTACGACACGCTGGGTCTCGGTTGGGGCAACAGCTTGATTGCTTTCATTGCTTTGGGGCTGTGCCCGACTCCATGGTTGTTCTTCTGGTACGGAGAAAGGCTGAGGACACATCCGAAGTTCCAGATCAAGCTTTGAGGTTGCGAGGCGTTCCAAATTGCATAGCCAGATCGTTGACAGGACCAACCATGGTGGTGGCATGTCCCGAACAGCTGCAATATGGTGATCGGCCTTGATGCTGACAGCTTCAGACTAGGGCCTCAGTGGGGGATGAGGATGAGCAGGAAACGGCTTGATCGAAGTGTATTGCGTAAGGCCGTTATGGTCGCTAATTTTCAAGCCTCTGTCACAACCCATAAACTATTTAAACAAGTCTATTCAATGACATTGTAGAAAGTTAACCCCACTCCGTTCTGAGCCATGGATTGGACGTGAGTACAGGCTTGCAAGATGTGGGTGTGGGAGTAACAGATGGAGTGGGGTACACAACATAGGGCTGGAGTTTGCAATCTGGGGTATTAGTAAGATATAATTTCCAGACACGAATGACCACTCGTTATAATCGGTCAACATTCCCGGGCCCAAACACAACCCACATCCACCACGACCATGCTATCACGAATCACCCGCACGGCACAGTCGAGGGGCTCAGCTGCCAGACCGCGAACGCTCACAGCACGGCCCATTCCCGCAATCCGGCACGCCTCGGCGCAAACCCCCCCGTCCCCCAAAGACCAAAAAGCAGAGGTACTGTAAACACCCCTCCACCCTACCTCAGCCCTCCGCACCTCTCATCTGACAGTAAACCATAGCAGTCCGACCAGAACACCCCGGCAGAAACCGGTGCGTCGAAGCCGAAGAAGAAGACCATGGCCGAGCTCGATGAGGAGCTGCGGGTTAAGTTGGAGGAGATGTCGGGCGACGGGGGAGCAGCGGGGTTGGAGCTCGAGGACGGCAAGCCGGTGGCGATGAAGAGGGGGGTGAAGCAGAATATGTTTAGGTTGATATAGGGTTGGGCCGCGGGCGCGGGGAGGGGGGCGGTTTTGTGGGGTGTATATGCGTGGGAAAGGCTGGGGGACCAGGGGGAGTAGGATCCGGGGGGTGTCTCAGGCGCAGTTGCTTTCCAACCTAGCAGGTGAGCGTTGCCGCGCTGTGCTTGCGCAAGACAGGTGATGGGTGAGAGAGCTTTTGATGGCTGTTGGTGACTTGAAACAGATATATAGTTAGAATACACTACCTCAGGCCTAGCAAGGTTATTACTTGTACTATATCTGAGAGAAAGACGTATAGCCGCTCCACGAAGCAAGAGAGCGAAACGGGAGCAGCAAGGGGAGGACGGGGAAGAAACAATGTTGGAGCAAACCAACAGGAAGCGCCATGTATCGCTAAAGCCCCAGGCCACCGGAAGAGCAATAATCCGGCCAGCGAACCGCCGAGCCAACGGTCCCGAATGCGGCGTGCATACGCTCCCTTAACCTAGTATGATATCAGGACTCATATATGCCTTCAGTACCTTAGATGAATCAGGCAGCAGTTCATCTAATGAGTTTTAAAGGTACAGTTGGTCTAAGCGGCTAAAGGCGCTTGAAACCACACTTGTATCATCGGCGTACTGCTCCATTGCTATTTTAGTACCTTGATGCATTCTCTTGCCGTTGACTGACCGTTCTCCTTCCAGCTGATGACCACTGCTTCTACATGTAATGGACTCCTTAAGGATACCAACATACGATGTTGGTTTGTCTCTGTCTGCCTAGAGGTTGCTGTGCTCGCACCTCACATCTAGTCTTCCGTCTCCCTGTATGATGCTATTCCAGGCAGTCCCTTCGTTGCTGTCTCCAGTCTGTTCCTTGTTACTATTCCAGCCCGGTCGCCGTGTTTCAGCTCTCAGGCCTTTCGTCTTGTCTCCTCTCTGGCCCTTCGTTGCTGTCTCCGGACTATTACTTTGTTGCTGTTTCAGCCTTCAGATCCGGACACAATCAAAATAGATGGCTTCTGGGTTTCTGACGCCGCCAGGGGACTCATATGAATGTTGTAAGAGGCACAGGACCTACACTACATCACTGTCAGCAGATTTCTAGAACTAAGATGGCCGTGTTGGGGCAATCTCTGCCTGGTGCTCAGGGCAAAGCTTAGATGACGATTTCTAACAGAACAGCTCTACGGCACAGTTGGATCAGTGACTCAGCCCCGACAGGTTCACTCAAATGGCTGTTGAGCTAGTGATCCTGTACCAACAGTGTCACCGAGGAGTCTGTTGGATCAGTGACCCTGTACCAACACCAACACTCCGATGCCTTGTGAGCATCCCAAGAGGACAGGTTGCAACAAGTTCTGAGAAGCGTATCGAAGCGCCTGTCCTGTTGCCTCCAGCCAAAGATATAAAGGTATGTGTGCTCCTTGAGTGGGATCAAAATCTCTAGACATCGAAGAGCCCGTCTGTCAAGGTTTCTGCTACGACTCTGGCAGTCTCGATTGTTTTTGTCATTCAGTTCAAGGCATTTGAGATCAGTCCTAAGCACATACAGCGCCGAAAGTGTCGCAGGCAGAGTTTTGCTAAAATGTGCTCAAACAAGGTCTACGCCGGCATATACAGCGCTCTCCTCTTGCTTGTATCCGTCAGTTACGTAGCTGCAGATAATACTGTCTGGGACTACGCTCCGGACTTCTCTAAAGACTCCTTCCCGCCGTACCCAGATCTCAAGAATCCCGACGGCTCCAATATTACTGTTCAAAATCTCAGAGGAGTTCATCTCTTTGGCTGGAAGGCTGCCATAGTACAGAAAGTAAGGGCATCATGGAAACTTACGATGATTTCTACAAAATGGCACAACTGGCCGAGCTATACAACAACATCGACTGGAAGGATAAAGCTGCCAGAGAATTCTGGGGTCCATCCATAGGAAAGAGCACGATACCTGATGAAACTAGGGATGAAATTCAACGTGCGTTCCATTCTATCTCTTCACTCATTTTCGGGAGCTGGAAGTATTTAGAACTGACAGCTTGTCCTTAGAGATCTATGCCGCAGCCCAACAAATTTATAGTCATCCCTGGACCTAGCAACCACCGTGGTTGTCTTGGCGACAACTCTGGATAGAGGTTTGCTCCCAAGTCTCTCAAAACATCAGACTCATTGCCCGACGACTTCGCAAGGTTCGCTGTAGTGACAGCAAGCTCGGTAAAGATAGCAGTGATCCGGACAATCGATGTGGTGACGGAAAGCCAAACGACGGCAACTGCCCCGGTGGAACCCCGCCTGCTGGTGGTACGAATCAGGTCGAGGCTTTCAGTGAGCCAGACGGAAAATACAGCAGAATAACATTCTGCAACGATTTCTTCAGCCTAAACTCTCTATCAGACGCTGTCAAGTTAGCAAAGGCCAAACCTCGAGAGGACCAGAACGACCTGACGAATTGGAACAACCGAGCTCGGGTCTTCTTCCATGAAGTGACACATCTCGATTACTTCATGAACGCCGGTGACGATCCAAAGGACAAAAGCCCCTACGTTACCGATCTGAAGTTCAAGTTAAAAGTGGGAGGTCTCAAGCAGGAATTCGAGGCTTATGGTCCATTTAATGCTAAGATTGTCAGAAACTATGTAACCAAGAAAGCTGCTGACTCTGCATACTACTCCCAGCGAAACGGTGAGTGTTACCTCTTGCTCGAGTCCTCTAGCCTATTTGTGTTGCTAACAGTCATTTTAGCCGACAACTATGCCTACTTTGCGCTAGCAAAGTATGTGCAGAAGATAATCGGCCGGTATGTGGCCTGTGCCGTTCATACCAAACGTCCTATACATGGCTAAGTCAGAGCATCCAGGTATCCAGACCAACCCAGTCCAGGTACTATAAAGCCGATCGAACCTCCAACTGACGTAGATGGCCACCGGGTTGCCGCCAACGCACCCTCTGACCCAACGGGAGACGATAGCGATCCAAATCGGCACCGCAGAGGCTACCGCTAACCCAAGAATAAAAGGGTACTCTATCCCCGGCTGTGGTGACAAATTCGGACAGCTTGATGCGGCAAGTGCGTCTGCAAGCATCATTGCTGCTCACACAGCTTCGCCATCGCCAACCTTCTCCTGCTACCACGGTGCGGATCCAGACTCGTGCCAAGGAAGCGCTGGCTACTGCGAGTGCAGCGACGGAAAGCGTTACCCGGAAACCTCGAGCTGCGCTTACACGGCGCCTCCTGCGTCTACTTTCTCCTGTACGCCCCATAATACGCTATTGCCTCAACCATCGCGAACACCCACAGGCACTGATCGGGTGCACGTCCGACGTTGGGCAGAGCTCGATAGCGATCGGATGAAAGCACCACACATGAAATACGAAGCAACTGTCTTCGACTCCAGTGGCGCAAAGAAAGGTGACAGTACTGGTCGAAGCCCGTATAGTCAGAATGACGCAGTCAAGGTCAGTGGCCTGTTCAAGCAGTTGCAGGTATGGGGCGAGGACTATGGCTTTAAGAAACCGGTGCACTTCGCCTACGGGAGCTTCAACTTCTCTGCGAATAAGCCGCCAAATGGAGTCAAATGCAACGTCAGTGATGAAGATGGGGTGCATTTCACACAAGACTTGGATTGCTGGTTCCCTGACAGCAGTTCCGCATGAACAAGAGCTGACGGAGCGGTTGCGCTGTTTCCATTGACTGGGAATTTTGGATTGATTGTTGCCGTTGCTTTTGCGGTTCCTAGACAGTCATTTCTGTCGCTCCACTTGTCCAGTTCAGTTGATAACTAAGTCATACGCTCTACACCTGCATATGACAAAGGCCGCAGTGACGACCGTATGTCCTATCACTGAAAGGTGTTGTAGTTTAACGCTATCCATGACTGTTGCGCTTTTGACGGAGTAAGACGGAAAAATGATATTGAGTATCATCTTTGAGGTCTTTTGAGTTGTTGACAAGCAGCTCTCATGTCTCAACTTGCCTATAGGTTTAAATGATAGGAGAACAGACACAGAAATAATGCTGCTTTGTCGCTCACATTCTGTCTTCTCTCGTATCTTGTAACACCCCCATGGCGCGTCAGAAAATTGACACTGCCGGACTATCCTATTCATTGAAAGGATACTTGACCAAAGGTCCTATTTCCCCTTCAGATTTCTCCCCCCAAGACTTTAAGAACGTTGCTCCATTATAATCTGCCAGACTTCCATAGAACTTCGCACCAATTCGTTTTAGAATTTCGCATCTGGGCGCCGGATCAGCACGTTCTGACGCCCAATACGAAACCAGAGAGCGTCGGTAAGCAGCAGGCAAAGTCTGAGACCAAGTGTACCTACCTCTCATCCATATCCCGAGCCAGCAAAACGGAGGTCGCGTTATCCGGCACCAAATTATCCTCCTCCTCGATACCCGGCAGACTCGTATCGAACTCGGCAACCCACAGCCCGCCTCGTGGGTCGCTCGGCCATCCGACTGTGACCCAGCGCCTCTCGCGCAGCGTCAACCACGGCTCCCGATCTTCCTCCTTGTCCGTGAGGGCGGAGGGGAGGATATCGAGTAGCCTGAAGAACCTGTAACGCGCAAGGCTGTCCCACCATTTCGCACCGAGCAACAACAGTCGTCTGCAGAGGTCGTCTTCAGCGGATTGAGACGAGTGACGGCGGAGAGGCGGATTCAGTCGGTCGAATCCGAGGAAATCAAAGTCAACGGCAGTGGCACGTTGCAGGACAATGAAACCGCCACGCGATGGCCAGGCGACGAGGGAGAGGCTGGTTTCTTCAAAGGCGATGCGCAGGGTGACGTCGTCTGGTGGAGGGCGGGGCCCTCCGCCAATCTGCCTCCGGCGTTTCTCGCGCTTTTGTATGGCGGCTGCTGAGGTTTGGTACTGAGGGAAGACTTGGACGAAAGTGTCGCGGAGGAAATCCATGTACACGTCGAGCTGTCGGTTCTCAGGTCGACGCAAGGGCTCCGAGGGATGGAGATAGTAACCTTCCTTTTATATATGCTGGTGAAGGGTTTTGTTCGTTATGAGCATACCATGGACCCTGAAATAGCATTAATCACTGGATATGGGACTCCGATAGCGTACATCTGTTTAAGAGAGAAGCAACTTACAACGGCTTTGGGTGGCCTTGCTACTCTGTATATGTGATGTGACTCTCCAGATTGCAGGCAGGTCAGTGAAAGAGTTGCACCACCGAGCTGAGCACACGCGGTGGCAATGGATACCTTGCTCAAGCAGTGAGAAGACTGTATAGATCCATGAGCTTCTGATGACAATGGGGAGCAGCTCCGAAGTCACGAGACCTTGGGGGTCCGTTCTTTGCTACCGCCAGAGCTCTGTCATGAACTTTCAAAGATCAATATTTCTTGGAGTTAAGAATGAGTTCTCGATTCAAAATCAGGGTATATCCGGGGAAAGCACAGTAGATCAGGTAATATACAAATGGGTAAAAGACTCCGCTGGTCCATGCGACTGCATAAAAGACTCGGATGGTAGTCGGCCCGTAAAAAAGACTCGGATAGACTTTACTCCGGCGCTAATTCTTTGTCTATAGTAAACACGTCGCTGTCATCAAGCATTTGGTGTTTACATTCACCATTCAACGCGTTTTGACCTCGCCGCCATCCACACACTCATGTGCCTCGCGGGAGGCCTAAGAAGGAGCGGATTTGGACAGAGAATACATGTGCTTCATGTGAACTGCATTGAGATGATTTGGGGGACATCAATGAGGATTTAAGGCTGAAAAATGCAGTTCATTGCTGCAGCACATGTCATCAGGTAGGGCATAATGCCTCTACATGCTGTAGGTCACATAATTAGTAAATAGAAGCAATTTAAATATGTGAATATCTATTGTTTGTTTGTTTATTTGTTTACTATCCTAATGTTTATTTACATTTTGACGCATCAACACATTCTAAGACACAAAGACTATTCAGATTAGCACTCAGCATTGAGTCTATCTGAGTCTTTTTTATGGGCTGACTATCATCTGAGTCTTTTATGCAGTCACATGGATCAGCGGAGTCTTTTACCCTATACAAATACCTGTATCAAGGATCAGTGCGGCGCTGCTGCCTAATCATGGACCATAGATCATACATGTTGGGTTGTCTCACTACAAGGATTATCAAAAGACTATCCAACATCCTGAAATGGGACACAGGTCAGATGGTCTCACTAAAACCTCAGATGGTCTTATGCTAATTCTCTAAAATAAAGTTTTTTAAGAAGCTAACAAGCAAGATACTGAACTTAAGATTGTATAATTCATTAATAATTCATTATAAATCTATTAAGAATCTATTTATAACTGATTAGTGATTAGAAATTAGTGTTTAAGATTAGATGATTAGAATTAGAAGATTTGAGTTAGCAATATGAAATATATTATGCATGCATTTCAGATACATTAAAGTTAAGATTAATTAATTCAGAATAAATTAGTAATATATTCAAAGAATTTGAACCTCAGTTGATCTTAAGATGTTTCAGAAGGTCAGATGATCTTTTAATAATTTTTGTTAAGATTATTTAACATTTTAGTGAGATCATTCAACATGTGTGGTTCATCCTGAAATCAATTGAGATCAACTGAGGTTTGAGTTCTTTAAATATATAATATATTCAGAATGTGTCTGACTTCTATCCTCAATATATTCTATATCTCACCCTAACCTAACCCCTAACCCTAATGTATCTGGAATTCACAGTCCACTCTAAACATGATCATATGTCTAACCCCAACTCACTAACCCTAACCACCATATTTCTTTGATATAATGTTCACTTCATATCAACCTTATTGATATGTTATGGATAGAATCTTGATGAACAACCTTAGCTCATGTTTCTTGCTTGTCATTTTTGTGCATGGCTTGGTCCTCCCCGGAGACTGCTTTATCATACATGGTCCCCATAAGGCACCCAGTTGCGGCCCGATGAAGATTTGACCTTTCTTTTTGGATACCCGTTACTGAAATATCAGTCTCGCAATTCGTTTGTATTCTTCTCAAGCCTTCAAAACTGGATATGGATATGGGTATGGGCCCTGTGGATCCGTTTGGTGTCGGTCAGTGATCTGACATGCTGGTTGAACCACGAAGAGGAGCCTCTGGAATCCTGGAGAAGATGCAAGGTACTGGTGGAGAACGGAAACGCAAAGCAGATTGGTTGGCCCTGGCGGCATGGGTGAAGAGGGTGAGGGCAGTGGTGATGGTGAGGGAAGGAAGGGTGACAGTGGTTGGGGCGTTTGAGTGGGTTGACCGTCATGATGAAGACGTAAGTCTCGGTCGGGAGCAGCTATTATGATGGTACTGTATTAAACGGCGTTTCTTGTTTCAATTGACTGTCTGCTACTGTACAGACGACGAGAGGGTTCTCGTTGTGACCGACCACTCAAGCCAAAAAGTCAGAAATGGTGTTCGCCTCAAGGTGCGATTTACTCAGTCCTGCAATGTCGAGCGGAGGCCATCTTTCACCCAATTATCTTCCCAATTAAACTTGAAGACCTCGTCGCCCCACGACCACCATCCGGCTGTGAGGTTCCGTGCAAAAAGCTCCAGAGCTTGATAAGAACATCTGTCTGGCATCAGTGGCTCCAGAAGCTCTTTCAAACTCGGCTTTCTCGAGTGTAGATCTGGAACGCCACAGATGAATCGCCTACTGATGGTCGAAGATTCCGCCGTCAGACTTGGAGAGCTGGAACCATATGACTTTCTTCCCAGCAGGAGGATTTCATATGGTCGTCTCCAGATTCCGTCCAGCTCCGTCACCAGTTCCCCGTGTAGGGTGGTCTTTATCCATACCCATTCTTCGACGAGCTGCACGTTCCAGTGCTGGAACGCTGCCAATACCTTTTCTCGAGGCTCAGCTTTGTTGGTTATCCAAATACCTACGAGACCACCTGGGGCGAGATGCTTCCCAAGAACGCCTCGGATTGTTTCCCAAGGGTCGGTGTACTGATGCTCAAGCGTCTTGTATTTCTTGGACCGCCGGACCGAACGATTTGTCCATGGAGGATCTGCAAGGATTAAGTCAAACTGTCCTGAGCCTAACAGGGACTCCTTGCATAGAAGTTTGTTGGCTGCATTCACGAAAGTAGCGATAGAGTTTTCGATGGGAGATGAGATGAACGTAGACAACGGCGGGATTCTCAACTGGTACATTGGGTCTATATCAAACGTGATGGATGTACTGTTTTCGTTACGCACTACGCGGTTATAGATAGACGGCATACCCACATGCTCCATCGAAATCGTATCACCGGCAGACCTCAGCTGGAGTGGAGGCTGTAGAGCACCTAATGGATGTGAAGCTGTCTCGCCACACATGCCCGACTCCGGCTGGGACGATCCTCCTCCGGCAGACTCGACTGACGCAGGGCATAAAGTGGTAGGAGGAGATACAGATTTGCCCTGCTGTAGCTTAGGGTCACGGACCTTAAGATGAGAGCGATGGCGTGGAAGGCACCAGTCCCCCTTATGGGCCGTCCTTATCTCTGCAAGGGCGTCTTGTATCTGCTGGCGTAGAAGAGAATGGACGCCCAGGACTTTAGGATCGGCCTGTTGCAACACTCGCGTTCTTGCTGCTTCAGACTTTGGCTCGGTGGATGGGTAGGGCTGGCGTATAGGCTCGCATGAGAGTAAAGCGTCGAAACTGCGGCATCCAGAAGCCGTTTGCGCCTGAGCTATGGAAGTTGGAATGTCGATGAGAATGACAGTCCTAGAACGATTTTGATATAATATACCGGTATTGGGTGGTGGTTCCGGTATTGCGCGAACACCATGGCTTTGGCTATACATGCACGTTCCTAGGGTTCTTTTTTTGGAGATATCGACCGCGAGTCAGATCTGTCGTTCAGATAGTGCTTCCATTCCTGCTGTGTAGTCCTTGGTGGGGAAGAGCAGGGTCATGCCTCGGACGTAGCGTGGGCTTCGACAACGCTCGTGGCTCCTCCGCATTCCGCATGCGCTCGGAAGATTTACGTCACTCCGCTTCGGCTTTATGCCCGCTCTTACCGACTTCGGCCAGGCATAAGTTATCTCTCTTCAGCAATCTCCATGCGCTCATTCTTCCATCTCCAAGGTGTCCGCAGATAGTATCGTCGGTGGGGATGCCCCCGATCGTCACGAGCCATGCCACTGCATCAATTCAATCCCCACAACCACCAAAGATGGAAGTCACACTCCCTCCGATAGGACGAGAAAAAGGACAGCCGGCAATTTGTCCTACCGACGATGATACGATAGCACCTCGACATACTGAGAGTCACAGAAAGGTGGACAAGCGGAGCTTAGACTATGTCTTGCGGACTGGACTCGCTGGTGGGATGGCGGGATGCGCCGTAAGCTTGCCCTATCAGAACCAACCCTGTTGTACTGGGGATTTGGTAATCGGATCAGGGAGACATATACTAATATCGAACCGACCATAGGCCAAGACAATCGTCGGTCCCCTCGACCGAGTCAAGATCCTTTTCCAAGCCTCCAGCCCGCAGTTCGCCAAGTACACCGGCTCTTGGTTCGGAGTCGTAACAGCCATGCGCGACATAAACCGACAAGACGGCATACGCGGTCTCTTCCGGGGCCACTCCGCAACACTCCTGCGCATCTTCCCCTACGCCGCCATCAAGTTCCTCGCCTACGAACAGATCCGCGCCGTCATCATCAAAGACAAAACGCAGGAGACCCCTGGCCGCCGCCTCATCAGCGGCTCCCTGGCCGGCATCACCTCCGTCTTCTTCACCTACCCGCTCGAAGTGATCCGCGTGCGCCTCGCCTTCGAGACGAAGCGCGACTCGCGCTCCTCACTATCCAGCATCTGCAAGCAAATCTACCACGAAAAACCCCACCTCGCACCAACCCCACCATCCACAACCCTCCCCCTCTCCACCTCCTCCGCATCCTCACTCCCCAACGCCATCACCTCCACCATCGCCTCCACATCCACCACCCTCCAAGCCGCCACCCCGCGCTCCGGCTTCGCCAACTTCTACCGCGGCTTCGGCCCCACCCTCTGGGGCATGCTGCCCTACGCCGGCATGTCCTTCCTGACCCACGACACCGCCTCCGACTGGCTGCGCCACCCCTCCATCGCCGCCCACACCACCCTTCCCAATCCCAACCCGACCTCCGCTTCCACCGAGTCCTCCAACAATCTCAACGCGCCAGACCGCAAACCCCCACCCCTCACCTACTGGGCCGAGCTGCTGGCCGGCGGCCTCGCCGGGCTCGTTTCGCAATCGGCCTCCTACCCGCTCGAAGTCATCCGGCGCCGCATGCAGGTCGGCGGCGCGGTGGGCGACGGCCATCGCCTGGGCATGGCGGAGACGGCGGGGCGGATCTGGCGGGAGAGGGGGTGGAGGGGGTTTTGGATCGGGTTGACAATTGGGTATTTTAAGGTCGTGCCGATGGTGGCGACGAGTTTTTTCGTTTATGAGAGGGGGAAGCTTTGGTTGGGTATTTAGATAGATAGATGCGGAGGTGGGTGGAGGGGAGGGGTGGAGGAGGGGGGCGAATGGGATTGGGGTGTGGGTATTTGGGGTGGAGTGGCCTTTTGTGAAAGAACGAAGCGTCGGGCATTGATGGGCGTTTTTGACGTTATGGAATGTCCTGACGGAAGGAATATATACGTCTGTCACATCTGTAGTCGATGGTATTCTATTGTTCCGATATACATATATCCCGATAAACAGATTACTTTCAGGCTATGACTTTCTCGATATAATCGAGCAACCGATTAGAAGCGCGCCTTTGCCAAAACGTATGCCCGTAATGAGCCCACCACGCCAGACGCTATGCACTGGGACCTCAATACCCCGAGACGGAAAGCACACCTCCGACCAATACACCGCACATCAAACCATAACCCTCCGCAACCCATCCGTCCCGCCCAACACCCTCCTCCCCGTAACCGCACACCTGCCCTTCCCACTCTCCCACTTCCCCTCCCTGGAACCCCTTCCACCCCCTCCTTCTTTTCTACCACCTCCGTCGTCACCCACCTCATCCTCTTCGCCCCACCCTTCCTCCCCACCACCCACGCCCTCCATGAACGCAACCTGCCGATCATGGCTGCCATCCGCCCACTTAAAAATGCAGGTATAGCAAAAGACATAGCCCGTCTGCGCCGCCGTGGCCGTGACTACAGGATGCAGACAGATGGGGCAGAGGGCGGACGTCGATAGCGTGGGAGGGGGGACGGTGAGGATGGGGAGGAGGGATTTGGAGTCGATGGGGGGTTTACGCTTCGGTTTCGGAGATAGGCCATCTTTCTCTTTCTCTTTCTCTCTCCGCGGGTGCGGACCGGAAGCAGGGAAGTCGGTGGACGATGAGGTGCGTTTCCCGGGACCAAGTCGTGACTGTCCTTGCACGACGTCGAGGCCGGATACGATGGGCGGAGGCAATTCGAGGCCCTCGGCCGCCTTGCGCGAGAGCTGGCGCGCAAAGTCGGAGGCGTGCCACCATTCGAGGAATTTGAGGGCGAAGATGGAGGCCGGGAGGAGGATCTTGAGACTTGATAGCAAACGTGGATAGATCGTTGACGTGAACATCCGGGGGCTGAACAGACTTGTTGTCTCGCCGGGCCGCGCCCCTGGTCTGCCTTCTCCAGCTGCGGCGGGCTTCGGCTGCGTGGCCAGGGCGATGGCGCGGTGGTCGGCTTCGCCCAAACGGCGGATGCGTGTGGCGATGAGCCAGAGGAAGGGCGAGTGGTACTTGGTGCCGTCGAAGAGGTAGGCGAGGTTGAAAGCCAGGAGGGAGAAGTAGTATGCTGCGTTGACGCTGGGGTAGACGTGCCGCAGGAACCATTTGTAGTAGTGCATCAACCTCTGTTTGACGGTAGCGTCCGATGGCAGCCTGTCGCGGTTGTAGCTGGGACCCAGGAGCGTTGCTTGCGGGATATGGATGTCGTAGCTCTCGTCCAGCTTGCGCTTGAGGTACGACAAGCCGACCATGACGGCCAAGTTCTTCCACACATCGCTCGTCCGGAGTTTTAGGGTCTCGCGAACGAGTCCTGGAGTGCGCAGCTGGGCGCGTGGGACCTCGCCGCCTTTGATGCGCAGGACTCGCTCGCGCTTGAGGTTGTAGAAGTTCTCGGTGAAGCCGCCGCCGTAAGTGAGGAGGTAGTGGCGTTCGACGAGGAGCATGAGGAGCGCGTAGACTTCATCGAAGGAGTTGAGGACGCGCAGGAGGTAGCGGGGTTGACGATGGGTAGCTAAGGCGAGGAGATAGCGGAGGGAGGGTGGGAGGAGGGACGAGAGCTGTTGTTCGGAGAGGAGTTCTGTGCATTTTTATTAGACGCATGAACCGGCTTGGGACGGGGTGAGGAAAAGATTAGATACCAAACAATGATGGCTTATGATCATCGAAGCCATTCTGAAGACTTGACATGAACTCCATCTGATCATGTCATTGGGGCTGGCACCGAGAGAGAAAGTAGGTAACTATACTGTACACATACGCTCTGAGCTCCTATGGGCCGAGGCTTCTTTTGAGTCATTAGTCATCCGCTACGAATGTAGTACGAGTATCACTGTTCACGGCGGTGGGAAGCCAATGACTGTGGCTTAATACATAGTCCACAAGCTCTTCGGCTCGAATGCGTCTTTCTATACGTAACTATAGATTATATGTCCTGCCTCCAACCTTGTCCCAGGTGAGTCCTGCAATGCTAATTGACATCGCACCCATAGGGAAGCCCACTCTCCTGTTGCAGCAACCCCTCTTCGAGCATCTTTCTCCACGTCGGGATGGGCAACTAATAAGCAATCGTTCACCGCCTTCGCCCTTCACCTTCTAGTTCACGGGGTGTTTCTCCATATCCATTGCCGGCACCCAAGTCCGTAAGTTTCTTATGCATAGACCTTGTAGCTTCCCTTCGGCTACTGGACGAAACATCTCCGCGTACATTGCGTTTGACCTCTGTTCATTCGTGGAGTGTGAGCCATGAAAGAATTGTGCAAAGCCCTATCTTCGTCTCCGACCAAGTCCTGCTCTTCTGTCCCGGACACGGAAAGCGCAACGGCGTAGGAGGGGTCTCCGTCGTAGTCGTCTACCACGGGCTGTGACATCGTCCTGATGCTGGTTGAGTCCCGTCCTGAAGACTCGTCTAGGTTTTCATCGTTACCATCGCAACCGCACACTCCTCTTGGAGAGGAGAGCTCTGATCTGCGTTCGACTCGATAGATTCGATCGCGGATAACAAGAAGCAGTAACACGAGCACAACAGGAAATCTGACCAGAGTAGCTAGACACAACTCGGTACAATTGGGTATATCTTATGCGTGATCCATGGCGACTGCAGGGCTCTGGACCTGCTCCTCTAGCACCCCACCCCACAATTCCTCAAGGTCTAGCTCTCCTCTCTTTTCCTCCGTAAGCATTTGTATTACGATATTCACACCAGTACTTCGTGAACCGAAGCCCACAATCTCCGGAATGACTGCGGTATCTTCCTGCGAAGCTTTCCCACCCTCAACAGTACCCACATTGACACACACCCACCCCGTCCTCACACCATCATCTGCGGTACTACTTGCCGACGAGCCAACAGTACCAAGCAACTTTGCTCTTCTTGCTTTCCTCCTCATTTTGAGCTTCAGCTCATTCCTTCCGAGTAGGCCATCAGCGAACGGGGTGAGTCGATAAGTGCTGCGCAGCCAGCGGCAAAGACGATCAGCCGAGACGTGCAAGTGTCGCTCGCTTCTTGCGGTGCCAATCACCATGAGGAGGTGTGAACCAAGTGCTGGAGGCGGATCCAGCTTCCGAAGATCGAATAGCGAGAGATCGTCCAGGCCGAGATCGATAGATACATATTTGAGGAGCGTATCCAGTATCGGCGGAGGATCGACTGGCATGTCAGGCAGTCGCTGACGCTCCGAGATTGGATACATGGGAGCTTGTGGTGTATCAATTTGGAGATACCAGGGGATAGGCGCAGCATTGGTCGCCGACGGGTATATCTCGTTCGCCCCTTCAGCCGACATCTGAGCTCCACCGTCTACAACATCACCACTGTGGCCAAAAGATGATGTATTTGACGTCCGCGATAAGGCAGTAGAGAAAAGTGACCTAGGGTGCCCATCACGCCTTGTCGAGTCTCTCCGTACTCGTCCCGCGGGAACCTGGGACTGTGCATCGAGTGGTACGCCGGCTAACGATGTGAACGACTTCAACAAAATCAGATGACGAATACAGCATCGATTAGTAGAAGTGGTGGCTCTAATGAGATACATCATGTCTTGTGGTTGGTCTCGATGTATGAGATCGATTTCGTTTGCTGGGGTTCTACAGAACATTGGACCGGCATTTGCCGATAAGGCTGAATACATAATCCGTTGGAGCTAGTGAGCTTCGGATAAGTTATCGACATGTGGGGGCGAACTCGAGATAACGTTATTATAATTTCTCTAATTTTCCGACCTGGACTTTATTCGAGTATCGGCGCAACTCGAGAGTTCTTCCTGCGATCCGAGACCATGTCGATGGATCTCGATGCTCCAGTAGCAATAGCACCTTTGCCATCCGTAAAGCAGAAGCCCGCAACGTGAGTAATAGGACCTCCGACCCTACGTGGTGCAGATACTAACAGCTTCTTCAACATCAGCATTCTATGTTATAACTGTGGCGCACCCATCGACGGCACTTCTTCAGCTGGGGCGCTATGCTACGACTGTGTAAAACTCACGGTCGACATCTCGGAAGGCATCCAGCGGGAAGCGACTCTACACATGTGTAGAGATTGTGACAGATGGCTACAACCTCCAGCGCACTGGATGACTGCAGCACCGGAGTCAAGGGAGTTGCTTGCTCTATGTCTGAGAAAGCTCCGGGGACTCTCGAAGACGAGGATTATAGATGCGAGCTTCATCTGGACCGAGCCACATTCACGGCGAGTGAAGGTTAAGATTACAATACAACAGGAGGCTTTCCAAGGGACAATATTGCAGCAAGCCTTTGAAGTGGAGTACGTTGTGGCCTACCATCAGTGTCCGGACTGCGCAAAGTCATACACTGCCAACACATGGCGGGCTGTTGTGCAAGTGCGCCAGAAGGTTCCACACAAACGAACATTTCTCTATCTCGAACAGCTCATCTTGAAGCACTCTGCACACAAGGACACGATCAACATCAAGGAAGTCAAGGACGGTCTGGACTTCTACTATGCACAAAGGAATCATGCCGAAAAGTTCCTCGACTTCTTAACATCCGTAGCACCTGTCCGAACGAAGAAGTCGCAGGAGTTGATCTCGATGGACATTCACACCTCTTCAAAGTCATACAAGTTTTCCTTCTCCGTCGAGCTCGTCCCGATTTGCAAAGATGATCTAGTGGCGCTCCCAATTAAGCTTGCCAAGTCAATAGGAAATATCGCTCCTCTCACAATTTGCTACCGCGTGGGCACATCCCTGAATCTTGTCGATCCGAACACACTTCAGACCGCAGAGGTATCAACACCTATCTACTGGCGATCGCCGTTTACATCTCTAGCCGATGTTCAGGAGATGGTCGAGTTTGTAGTTATGGACATTGAACCACTTGGACCTAATAAGGGTAGATTTGTACTGGCTGAGGCTACCGTGGCACGCGCATCTGACCTCGGTGTCAACGATAAGACCTACTTCACTCGCACGCACCTCGGAGGTTTTCTGCATCCTGGCGATTCTGTCCTTGGCTATCATCTCACTGGGACCAACTTCAACAATCCCCAATTCGAGGCTCTCGAACAGAGTAACGCACATGCCTCCAGCATTCCAGATGTCATGCTTGTGAAGAAATTCTACGCACGAAAGAAGAAGAACAAGTCCCGCAATTGGCGACTGAAGCGCATGAACAAAGACGAAGGGGAGCTTTTACCGAAGAAACAGGACCAAGAACGCCTGGAGAGGGACTACGAGATGTTCCTGAGGGACGTGGAAGAAGATCAGGACCTGAGAAGTACTGTTGCCGTGTACAAAGCGCAGCAGGAAAAGAAGGCTCGAGACAAGATGGAAGGAATTGAACAGAAAAGCGTCGCTGACACGGAGGGCACCGAGGATGAGGACGTTCCGAAGATCGATATGGATGAGCTTCTTGACGAGTTTGATGAGCTGAGTGTGGGGGATGAAGAATGATTGACGGGTACATTCCTATAGGCTGCTTGCTTTGTTTCGTGTCATTCATAAGCATTGCAAGGGCGTTTTTGGACATGCTCTAAGACCTCCCGAGACGGCTTCTTCGACGGTGGATCTATTCAAGTGTCAAGAAAATGTCTAGCCGTGTTCTGTTTGCGCGCCCTGTGCTGTAATAAAATTAGCCTATCAAATGTACCGTGCCATCATCACCATGCAGCCCTTTGATCGGTGAGGGGGGGTCACTCCCTTCTGGAGACGTTCAACGATCATCTATGGAAACCGCCAAATGCGGTTAGGGAAGAACATTTCGCCGCCGTCTCAAGAGCAAACGGCAACTGCCGGGAACCTCGCGGTCATCAACTTGCACCCACACATGTGCATATCCGAGTAACAACGTTACCCTTTCTGTATGTGTAGAGAATAGTGCGCTGCACTCCAAAATGTCGACCCGAAAACTGAACGAGTTTCTGGAGGGCAACACCAGTGACGAGGATGATTACGGCTACAATTCGGAGGCTGTGGTGGAGACCAAGGGAAGCAGACTGATAAAACCGTCTTCGAGGGGCTCAAAACGGCGGAAAGTCGATAGCGACGATGACGAACCATTGGAGCGAGCAGCACTATCGGAGGAGTCGGAAGCTGATCAAGGCGGAGAGACTGAGACAGCACGATCAGTGTCCGAAGCAACGGCGCAAGATAACCGTCCAACACAAACCGAACCCGAGGAAGCCAAGCTCGTCCAACAGCCCACCACGAAATCCTCGAAAACATCACGAAGAGACTCCAAACCACTTAACATCAAACAACTCGAGTCCACAGCACGCACCGCCCGCAAAAGCGGCGTCATCTACCTCTCCCGCATCCCTCCGTTCATGAAACCGCAAACAGTGCGACACCTCCTCGCCCCTTTCGGCACCACCACCAAAATCTTCCTAACACCCGAATCGGCGACGACGCACACTCAGCGCACCCGATCCGGCGGCAACAAGAAACGCTCCTTCGTCGACGGCTGGGTGGAGTTCTCCTCCAAGAAGGACGCCAAGCTCTGCGCCGAGACGTTGAACACCCAGATTGTAGGCGGCAAGAAGGGAGGCTGGTATCACGACGATGTCTGGAATATCAAGTATCTCAAAGGGTTCAAGTGGCATCATTTGACGGAGCAGATCGCGAACGAAAACGCGGAGAGAGCGGCGAGGTTGAGGGCGGATATATCGAGGGTGAATCGGGAGAATAAGCATTTCGTGCAGAATGTGGAGCGGGCGAAGATGCTGGAGGGTATGGAAGAGAAGAAGAAGAAAAGGAAGGAGAGGGGGAAAGGAGGCGTTGAGGATGTGGAGGACGGAGGTGCGGAAATTGTTGCACAGCCTGGGCAGGGCAAGAAGCATTATGCGAGACACTTTCGGCAGAATGAGGTTAAGCTCACAGCGGCGAAAGGTGAGACCGGTGTCGAGCAAGCGGCGGAGGTAAAGAGGGTGTTGAGCAAGATATTCTAGTGCAAAACTTGTTCATTTGATCAAGCATAGCATGGTAATCTACTCGGGAGTGCACAATAACTTTTGAGTCGACCGCTACGACTCCAATATGCCGGACTCAATTTTGGAGTTGATGGTCTTCCTAGCGGAGAACCAAGCAGCAGCCGTCATTCCACATCATCATATACAGTCAACGCAATAGGCTGGTGTTGCGGTAGTGGTCCAGACATCCAGAACTATCCTAGGTCGTAAACCCCGAGAGCCAATAGCCACAAACAAGTCCCCCATGCTCTGCTGGAACCAGCATTGAACTCCGTAAATGACGACAGCCATCCAAACATCCAACCCTATAAAGACTTCATGATGCAAGCCTACTTTGTAGATTGTAGGGAGGGATTGGTGATGAGTGTGGAGTAGGCGATTGTGTATTCGACGAAAGTGTAGCTTGAAAGGGTTACGAATGCGCTGCGGAACGAGACAATTGGCACCCATGTTTGAGTGTTGGCTTTACTTTGTGCACACTGATTTCATCTCCAACGCGTTGGTCTGAATGAGGACGCTTTCAATGGCGTCTTCGGTGGCACCATTGAGCTTGGACCGGAGGATATCGCGGTAGCTGCGCTTGGCAGTTGAAGGCACCGGACCGGATTTCGGTCAAGGCGTTGGACATCGTGCCGAGTGCGCAACCCATCTGAGTAATGTAGACCGACAGTGGTCGAATAGGGCAGAAAAGTTTCAATGATATCTGGCTTCATCTTCACACTAAGAAGACAGGTATTTCTTCCGATTGCATGACCTTCTTATTGGCGGTGCGTTCCTCTCTGGCTCTGTGAGTTTTCAATTCCGTCGCTCGCTTGGCTATACGATGTGAAGCCTCTTTGGCCAAGTCTGTTCGTACAGGAAGGTCATCGAATGGGTCAAACATAGACTTCGGCTTCTTCCAGCTGTATTTCGAGGAAGTCGAAGACATTACTGCCGGCACTTTCAATGAAGGAGGGCTCGACCTTTCCCGCGATAGTGGATTCTCATGTCGTCCTGGGCTAAGATCGGCGAACCTTACACGCGCCAGAAGCTCCCGCGCCATCTTCCGTGTCGGGGTTTGATCAGGGCTGAGGGCTTTTCGGGCTGCAGGAGCATCCAGATCATCATCATCGGACGTTGTTGCGTCACTATAAGCTTGAGCACGGCTCGTCTTGGCACCGGCGGAGGTCCTCTCTGGCTCCAGATCAAACGGCATGCCACTTTGCATGGACTTCTTTTCTGCCTTCGCGTAACCTGCGGCTGCTCGTGTATTCGACTTGACACCTCCTAAGCCGGTCAAAGATGTCTGCAGTTTCTTGGGACTTGTCATTAACCCCTGCAGGGAGGTGCCGATCCAGGGATCGTCCGCTGCAATGCCATCCGAGTCGGATTCCTCATCGTCGGTCTTTGGTCGGCCAGATTGAGCTTTCATTTGCTGTAAGGCATTCTTCTGCTTCGCTGCTCTCGTCTCGGATTCCTTTCTTCTCTTGGTTTCCTCCCTCATTTTCGTAATTGTATCTACCGGCCTAGATATTGTGTGTATGGTAGAGGCATTCTGAGCCTTGGCGTTGTTCTTGAGTCGAATATACTCCGCATGATGCAGATGTTGGGTGAAGCTTCTCGCGACGACTTCGAACTCGTCCTCGACCATTATGTAGGCATCGTCTCCATCTAAACCCTCCTCCATGAACCTGCGCCTCAGTCAGACTTGCCCGATTCGCTCAGTAACACGCGGTCGGCCACGTACTCTTCAACGGGGGGTGCTGGCGGCGGAGAGGTCGATGGAGTCCGCGCTGTTAACCATCTTAGCGAGCAAGAGCCATGATAGAGTTACTAAGGACTCACCGGGCCTTGCTATTGCCCTGCGCCTCGGAGTAGATACGCCCGTAGAGTTGAGGTCGTCTTCTTGGTCGGATGCGGGATCCTGAACTCTCTGCCGCTTCACAGGTCTGTCGCGCTTTGCTTCAGCCCTCACCGTGTGAGGTTTCCTTAGCCAGGGCAATGTCCTCGCCATGATCACTTTTGTTGAGAAGAGTAAACTCCGTAGTATGGCTGTTCAGGTATAGCTTGCCAAAGCGGTCTGATAAGACGCCGGATTTTGGTCTGCCGTACACCGGAGCCACAATAACTACGGTGGACTGGAAAGGTCATGATGAAGCTATAGACCACCGTAGTTTGGTTGTGTAACTCCCTGGACCTCGACGGGTCAGTCTTATCGGACAAGATGCGACGACAATGTCTATGCACTGCATCTTCATGCGGTGCTGCTACTGCTTGATATGCTCAACCTTGTCTTCGGCGCCCTTTAGCTTGGCTGGGAAGCTGTTGCCTATAGGACTTGTAGCTACGGTTACCCTCCTCGAAGCCACATCTCCACAGAATCGGATCGAAGAGTGGAACTCACGGCAAAACCTCGCACCGTGTTGCGGCTGAAACTGTGTTGTCAATTGCTCTTTTCTTGAGGGTTAAGTGCTTGTGGTCTATTTCATGGATTATCTTCGGATACATCCGTAAACCCTCTCCAGATTTCATTTGGCTTATGCCACTCACCTCTATGTACAACGTCGTAAGACAATCGATTGCCCGTTCACTTGTCTCAGAATGTTTGGCAACATATCTGGACGTCTAGCCGTTGTTTGAGTACTTGTCCTTCCTCTACATTCGCTGTTTAGTGTGGCATGCTATGGCATCGATGTTCCGCTCCCCAGATGAAGTCACACCCTCAGATCCAGAGTCGAGCTCCGAAGACGAAGGATTGGAAACAGTCCCGATAGTGACCGATGGTCAATCTACAGCAGCTGCGGATCCGGAGGTCACGGAACCACACACTCCATCTGGTGAGACAAAGGTACCTTCGGATATAGATCGCAATGCACAAGTCAATCTATTTTACAGTTCACTACTTGAGGATTTTTGCATCACCAGGGCCAAGAGGATTCTGAACAGCCAGGAAGCCTCTGGCCAAACGCTCAATGGACATGACGCGAAGGTCCAAGCTTTGGCCAAGGCAAACTATTCTCTCTTGTCACAGCAGCTAGGTGCTCTTGGCGTAGTCGGCCAGGGCTATGAGCTGGATCAATGGCGGGACCGCAGACAAACATATCGAGAGGCGCTGGAGGTCATGTTGGATCATGTACTGGAAGAGGGTGTGGTCCCTGATCCGCGAGGACCGACTACCACATCGCTTTCCCCTCTTGCTACCCCGTTCATGAGCAGTGTGCCTCGACCTATCACGTCTCGACCAATTTCCCCAAGATTGTTGACAGGAGCCAGTATAAAAAATACGAGTATGCCTTCAATCCAAGAGCGTCTTGACAACATGCAGCTTCATGATATGAACAATGCTATCGCTGGGAGCCCTCCTACAGCCATGCTGTCAACTGTCTCGGGACTGGAGCATCCCATCTTTCAAACTTCTCGCTACAGAACAGATTTCGCCGAAGTTGGGTATATCGGCAAAGGTGGGTATGGGAAGGTTTTCCAGGTCGTCAACCACTTGGACGGACAGCAATATGCCATGAAAAAGATTACATTGAGCCCGAAACGCCTCAGGAAGCTTCGGGACGCTGCGGGAAAGGAGCTGGAGGAACTTCTCAGAGAGATTCGTGCACTTGCTCGTCTAGAGCATCTCAACGTTGTTCGATATTTTGGTGGGTGGATTGAGCAGAGTAGTGTTTCGGCTACCAGAGACCCGCCACTACTTACTGGTCCAGCGGGGCCAGTGTCCAGTGACGGTCCTGCTGGCAATGAAGATTCGTTCAGTCTTGGCATGCAATTTGACGATGAGCGGGATCCACCCGGCACAGGGCCTGACGACGGCGGTGTCATTTTCGCATACTCGTCAAATTCGTTGGAGGAAAGTAATAACAGCAGGAAAGGCATGGGGCGTTACGCGAGCCAACGCACCACTTCGTCGGGTATGACGTTGAAGAGTGTCGTTCAGAGTATTGGTGAGGAGGACGACGATGTTGAATCTATTCCACGTCCGTTCGGAATACCTATTCGAGGCCAATCTCCTACGGAGACGAACTCCAACCAAAATCCATTTTCGGACACTGGAAATGCACAACCTTCATACAGACGAAGAGATCGTGCAGAATCGAGTGAGCCTACATGGACCCTCCACATCCAGATGTCTTTGTACCCACTCAGCCTTACCACGTACTTGGTGAAGATGAACCAAGCATCGGCTCAAGATACCACACTGGGCACTCGGCATTGCTTCCATCTCTTGCCGTCCTTGCGTATCATCTTGGCAATTCTTTCTGGCGTGGAATATCTCCACACTCAAGATCTAATCCATCGAGACCTCAAGCCAGCCAACATATTCTTGTCAATGCACAGGGGCACCGCTCCGTCATCGGGCTGCATCGACATATCTCTTTGTACCCAGTGCAAGCGTACCCATGTTGAGCCTACTTATATGATTCCGCGGATCGGAGACTTTGGACTTGTAGCTGATATCAGCCCAAAAGACGAGTACCCTTCGCGGACCAATGGCGCGTCCCCCGTCTCAGTCCGCGACATCGGCGAGCCCTTGCCAAGCAGTTATCAACCCCCAAGCACACCGCATCCTCTCACCGACTTTGGGCATAAAGCGATTGGGACCGAGTTCTACCGGCCTCCTACTAGGGCTGCCTCCATAGATGAAAAGTTGGATGTGTTCTCCCTCGGTGTCATTGCCTTTGAGCTGTTGTGGAAGTTCGAGACTAGTAAGTCTACGATGGCAACTTGACGTCGACGTGAACATTACTAACCTCACGCAGGAATGGAACGTCACACCGTCTTGACAGCTCTGAACAAGGGCGTCTTGCCTCAAGACTTCTCGGACTCAACTGGGGAGAAATCGGGGAGATTGGAGGCTTGTCTTCGCGGGATGCTATGTGCGGATGCGGAACGGCGCCTGAGCTGTAAGAGCGTGCGGGAGTGTATGGAGGGACTTGTGGAGGATGCGGCAAGGGCTGGGTCGTAGACTGCTGTAAACGGAGATGACAATGCTAGTTTGTCTACGTACTGAATCTTCCGTGCCCGTCTCTACGTTCACCTTGTCTGGCGCGGTTGATGTTACGATGCAGCTACTGAGGGGATAAGTACCTGATCTAAGTGGCACGTGGAGCAACAGGCTGTGTAAAGCAACTCACCTGGATTGAAGCTCACGAAGACGGACATGGCGGTTGTCGTACTTTCAAACCTTCTACTCAGACCCAGTCAGAGATATCGCCACGCTCCCGTGCGTCGAGGACTAGGGCAGGGGCCATTGTTGGATGCACTCCGAGTCTAGACCCATCGCCGTGATCTACACCGTCCCAGATATCACGTACGACAACCCATTGAACTCACAGACCAGGTAGTTGAAACCACGTTACATAGCATAGTCCTACGTGTGCTTCACATACACATGTAGCTCGAAATTCCACCTACACGAGACGTTCAACTAATCTTCGCCCAAACTTCAACAGACCCACCCTGTCTGTCGCCTAGTATCTCAAAACTCTGACCCGACCCGTCCCGTCCCGTCCCCGGGAACGTGGCAGGTCGTCAAGAATAGAATCAAAAACCCACCAATGCGTCATCGACTCGAGAAACCAACCCAAATCAAAACTGGAGACTGTCAGAACTTACTGTCATCCACCAACGAGAGCAGATGTGGATCCCAAGGATCAGAGTCCATCTCCAACATGGATTCCAAGCCGTGCCTTCTTCAGCCAGCTAAACGATCACATCAATCTCTACATCCCTCCCCCTCGTCATTCAGAAACGACAGGAGAAAAATCCGAGCCCAACTGCGCGAAAGTCATGGCAGTCAGCCCCATCCGGCCGGACCGCCCCAACATCATCCCCACATATCCTCCGGCTCCAAGTTCGTGATGGCGTATGTCGTGTCGACCACCTTCCGTTGCTCTGACTCTTGCTTCCCCGTTCCGTCCTCATCTCCATCACGGTCTGGACCGAGAAGTGGCACATGCTCAGCCGAAGCCGTACGCTCCCCCGCAATACTTGGCCCCGGCGCGGACTCCTTACGTGGCGCGCCAGGCGTGGCTGGCTCGGCAGCATCGAAAGAGCCAGATTTGTCCGTAACAGGAGAAAGGTCTAAATTGTCGAAGCTCGGGTCAAGAGGGGCCGGATGACGAAAGACCAGCGCGCCAAGCCGGCCAACAAGCTGCACCTCATCGCCGTTCAAGACGAAATCATCAGCGTAGTCCTCGACCGCACGCTCTCCCGCAACGGCAACGTCATCACCGACGCTCTCCTGGCCACTCTCTTCGTTCTCGTCGTCCTCGTCCACTTCCTCCAACTTCCGCCCACTGACCCAATCCCAGATCTGATTGTTGCGAATCATAGCGTTATACGTCCGACGATTGACGTAGCGAAAATAGCCCGCCTCGCGCATCATGGTGTCTCGATCCTCGTTGTCGACGACGGCCAGGTCGGCGCAAACGGCGTCCTGGAGCTTGGCGATGAGCCCTTTCCGTTCCTTGGAGGCGGTCAGGACGACGATTTTGACGCCGAGGCGGCCGAGGATGCCGACCGTTTCGTCGTCGCTGCCGCTCGGTCCGGGCGTGGTCGGAGTCTGGGCCGGCGGCGTGGCCTTCGACTTTGCTGTTTTCTTGGCGCCGTAGTCGTGGCGGATGCGGCTGTTGTGGTGTTCGGAGGTGGCCGAGACGTAGGCGATGTTTTCGGCCACGAGTTTGCTGTCGAGCAGGTCGTCGCTGTTCCGACGAAAGTCGATTTTTGCGTTGAGCGTGCCGTCGGGGGGCCGGGGATGAATGACGTCCGCGATCCGGCTGATTTCCTCGGTCGCGATGACTTTGACGCGGCTTTGGGACTTGGCCATTTTTCTTTCGGCCTTTTTCAGCTTCTGCTCCCTTTTGGCACCCTTGAGGTTGGGCGTGCAGAGGCTTGGTGGTGCGGTGTCTTGGTCCTTGACGCTGGCGTTATCGAGCAGATCGCTTTCGTGTACCGAAACTTCGTCAACGTCGCGTGCAATGTCGAAGAGGTCGTCGCTTTTCCTTGCCTTCCTTTTCGTTCCAGACACGGGGGTGGAGAGGCCATTCGTCCCGTCTAGCTCCAGGATAGCTTCAACCAGGACAGCGATCTCCCGATGGCGTTTGTCGTGTGTCTCACGGCTTCTTCGGCATCTATGATAGTACCTTGTTAGCAAGCGGGGGGGATAGGAGATCGTGGTCAGTGGTACATACGCTTCACACTTGTGGGCTTCACCTAGACGATTTAAGCAGCACATAGAGGTACTCGGACGGAGATCTTACCTATCATGAACATAGTCTTATGGTACTTGGAGCACACCTCCTCGTGCTTCCCGAAACACGTCTTCTTCGCCCTCGGACTTGAGAGGACGGTCTTGCAGGTCGCGCACTTGTGGTCGAGACCCTGTCAAGGTTGGAGGTTAGGCGGCAGCAGAGCTTCAAGTAGAGGATGCTATGCCTACCGCGTTATCCTCCCACCGATACAAGAGTCCTGGATTAGGCATTTTGTCGAGGGATGCCGTAGCTGGTTTTGAGAACGTGTCAGGGGCTGAATTTCGATTGCTATGACTTGAAGACTTGGAGTGCTGAAGCTTTGGCTTTGGATCGAAGCTAGGATGGCAAGTCGGATGTTGTGTTGATATCCATGAAACATTCATATCTGTCGTGTTGAGTACAGTGACAGCGCGTCCGGCTCGGTTAATTTTGCGGCCCGAAGCAGTGTTAGTAGAGAGCCGGTCGGAGACAATGGTGAATATCAGACGTAGCCAGGAGCAACCTGTGGGAATACCACATCCAGTGTTTGCGTAAGGTTCTTCTCATCCATTTCAAGGCCCCTAGAGTTAAGTTACTCGTAAAAACGCAAGCACGCCAATCAATCAAGCTCACAACACCAGCGTCTGCGAAAAGGGACTGGTCCAGGGGTTCGCTATACGCCGTCGACGTTTCTGTGCGGTCCGAAAGATCAACAACACATCGTACACCACCGCCGAGGTCAAGACATCTCAAGCTCACGTAAACATAGCGGAGACGAACGCTGCGAGTGTTTCTTTCCAAGCCAAAGGGCGACGACCCTCTGCTTTCGACGACCGATACCGCGCCAGCTGGAAGGCTCCCTGTAACGATTAGTGCGTAACGAGAATTTGAAGTGCGACGAGTAGTGCTGAAGCGGACGAGATGAGCAGGAGTGGAGAGCGAGTGTGGTGTCGAAAAGCAGCTCTCAGACAGGTCATGGCTGGTCCGAAGGGCCCAGGCGTACTTTGGAGAGGACGTGACGGGCACCGAAGACCGATTGAGCAATAACGCTTGACCGGACAACTGTCCCGACGCACCTATGCCGCAGACAAGCCGGGGAGTTGGAGGGTGCTCCAAGCAACGAACTAAGCAGGAGCAAGGGAGAGGAAACGACAGCATTAAAGGGGAAAACTAAGCATAGCCCGATGACCACTCATTGGGGCTTCGATCTCCTGCCGAACGGATTCACCAGTCTTCTGAGGGTAAGAAGACGCAAGTGGAGCGGCACACTTGGTTCGAGCTGAAAGAAAGCATAGCTGGGGTGGTTATGGAGAGTAAACCTCGTGGAGCAATGATGCCTTCCTCAAGAAAGGTTATGCAGCTGTTAAGGGAAGAATACTCTGATCGGCAACCTCTGAGCTTCTCCATAGATGCACTTGCGTTTCGTTCGTCTCTGTTAGTTATTGGCAAGTTCTGCTGCGCGGATGCAATAGTAGCCATCTAAATTTTAGGGCACGGAAGCCGTGCTCCAACAACCTGGACATGTACTAGTGAAGCCCCAGTGTAGACCGCATGCGAACGGAAAGACGCATTGCTATCGAGTCACCAGTGATTTTCAAATAGACATTGTATTGAACGAGTGTAATATCGAATGTTCTCGATCATCTTCCCTGCATCGTGGTTGATCACTTTCACCAGCAGTGTTGTCGGGACTGCATATACCGTGACACTCAGAGGTCACGTACAACCCGGGCACCAGCCCACACATAAGGGTAGTTGCGTTGATACCAATTGACACTGGAAGATTTAGTCAAGTCTTCATCAGGCTAGTAGCAGTACGGCTTACAAGCTTTTCCGACCCGCGATACGTGGATGGGTGGCCCAAGAGCCCCCCAGCACCACGTTGTGTTTGCCGTCAAAGAAATCGGCTAGATATGTATCATCAACATTGGACCAGTCCTGCGCGGAATGAATGGCTTACCGGAATAGGCCGGATAGAGTGCCATGGGTTCATATCCTTCATGAGGCTCCAACACCGAGCTGGTCCACTCCCAGACCCCTCCCATGTCACCTTGACCAGCCAGCTTGTTGCCGTTCTGGGTGACAGGGGAAGGGTGCCAGTGCACATTGAAGCCTACGTTGCAGCCCTCAAGGTTGACGAAGAGCTGGCGAGGCTCTGGACCGTTTCGAGAGTTGAAGCCGTTTTGGAAGGAAGCGGCTGATGGCGGAGTCTCTTCGACGCCCTCGTTGGAGAGATGCCTGACCAATTTAGTCAGCAAACTCATACAGGTGCCACAAGCGGTTACGAACCCGTTCACGGCAGAGATAGTCTTTCCGAGAACCTTCTCCGCTTCTTTCGTCTTCATCTCATCAACGTACTCATAGATGCTGCGGACCTCTTCCACAGTAGGGATGCGACCGTTCATCCACTGGGCGCAACCAGCCAGCTCATCGTAGGATGCGAAAACAGGCCAATCCAGGGCGTGCTCCAGTGGTACAAGTCCGTAGACTGTCCGGACGGATTTGCTCTTCAGATAGGAATCGCTCAAGACAGGGCCGTCTCCGTTCATGTAAGCATGTACACCTTTGCTACTTGCAGTCGAAGTACCATTCGGGATATTCAAAGTCGACCACGAAGCTGGAATGCGGGACCTGTCCGTCTGTTCAAGATAGAGAGCGTATTCCTCATTGGTTATCGGCCTCGCCTTCGCAGAGAACGCTGGTACACCAGCAGCTCTCGAGGGGCGCTCAACGTCCCAGGCGAAGTAGCGATCAGGTCCAGAGTCGTTCTCCCGGTCATCCATACCCAAAAAGACTTCTCTGGCCGGTATCGTTACCCATTCGCTAGGCACTGCTTGACGCCTGGCGATTTGCGCCATGCTCGCAAAGTCTGGCTTGTTTCCAGGTGGAGGCAAAGTCTTGTCGCTCTGCAAGAGCATGTACAGCAACGTTTCCAGGTGCATACTCTCATGCTTTGGGACTGTAAGCTAGATTCTGTTCGACGCCTATACCTTGGTATCACTTACCTCGAATGCAAGGCAAAGAGCCCGCGCGACTTTTCTGTCCGTGTCAGCGGCGTTCGCCTTGTACAGCGCCGCAAGTCTGTCACGGACACGCCCCTGGAAATCAAGGATCTCTTCCACCGGAGGCCATGTGTCCGGAATCGGGCTGTGCGCGTGGCATTGCTCCGGATTATCAACATCGGGGTCAATGCCACGCTCAAACATTTGTTGATAGTAGCTTGGTTCGGTCGGTTTTCCGTTCGTAGCACGTGTTAGATGTATATCTAAAAAGGTCGGAATATGTCCCAAGTAGAACACCGACGCATTGCGTAACTTGATAGGTTTTTCCGAGAGCTCCTCACGAAGGATCATCCCTTGGGTGATTGTATCCCATGCTGCCCAAAGGCTGTAGAATTCGGAAAGGCTCGGGACTGGCCTAGCAGCGTAGTCCTCTGGCCGCATAGAATACGAGAATTTGGTCGAAGATAACATGTGCAAATCTAACGTTTGAAGAGATCAAGTCAGTCATCTGATCTTGAACCAGTTCTGGACTATTGACGTATCTTGAAGATGAGAACAAAGAAACGGAACACTCCTGAAATTTCTGTTGATGCTGCCGCTTGGTGGTTTGCACAGACCCTTATCTTCGACGCAGCGTGACTGTCACGATAAAATGCTTGACTTACTGTATTCACCACTCGAATTACCGTATTTTCCATACTCAATCAGGCCTGCCGCCTTCCAGAGTTGCTTAGCTTGAACTGGGGAGTACTTGTAGGACTCTTCAACGCGGACGAGTTCTCCGGCTTTGATGTCGATTTCATCAATGGAGACGTCCTTGGTGGGCGAGTAGAAGGCTTCATGCCGCGCTTCATCATCGTTGTACCTTCCAATGACCTTCCAGTCCGAGAGATTGAAGACCTCTCTACCAAAGAGCTCGTTGGCATGAGCTAGACCGTTGAGGATGAATTCATGCGTTTTGCCCATCCGGTCATTGTACGCCTTGTATACTTTGTCGCTGTCTTGACAGCCGTCTAAACCGATCAGCATTGTATCACCCCAACACACAACCTCCGCGAAACGTCCGAGAAATGCTGCCGCTTCCTGATGGTCGAAGTTTCCAATCGACGAACCCAAGGAAAGGATGCACTTCGGCTTGGCCCGGTTTTCGGGCCGCTTCAGCCATTCCAATCCGTCATCGTAAGTGCCGTGAAGACCGTAGCATTGAACATGCTTGTAGGTGCCTTCAGGCACGGCTCGAAGGGTTCGTTGAAGCTCCGAGTAGGATAGATCAAGGGCAAGATAGTCGACGTTTTTCTCGGCTCGCTCAAGGGCTTGAAGTAGGATGTTGACTTTGCGGAGATTGCTGTTGGACGATTAGTTCACCTAGGTACGAGGAACGAACGCGGAACGCTTCTATAGATCTTGTCTGGCTCATCTGGCATGGTGGTGTGGTGAAGCCGGGAAGGCATATCATACCCGCTTCCCAACTCAACCACCAACGAACCGGGCCGGATCCGCCGTGCGATCTGATCTCCATATTTCTTCAATACATCGATCTCCGCATTGGTGAGGTAGTATTCGTCCAGATAGGTGATGTCTTCAAAGAACTGAAGTCCAGCCTCGTCATAAAGAAGAAGAGTGGGCAACCGCTTCTCCATGCCCTCCTGCGGGCGGAGTTGCTCTCGCATATCATCAAGGATGGTTTTCTCGACCTTTCCACGACGAATGTCAATGATACGAGCTTCAGGGTTGAGGCTCGAGGGCGCCATTGCGTATCGAATGTGTTGTCTGTTCTACCGCATCCGATGTGCGATCTGCGGGTGGACAAGGGATATGTCTGCTATTTGACTTGATTGCTTTGTCTTGATGACCTATCACGAACCCAAATATGTACTGTAAGGTAGCACCCATGAGGCAGTCTTGGCAGGGACGGACGCCCGCAGAAGTACCCGCTGGAGACCCGTAAGACTCTGGTTCGAGGATCACTCACAGACCACCACAGCTTAACGAACGGAAGGAGTTCGTGGAAAGGCCCGGGCAGCATGGCCCCTGGGGATTGGTTTGGAAGGTAAGAAGCTCCCCTGCAGAGCAATTGCTAGTGCAGCCACGGTCGAAGTTTGCTTCAGGACAGACATTACTATCCTCCAATAATTAATAATGACCATCATCAACCTTAAGTTTCCTTAGGCAGCAAGCTCGAGTAAAAGAGGTTGTTTGTAAGCCGGCGTGAACCTTGCTCAGTTAAACGGGGTTTGCTGTGGGGCAGACCCAGTGGGCCTTCGGACATGATGTCGTCCGGAGGGCGCCGGGGATGAGCCATCAGGAATCTTGTTACCTGATAAGGTAAGGCTCACAAGCGGTAAGACTTTAGGTGCGTATCTTTGTCAGCATCACCGCATATCGTCATGGATGGAAAGGGAGTTGGTTGTCGGAAGCTTGGAAGCCCGGCTTGTGTAATACACAGGAATTGAACTAATCTTGATTAGTCATTCACAATGTCAGTGGAAGGTTCGCTCAGATTGGTGTGAACTCTTTCTTCGTATATCCAAAATATCTCCTTTATTTTCCATATCTACCTTAGTTAGCGTTATGAAACAGTCGCTCGTCGGCAAATTGTATGCAAACCTCCAGCATGCCGAACGCGAAGAGCCCAAGCTCAAGACCTACCCATCCTGCTCTCTCTCCTCCCCATCTCCCTCAAACCCACCTCCACCGCTCCAAAAGAGCCCGAATCTTACTCCTCTCCTCCTCCTTCCCCCTCTGCTCCTCCTCCTCCTCCTCCTCCTCCTCCCCCTCAAGCTCCACGCTCACCATCCTCTCCTTCCCCTTCCCTTTCCCCTCCCCTCCCCCCTCTCCCATCCCCCTCTCTCTCCCCCTAACAAACCCATCCTCCTCCAACTTCCGCCCCACAATCCCCCCCCACCACTCCACCAACCCCTCAAACCCCCTAACCCCGACCGCCAACCCAAAGCACCACCTCGCATCCACCCACCTCCCTTCCCCCACCGCCCCCAACC
>JAABUY010001149.1_pt1 | contig 37557 bp, 40 predicted proteins | sample 5560271 | NCBI WGS metagenome assembly JAABUY01 (sample SAMN10711886, study PRJNA513374) | rock metagenome | isolation source: Antarctica rocks | place: Antarctica: Victoria Land, University Valley
CTCGTCGGTCAGCGGACGGACACGCACATAGGCACGCATAGCTGAGACCTCCTGCCTGAGAACGGTATCGATGCTCCTCGGCGATCGGTCACATTGTCGCACAGAACTTAGCGGATGCACCATTAGCAGCCGTAGCCCATCGATCCTACGCCCGCGAGTTCGACGCTTTCCGACAGGATGAGGGTATCATCCCCCGCTGCCCTGATGGAACAACCCGCACCCTCGGCAATGCCCGACGAGCAGACGCCGGTTTCCGGCAGTTCGAGCTCAACGGCCGCCGCACCCTCGAGATCGCCCGTGATAGCGCAGACGACGGAGCGGACCTGCTCGTAGCCGGTGAGGAGCAGAAACGTCGGTGCCCGCCCGTAGGACTTCATGCCGACCATGTAGAAATCCCTCTCCGGCTGCGCGAGTTCCGCCGCGCCGTGCGGATAGACCGTGTCGCAACTATGGACATTGGGATCAATGAGCGGCGCCAGTGTAATCGGGCTTTCCAGGCTCGGGTCAAGCCCGAGGCGCAGCTCTCGTAGGAAGGAGAGGTCCGGGCGAAAGCCCGTAGTGGCGATGATCTCGTCCACGACCGGCAATTGCTCGCCCGCTTCGCTCGTGACGACGATACCGTCAAACACCGCGCGAAGCCCGGCGACTTTGTAGCCCGTGACCATCTGCACAGTCCCGCGTTCGACCAGGGTGTGCAGCCGTGTTCCGAGCAACCCGCGGGCAGGCAGTGCGTCGTCCGCCTGCCCACCATACAACTGGCGTAGGTCGGTGCGCCGCAGTGCCCACACGATCTGTGTCCCCGGTTCCTCGGCCTTGAGCGTCGCAAGATCGAGGAGCGCGTTGAAAGCCGAATGGCCACTGCCGACGACGAGCACGCGCCGCCCTGCGTACCGCTGGCGATCGGTATTGAGGACATTCGGGATGCCGTAGGAAATGTGATCAGCGAGCGCTCCCTCCCCCGTCGCCGGGATGCCACTCGCGCCGAGCGGGTTGGGCGAGGCGTACGTCCCTGATGCGTCGATCACCGCTTTGGCGTGGATGAGCCCCGCCGTGCCCCCGTCGGTCTCGAAATGGACGACGAAGGGCGTCTCCGTTCGGTCGGTATCCTTCATCTTGTCCATGCCCTGCCGGGTGACGGCGACGACGCGGGTGCAGAAAAGGACGTGCTCGGCGATTGCGGGCAGTGCCGCGAGCGGTTCGAGGTATGTTTCGATCAGTTCCCGGCCTGTGGGGAGGGTATCAGGATCAGGTGCGGTCCAGCCGGCCGCTTCGAGCAGCGTGCGCGAGGCGGGATCCACGAGCTCGCGCCACGGGGAGAAGAGGTGCACATGTCCCCACCGGCGGATGTTCGCGCCGACCGATTCCCCGGCCTCGAAGACGATCGGGGTCTCCCCTTTGGCGATCAGGTGCGTCGCAGCAGCGAGCCCGATTGGACCAGCGCCGATCACGGCAACGGGAAGGGTGTTCTCTGTCATGACGGGTCTCCTTATCTATCGAATATCGTGGATATTCGATAGATTGTCGCGTGTACCGCACCCGGCGCGGCAATCTGCCACACCGAATGGAGCATCTTCGCCGCGAACGGCGTTAGCAGCAGGCGCTCTCCTCGCCGCAGCATGTCGCCTTGTCGTCGCAGCACTCCCCTGCGACGGGAGACGCGCCGCAGCCACAGGCGCTGATCGCAGTCGCCATCATCGGGAGGGAGGTGAGTATCGGGGCGGGGGACGATTTTGTGGCCCGCACAAATGCCGAGATGAAGCGGCTCGCCACTGCCTCGGTGAGACCTTCTGCGGTCATCGCGCCCGGGGCGCATCCGCAGTCGGAGCCGGAGCAGCAATCCGTCGCGGTGATGTCGTCGAGGCTATACCGCTTCACTTCCACGATTTCGATCTCCGCGAAGCCGGCGGCGGCGAGCTTAGTGCGGTAGTCGTACGCTTCGAGCGCACCAGCAACGCATCCCGACCACAGACCCACATCGTGGCGCACGGTGTCGGGTATTTCCCGCACTTCGCCCGGCTCAGCGTCGCGCACCACAACATCGGAGATCGCCACCCGCCCGCCAGGCTTGAGCACGCGGTACGCCTCGCGCAGCACGGCGTCCTTGTCCGGCGAGAGATTGACCACGCAGTTGGAGATGACGACGTCCACCGTGTTCGCGGGCAGCGGAACCGCCTCGATCTGCCCCTTGAGAAAGACGACGTTCGTCGTCCCCGCCTTCGCCTTGTTCTCATTGGCGAGCGCGAGCATGTCGTCGGTCATGTCGAGGCCGTAGGCGAAGCCGGTCGGCCCGACGCGCTTGGCGGAGAGCAGCACGTCAATGCCGCCGCCGCTGCCGAGGTCGAGCACGACCTCGCCGGGATGGAGCTGCGCGAGCGCGGTCGGGTTGCCGCAGCCGAGCGAGGCGAGTACTGCCGTGTCCGGCAACACCGTCAGGTCGCTCATCTGATACATCGCCGCACCCCACGCATCGTTAATCAGCGCGGTGCTCGCGCCCCCGTCGCAACACGCGGCGGCGGCGTTCGTCGCGACCTGCCGGGCGGCATTCGCGTAGTGTTCGCGGACGGTGTCGTGGATCGCGGAGTCGGTAGTCTTCGTCGTATCCATCGTGTCGTTCTCCTCACTCACATGACCAGTACGCAGCGCCGCACGGTGCGGCGAGCGTCAAATAACCGAGCAGTGTGGTGTTCGTACGCCTATTCTGCTTGCCTCTCCCGTATCTGCACCTCCGAATCCCAATATCGAACATTGTCATTATTCGATGATGCATCGCGCGAAACGAGGATGTATTGCTCGCCCTCCGTGCCTAGACGCCCATGATGAGGCGGGCCGCCTCGGGGAACGCGTTCACGCAGTTGCGGTTGATCGAGTAGTAGATGAATGTGCCGCGACGCTCTGTGCCGACGAAACACGTCTCGCGCAGGATCTTCAAGTGGTGGGAGATCGTCGGCTGCCCGAGGTCGAAGTGATCGACGATGTCGCAGACACAGACCGGCTCGGGGTTGCGGGCAAGGAGATTGAGGATGCGGACGCGCGTTGGGTCCGCGAGCGCCTTGAACCAACCGGCGTACTCCTCGGCCCGCTCGATGGAGAGTGAGGGCGCTTGAACTGGCCCGCAGCAACCGGCAAACGTTCCCGTGATTTCCGTTCGTTCGACCGTCGATGTCGTTGCCATGCATCACACTTCTTTCGTTGTGAGACACTCTACAACATGAATCGAAGATTGTCAATAAATTCGCGCATCATCCCGCGAGGATCGCCGCGAGCCAGCCCCGCGCGGACGGGCAGATCGCGTAGTGTGCCCAGATATCGCAGCGATCGACCGCCACCAGGCCTGCTTCGCGGAGCACCCTCAGATGATGGGAAACGGTGGTTTGCCCGACGCCGGAACCAGGCAGGAGATCGCACACGCAGGCTGCCTCCCCGCGTGCGAAGACCAACTAAATGTATCGATACTCTCAGCGATGCATCATCGTGACGGATTGGATATAGACAGCGCTCCTCGAGGTATTCTACGACGTCAGCGACATCATCCCGGTACTCCCACTTCGAGCGAACCGCGAACCGGCGCGTCGTCGCCAGCCACTCGACATAGCGCCCAAGGCAATCGCCCAAGGAATATCGGCTGAGGAAGTTTATACAGGAGTGACGCAGTTCGCCAGAGAAAACCCGGTAGTAGCAGGCTTCCCGCCTGCCTCTCAGGGCGGGGAGGCAGGCGGGAAAGCCTGCTACTACCACGAAAAACGTTCCACAGGTCATGCACCTCGGCCACGTTCCGTATGAAACGCGGGAACCAAAACCGACCAGCGCGGGGATATATTTTCGTCGTTCAGACCAGTGGCGTCGTCGGCAAGGCCAGCGGTAATTGTATAAAGGGGTACATTGTCATGGTGCGTCAACGCAGATTCATTTTCAGCAGTACGCTCGTCGTGGGCCTCGTGCTCGTGATGCTGATTCCCTTCGCCGTGCAGGGCGCGGACCAGTTCGCCAGCTCGGAGTTTGAGCAGCAATGGAATAGCGTCGAGGGCAGCATCCCCAACTTCTGGGGGCCGCTGACGACGGCGCGCAACGGTCAGCCCGAGCAATACGCTGAGGGCGTCTACAACGGTGAACCGGGCAAGCGACTCGTGCAATACTTCGACAAGGCGCGCATGGAGAAGACCAATCCCGCCCGCCCGGTGACGAATGGGTTGCTGACGGTCGAACTCAAGACCGGAGCGTTGCAGTTGGGCGATTTCAGTTTCGAGCAGCGCAACGCGGCGACGATCGAGATTGCGGGCGATCAGGACGCGCCCGGACCGTCGTACGCCACCCTCAATGCGTTGATGGAACGGGTCGCGCAGCGTGGCGGCGCGGTGGATCGCGGGTACGACGGGGCGAGCAAGACGTTCGTCAATGTGCCGCCTGCGAGCGACCCGGAACTGGCCTTCGTGACCTATCAGGGCGATCCGGGAGGTCGCTTCGGGCAAAACGTCCCGAAGGCCTTCTGGGATTACTTGCAGACCATCCCCGGCGGCTGGCTGACGACGATGGGCTATCCGATCAGTGAGGCGTTCGGGACGCAAGTGCTGGTCAACGGACAAAGTACGTTCGTTGTGGTGCAGGCCTTTGAGCGGCGGGTGCTCACCTACACGCCCACGAACCAGGCGCGGTTCCGCGTGGAGTTTGGCAACATTGGGCGACACTATTATCGCTGGCGGTATGAGCAGTCGCATCCGGTGACCGCCACGCCGACGATGCCGCCATCTGCCACGGCGACGATCACGGTGACGCCGAATCCGTCGCCACGGGCGGGGCGGGTAACGATCAACGGGACCGCCTTCGCGGCGAACGGCAAGGTCCTGCTCCAGTTCATCTCCCAGAGTGAGGGCACCACCACCGCCGTCACTCCGACGCCGGTGAGCGCCACGGGGACGTTCACCCTTGCAGAGGACCTGGGACAGGAAGCCTTCAATGACGCGTCGCTGACGGTCAACATCCTCGACGCAAGCTCGCGGGCGGTGCTCGCGACGGTGACCGTCGCGCTGACCGGCCCGCGAGTCTAGCGCCGTCCCGGACCGTCACCAGTGTCTGGATACAATCAGTAGTGAGACCGAGACCGAATGAATAATCAGCATGGCGCGGGTTCCGCGCCGCGAGAGGAGTCAAGAACATGTCAGACAGCACCGACCGGATCCCTGGTGCCAATGTCGCGCCGCGCACGGCGTCGAGGCGTACCTTTCTCGCCGGGAGCGCCGTCGCCGGCCTCACTCTCGCCGGCGTGCCGCTCTCCAAGGCCCCGCTCGTCTCCGCTGCGAACGATCCTGCCAAGATCAAGGCGATCTTTACCGTCGCTCGCACCGCCGAGCAGCTCGCCGTCACCTTCTACAAAAACGGACTCGACAACGCCGACGCGCTCGGGCTCGGGCCGGAAGCGCAGGGGCAGATTCAGGCCGCGCTGGTCGAGGAGCAGATTCACCAGCAGTTCTTTACCGCCCAGGGGGGCGACTCATTGGCGGCCACCTTCAGTTTCCCGAATGGGGCGAAGACTTTCAGCGACCTGGGCACATTCATCGCGACGCAACAACAGCTGGAGGGAGTCTTCGACTCGGCCTTTCTCGCCGCGATCCGCGAGTTCGCCGAGATGGGCGAGCCGCGACTGGCGCAGATCGCGGGGCAGATCGCCTGCATTGAGTCAGAGCATCGGGCGCTGGGGCGAGACATCGGTGGGCTGGACCCGGCAGATAACTGGGTCTATGCACCCGTGCTGGTCGCCTTCGTGGCGGACGCGCCGCAAGCGGTGAAGAACGCGGGGTACCTGAGCCCGGTGGCAGGGAACACGTACAAATACGCACCGGTGGACACGAGCCTGGCGGGGATCGACTACAAGGACGGCCCCCCCACCAAGCGGCCGTAGCGCCGGGCGCGCTTTACCACGCATCGAACGAGGAAGGTCGCTGCCTATAGGCAGCGGCCTTCCGTTCTCGGTTTCATCGGGGTCAGTAGCGGCTACAGAAGGTCCCTTCCGAGCAGTCGCAGAACACTGCGGACCCGCTCATCATGCTCGTTTACGCCCCGACGACACGCGTAGTTCACCGCACGAATGGCGGCAGTCGCGCCGATTCGCAGCAACAAATCACCTCACGCCTCCCGGCCATTCCACAATAGAATAGTATGCATTTCTGCTCGACGATCACAGCTTCGTTCGTGGAGAAGACCGAGCCGAGCAGATCGCGAAGTTGGCGCGCGCCTCGCGAGATGATATATGTTTGACCATCATACTACTCCTTTCTATGGAATTAGCACAACAAATTGTGTACACAGTGTCAATATCGCGCGGGTCAAATTCCCAAAGTTCTGTACTTTCTTCCATGCGCCGTTATTCGCCGACGAGAGCCATCAGCGCCTCCTGTCAAAACGTCGAAACCAGTTCGCTCGTGTCGAGATATTGCCGTCCGCTCTCCCATTCCTCGCTTTGCTCAGTACAGAGCGCCGTCACGAGCCGTAAACAGGTGTCCCGGTTCGGAAAGATGCGCACCACCCGCGTGCGGCGTTTGAGTTCCTGGTTCAGCCGCTCTAAGCCGTTCGTCGTCCAAATGCGTGGCTGATGCGCCAGCGGGAAGGCGAGACAGGCGAAACAGGCTTCGCTCTCTTCTTCCAGTGATCGGGCGACTGCCGGATGGACGCCACGCCACTGATCGGCGATCTGACGGGACACGGAGACGTTCTCCTGTTCGCGTTGTGGCTGTCACGGCCATGCTGACCATAACGCAGCGCGCAATCTCAGTGCGATGGTTGGTCGCACATGCCACTATCCGTTTGAGATGGGTAATGGCAGGCTACATGAACCAGCCCTGAATCGGGTACGCTCTCTCAGCGGTGGGCAACCATCGTTGGGAGCGCAAGAACCGGAATGCCACGCGCTTTAGCCGTGGGAGGTTCAACCAAGGGACACGACGCATCAATCCGGCAGACCTCTTGACACGTACGTACGGGTATATGTACCATATTGGCGACGTCGGACGAAGATACGACACGGGAGGAATAGAACCCATGGAGCCACCAGGGGCAAGGACAATGATTACCGCGATCAGCAATCAGAAGGGTGGTGTGGGCAAGACCACGCTCACAATTAATCTCTCGGCCGCACTCTCGTCCTTGAATAATCGTGTCCTCGTGATAGACCTTGACCCGCAGGGCCATCTCACGCAGGGTATTGGCTTTGGGCAGATGTGGGAGGACGAGGGGTACAACCTGTATCACGCCCTAATTGGGCGCGAGAAGCGCGACTTCCATGAACTGATCCTCCACCACGAGGGAGAGGGTTTCGACCTGATCCCCAGTAACGGCCAACTCGTTCTCGCCGAGCGTGCCTTTTCCAACATCCGCCACCGGGAAGACCGACTGCGTCACCTCCTGGCGCCCATCGAGAAGGAATACGACTGGATCCTCATCGACTGTCCGCCCGACCTCTACAGCCTCACAGATAATGCCGTCAATGCGGCACGGACGATGATTGTTCCCGTGCAGGCCGAGGCGACAAGTTTATGGGCGCTCCGGCTCCTCCTGGATCAGGTAGCGTCTATGATGGAGGAGCTGCACATCGATATCGACATCCTCGCGATTGTCCCGAATCTCGTCCTCGACTCCGTTGTCTCGAAGCATGTCCTGGCGCGCCTGCGTGCCGAGATGCCGCATGTCACACCGTTCGAACTCCGCAAGCGCGTGATGCTACAACAGGCGTGGATCGCGGGACAGTCCATCTTCGCCTATCGAGCCAATTCCCATGCCGACGAGAAGAATCGCTTAGAAATCGTCGATAGCTATCTGCAACTTGCCCGCTACGTCACGGCGCGAGTGGCGAAGGAGGCTGTGCGTGAGTAAAGGCCGTATTCAGCAGGAGGTCGAAGGGCGTACGTCAGACCTCGCCAGCCGTTTCGACCGCGTGGAGGCGATCCGAGGGCGGTTCCATGACCCCAAGTCCAATCAGGGCCGACGCGCGGATATGAATGTGCAACGCGTCAAGCACGGTATCTGGCTCGACCCTGCAATCATCGATATGATCACCGATGGCTTTATCAGCGCGCAGTCCGCCCTGAAACCGAAGAGACCAACGAAAGCCGTCTACGTTGAGACGCTTTTGGAGTATGCGATGCAACACGCCGATGAGATCGAGGCGATGATGCGAGAGAAGTACGGAGTCGCCACGTAGGTCACATTGGGTATCTTCGTCCTTAAGGACGAAGATACCCAATGTGACCAGAATATCCTTTGTCGCCATGTAGGGATGTTGAAGGAAGTGGCGATCTGGGAGACAGAATGCATCTTCCGCCAACTACGTATTTTCGCTCCATTGGGAGTGGACAGAGACGATATACTAAACTCAAAAGAAAATGCCTCCCCTAATGCTTGGCGGCTAGGGGAGGCACGATACCCCGTCTGATGCAGGGAGGATACTATGACGTTAGCACAGAATACCCAAAATATCAACCCCCTTGATACCATCCCGTTTCATTACGCGGGGTTTTCGACACCGAACACAACGTCCGTCCCCGACGATTTCTTCGACGTGCTCGCACCGAATCTCTCGGAGGCGGAGTTGCGAGTCCTCATCTACGTCATCCGCCGCACGTTCGGTTTCAAGAAGGACCTGGATACCATTTCGCTCAAGCAAATGGTTGAGGGGATCACGACGCGAGAAGGCAAGGTGCTCGACCGCGGCACCGGCATGAGCAGGCCGGGCGTAACCAGGGGCGTCAAGGGTCTCACGGCAAAGGGGATTATCGTCACCACGCATAACCAGTCGAGGGAGAAGGGGTATGAGGCGACGACCTATCAACTCCACTTCCGCTCCGACCCCATCGAAACAACGTTACCCAGGGGATCGCAACCACGTTACCTAGCCCATCGAAACGACGTTGCCATACAAGAGACAGTTAAACAAGAAACAGAGAAACAAGATCAATTCGAATATTCGAATGACCTTGCGCAAATGAAAATTGTGGATAACTTGGGGATAACTGGCTACCTCGACAATCTGATCGTCGACATTTCCCGGGAGTTTGGCGACACTGCGCATCTCGCCTCTAACTGTAAACAGGCCCGCAACGTCTTCGTGGAACTCGCCCTTAGCGAGGAAGTCTTCGTGGAGCAGTACGTCTATCAGGCCCGGCAAAAGACGAAGCATCAGACAAAGGTGCGCAGCAAGATGCCCTACTTTTTCCATGTTCTGCGGGAGCTGTGTGGGCTGGGGGATGCCCAGGAAGCGTCACGGATCGTGTCGGGTGCATCTGAGTGAGCACGAGCCGAATCTGGTCATGCCAGCCTGCCGAGGATGCGCGGATGTCCCATCGCAGGGCAGGGTGTCGCACGGATAAGGTGAAGGACCATCGTACCGATCGTGGTCATGCCAGGCAAGCGTGCGAGGCGTGCGCCCGCTGCGCTGTCGAGCGCGAAGCCGATGTGAAGTTGACCCGGTTTGGTGGCTCTTCCGAGCTTTGTGTGAAGCCATTTTGCATAGCGGGCCATTCGTTCTGTTGCTTCTCGGGCACATGTATGCGTGCAACTCGTCTTCCCGATCACCGCTGCGGAGACCACCGCATGACCATCCGTGTGCTGATCGTCAATGACCACCGGATCGTACGCGAAGGGCTCCGTCTCGTCCTGAGCAGGTATGCCGACATCGCCGTCGTCAGCGAGGCGGTCGACGGCCACGACGCGCTCGGGCAGGCAGGTATCCTCGCCCCAGATGTCGTCCTGGTCGACATCTTCATGCCGGCCCTGAACGGCATTGCCGCTGCTCGGCGTCTGCAGGCCGAGCATCCGCGCGGTCGCGGGGTAATCTTGACGATGGACAATGATGCCAATGACACGCGCCGCCTGATCGAGGCCGACCTTGCGGGCTTCGTGATGAAGGATGCGCCATCGGTGCGGTCGCGCGGAGGAGACGGACGTGCAGTCCGGCTCGGCACTGAAGCCAGATACACCAGCCTTTGGCGAGAGCCTGAACGACCGTTTTATGGGGCTGCCGCGACGCGATGGAGTACCTCAAAGTCGCCCGGTCGCCCAATCTCTTCCCACTGCCCATTTGCCGCGAGGTGGTCGAGCAACGTAGCCTCCGTACCATTACCCTGGGCCCGGTCACCGAGGACGTACTCAGCCCGATTGATGAGCGCGGGATCATAATACTGGTCGCCGGGGAAGAAATAGATATACCGGCGCATCGGTACACGGTCGGCGGCGAGGTTCGTGACGGAGAGCGGCACATCATTTGGGATGAGCGTGATCGCGGCATGCAACGAGGCAACCCGCCTCGCAATGCGCGCGTTATGCCGATTGTGGATCGCCTGCCCGAAGCGGTTGGGACTGATCGTGGCTTGCTGAACCGCACTGAGGAGAAGAAGGATCGCGACAAGCGCGGACGGAATAACGGCCGACTTCCTGTCCATTCGCAGTGGTCGCAACCGTTGGAGTATTTTGAGAACGGGATGCGTACCATCGCTGATCGTTGCGACGGCAAGGATTGTCGCAATAAAGAGCCCGGGGATGGCCAGCGCGGAGTACTGATGATAGATATCACGCTGGTAGGCATACGCCGGGCCGGAAAGGAGATTCAGGAGGAGCGGCGGTGCGGCAATGACGAAAGCGCGCGGTTGTAGCAAAGGCAGGAATGCCAATGGATAGAGCAGGCTCAGCAAATATCGGCCCCGGTCCAGCGTGAGGAGATGATGGAAGACGAACCACGGATGGGTAATCGTTGTCCGCGCGATTTCAAGGGCATTGCCGCCGAGCCAGCTATAATTTTGCAGATAGCCGTACTGCGTGCCGCCAGCAATGGCAGGAACGATGATAAAGATCACGAGTACCCAATAGCACATCCCAAAGATAAGGGGAAGCCAGCTATAGATCCATCTTCGATGCGTCAGTACGCCAGAAAGGCCAACAGCGACGACGACGAGCGCAGTGTCATTCCGGTTCGGGATCGCGAGCAGAATCATTACCCAGAACGCGATCGCGTAATTCCGGGTCATGCACCAATACGCGAACAAAAGAAACGTTGCCGCGAAGAGCCGCGGTGAAATCTCGTACAGGTTGACATTCTGGAGAGGCACATAGCTGAGATAGAGGAGTGCAAGAAGCAGCGCGGGCAACCGACGCCCCCTGAGAACATCCCGCGCGATGAGGTAGACCGGAACCGCTCCAACGGCAGCAGCGAGCGTCTGGAGCAGGAGTAGCGTCGTCGTCGCCGGCCTAATGGCATAGAATGGCAACCAAATGAAATGGAAGAGGATCAAATCGTGGCCAAATTCGGATTTGGTGTACGCGAATCCGGACTGCTCCATGATATGGCCGTGCAATGTGTTCCAGAGAGGCTGCTCGTAGATAACCGGATCGAAACCGAACCGGAGCACATGGAGTTGCCAGACAGAGACAGTAAGAACCACCACCACATAAAGCACTATCGCCCCAGCGAGGATAAATGGAGCGCCCCACTCCAGCGGTGCCAGCCACATCGGCACTGTGGGTGTCTCACGACGCCTTATGCTTTTGACATGCTTGCTTGCGGTAACCGCAGCAACAGAATCGGTCACAATAGTACCTCTCCCCTCTAAATATCCCTAATCATTCAGTATATCAGGCATCTCCGCAAAACCGGAATAGGCCAAATGGCCTGCGAGTAACGCAGAGAACTTGTCAGACATTTAAGACAAGGGGAACTGCGTTTTGATGGGAATGCGCCGAAATGCACGAAAAGAAAATGTGCTGGAAAGAGTGACAAATCGCTGCGGGTATGCTCCACTAGACGGGGAGTGTCGTTGTCCTGCCATGGGCATAGCCGACACGTAACGTGGCTATTCGGCAGGCGAGTCTACCGCCGGATGGTATGAAGTAAGAAAGAGGTGCGGATGCGTCTGGCCGATCACCAATCGAATACGACTGTGCCGATGTGGATCCGTCATCCCAGGAACCACGTTGATGCAGGTGTAACGAGGTTGCGTAGCGCGCTCGGTTGGCCAATCGCAGTGATGCTCTTTCTCAGTTGCCTCATGTTGCTCGGCGCGTATCAGATTGAGCGACCATTCACGGTCAACGTTGGCGGCATCCATGCTGCACCATTTGTCGGGAACTTCCACGCGCGTGAAACTGATTCTCAAGGGACGCACTATCGGTGGACAGATGCGACGTCGTTCCTGATTTTCAAGGGTGTGGGCGGCGCACGCACGCGTGTTGTGACGCTCAATGTACGGACCGGTAGGCCCGCGAATGTGACGAAGCCCGTCACGGTCCTTGTCAATGGTATCGAGGTTGATCGCCTCATTGTCGGGTCTGAATGGCACGCATTCCCGATCACGGTTCACGGAGCGGCGACTGACGGTCATGGTATGGCCATCGAGTTGCGGACGCCGACTGAGAGAATCTCTCAGGCCGATCCACGCATCGTTGGCGTGCAAGTCAATGCGGTTCGTGTCGAGACCGTCGGCAACGGTTGGACGATACCGGCATGGGGTACGTTGGGGGAAGCGCTCCTTATCCTGACGGTAGTGTCCTTCATTATCTTTCGGGCGCTCAGTGTCGCTATTCAATCGGATGCCCACCGACGGTCAATCGCGGCGCTCGGTGGCGCAATCGGTGGGGCGATCCTGGCCTGGCTCTTCGTAGTAGAACGACCGTACATTGCCGCATATATCAGCGCGTTGCTTGTGGTACTCCTTTGCACGCTCGCTGCACTCTTCTTGCCGCGCCCGCTCGTATGGACTGCGCGGCGCTTCGGTCTTGCGATGACCAACGGTGAGGCAGTCGCCTTGTGCGCGATCCTCGCAGTCGGTATTTGTTTCAAGATGGGCGGGTTGTTTTATCCCGGTACAATCGTCAGTGACCTTGCCTGGCACAGTAAGTGGGAGCGAACATTATTACGCGGTGATTTTGCGGCGCTCTATTTTCCGTCGGAACTGTCGTCCGGTCCGAGCGTTTGGGGCGCGGGTGTTCTCATCCCGAAGTCTCCGCTTTATTACGTGTTCATGGCGCCTTTCACGCTGTTGCCCTTTACGGTCGAGACGACGTTGAAACTCGTCGCGGGGTTGCTCGAATTGACGGTAATTTTCTTTGTGTATGCCTTCTTGAAGCGGATTGGCCGGGGCGCCGAGGGAGTCGTGGCCGCCCTGCTCTATACGGTCACCCCGCTCTCGTATCTGATTCTTTCCTATGGCAGTTATCCAACAGTGTTCGCCGTATTCCTTACAACCCTCGCCTTTACCCTCGCGCTCTCTTCGTGGGGCCGACTCAATCGTCCGATACTGTTCGGAAGTTTTGTCTCCCTTTTGACTCTCAGCGTGCTCGCATATCCCGTGATTGCCGTCTTCAATGTGCTCGTGGTCATTGCGGTAGGCTGCTGGTACTGGCGGGATGCTGAGACGCCGCAGGGGCGGCGACATGCCTTGTTGCTCCCGCTCGCTGCGATCATTGCCTCCGCGCTCGCCTTCGTCGTCTACTATGTGCAATACGTACGAGTCACCCTGGGCTCCGTCCACACACTCACGAGCGATACAGCAAAGGACCGCGGGTACCTCAACGGCGGGATACTCGGCGCGCCGCAGCATATTGCTATCTGGATCGCGAACAACATCCGTGTCGGGAATATGCTCATTCTGCTCGTGGTCGCGGTCGTCGGTGTAATCATCATGCGTCGGGAATCTGTCGGGGAAGACGCGCGGCGGACGTGGCAATTCCTGCTCGTTTGGCTGCTCATTTTACCCATGTTCACGCTCGTCGATGCATACATTGACATGGTCCTCAAGCAGCTTTTCTACACGATCCTGCCGGTTGCGGCATTCGGGAGCATCACGATCGTCTGGCTGTGGCGGCGTGGGAGAACAGGGCAAGTGCTCGCAGTTCTCTTGTGCACGGCCATTACCGCGCAAGCGTGGATGCTATGGTTCCAGCGCATTGCCTATGGCGGTCACTCGGGGCCGACGTGATGCGGTTGGTGATTCTGTGACGACAGGTAGCGACCGACCCGGATTCGTGGATAGTCCACCGCCGGAACGGGAAGGCCGCACGCCAGCCTTTGTTCGCCATCGCGAACAAAGGCTGGAGCGACGCAGAAAGACGGGCGGCATGCTGCATGTCGCCGACACGAACGAACGAAGATCCCCACTACTGCTGATTGTATCCTTTGTCCTGGCAGCCCTGTTGCTTGCCCTTGCGTTGCGGGGCACCCACTGGCACGAGACCTTCGCGGCGATTCGTCAGTCACGACTCAACCTCATCTTGCTCTCATCGCTCGCGCTTACGTTCTCATACTTTGCGCGTGGCGTGCGGTGGCAGCTGCTCATCGAGGCGCAAACGCCCATTGCGACGCTCATGGCATTCTGGACCACGATGATCAGCTACCTCGCCAACAACGTCCTACCCGCCCGCGCGGGCGACCTGCTCCGTCCCATTGTCACCAGCCGCGTTGTCAAAACGAGCGTGAGTTTCGCGCTGGCGGCCGTGTTCCTCGAGCGCATCGCAGACATTCTTCTGTTGGTTGCGATGAGCGCCGCCGCTTCATTTTCGCTCGGGGTAATTTCTCTGTGGTTACGGAACGTGACCCAGGTCTTCGCAGTGGCGGGACTCGTGGGTGCAGGTGGGTTCCTCCTTTTGGCGCGGATGGAGCGAACGCTCGGCGGTGTAGTTTCCCGCTTGCCCATTCCAGATGTCGCACGTTCAAAGGTCAGTAGCATCTTGCAGCAATTTCTGCTCGGTCTGCGCGCATTGGATCATCCACGCACTGCGTTTCGCTTTGTCGCACTAACGATGGTGATCTGGCTGTTGGATGTCGTAACCGGGATGGCAATTGCCTGGGCGATGCATCTCTCGCTATCGTGGTCTGAGATGACGATTTTGCTCGTCGCGCTCAGCCTCGCGAGCGCACTGCCTTCGACACCGGGAAACATCGGGGTGTTTCCGTTTGTCGCTGTCAGCGTCCTTGTCCCGTTCGGTTTCTCGCGCAGCATTGCGTTCGCCTACATTCTCGTCTTTCAGGTCGTGACATATGTCGTGGAGAGCATGTGGGGCGGAATCGGCCTTTGGCGTATCAGTGTCGCACTTGCCCGACTCCCGGAACCCGTTTTCTCATCCGCTGAAAGCGCACAGACGGCACGATATACGCATGGCGAGACAGACGATGCTATTGCCGACCCGACGTGACTCCGGATCGGACACTCCGCGCCGGGAGCAAGGCGGACAGCTATGATACGACCACAACACACGCAGCCGGGCGGACATGACGCACCGCGCCCGCGCAATGCATTGTCCTTTCCGACGTCCAGTCTGTACGTCTTCACGTTGCGTCGCATGTGCCCATTCGCGATTATCAGCTTCGCCAGCGGCATCCTTACCTGGACTGCAACCCCCATCATCGGTGCGGTTGTCGCGATCATCCTGGGAAGCAACGCACCTTTCACAGCACGTTGAACGAGGTTTGGTGGAATGGTATGCTGTTCGAAGGCCCCTCTCTGAACAAAGGGAGCGAATTGACTCAATACGGATAGTACGTACGCAGTTGGCGCGTTTTTTCTGGTAGTGTGGGCTTCAGCCTGCGTCCCGCTCGCAGGCTGAAGCCTACGCTACCGGGCATTTCCCATCTGAACTGCGTAACTTCTAACGGATTGCGTGCGCGATCGGCGGCATTCTGTGGTTGGTCCGCTGATCGACTGGATACCATGTGCGATGGGTGCAAACTGGGTGGAGAAATATGACGAACTGCCCAGCGCACTGCTCCAGTTCGCGCGGAGTAGATAATACGGTGATTAATCGCGGACACATCCAAAGATCTGTGGTGGCACGGCGTACCGCGAGGATGCGGGCAACGTGCGTATTTCGACCGCTGCTGATCGTCACGATTGTCCTCATAGGATTATTCCCGACTATGGCACAGGGCATCAGCGCCGCTGGCCCACGTCGGTGGTCCGTGAGCCTCACCGGGCCAGATCGTGTCGGTGCTAATCGCGATTATATCTACACCGTCGTCGTGACGAATGATGGTGGTGTGTGGCCCATCTCCGCAAATGCGCAGAGCTTTTTTCGCCTCTCCTTTGATGTGGCCGAGCGCTATAATGAAGAGAGAGTGGGTATCTCCGACATCATCGTGCATCCGACCGGGCCGCAGTCCACCGACGGTGCATTGCCGTGCGCGATGCAGGGTGGCTGCTGGTTCACGCGTGTGGGTTCACAGGTTGATTTCGTCTTCACAAAGGAGAACGTCAAGGTTCCCGCGATAGCGTTCGATATCGTTATCCACACTGCGTCGGTCTTCCGTCCCGGCGATGCCTTCGCGGTTTCGGCAGTACTCCAGGGTGGGTGGAAGGCGTCCCAGGCAGTATCCGACACACTTGCGAGCCCCTCCATGATCGAGGGGAACACGGGGGCGGCAATCCTCGCGGAGTATCCTCTGGCATGTGCGGGAGACGGGAATGTTTCGCAATGGCGTGATGGCGCCGACGACGGGTGTCCGCGTTCAATCGCGGTCGGATGACCGTGCGGTGATATCGAGAAACCCGAAGAGGCCGAGACCCGGGTGATGGGACTGATGCTTGCGATGCCTGGCCAATCGGCGACGCGCTCGCGAGCGGAGTACTGCCGTGCGGTGAGTGTGTGAACGACAATGGCTATCAGCCCCGGATCAGGTAAGAAGATGTCCGACCGATCATCCCGACGTACCCGCCACTCCACGCACGCGAAGCGCGCTGCCAGCCCGACGCTGCATGGCAAGTACCGCCGCTCGCTTCATGCCGCTCGCCGCGCACACCCGGAGCGTACTCCCGACGCCAAGGCGCCCCGGCGCGTGGCGCTCTGGGTACTTGTCCTCGCATTCGTGCCCGTCCTGCTGGTCCTCGCGACAGGCGCCTACGCCTTCAACCTTCTCTCTCATACCCAGCGCGCCGTTGGGAAGATCTCGCAGCCGTCTGTCGCCGACATCGTCCACGCAACCAGCGTTCCGTCCCTTGCCGATCTGCAGCCGACGAACACCCCGGATGCGCAAGGAACGACTGCGCCCCTGCCGACGCCCCTCCCACCGCCCGACTTCGCGCGCAAAGACCCGTTCACGGTGATGCTCCTCGGCGTCGAGGATCAGCGCAATGGGGCAGACGACGCCTCCCGCTCGGATACGATCATCCTCGCCTATGTCGATCCACTGGAGAAACAGGTCAACCTGCTCTCCATCCCGCGCGATCTGCGGGTCACGCAGCCCGGAGGGCGCGGGCCAGCCAAGATGGCCGACGTCTACGCCAATGGCGACGCGCTCAAGTACAAGAGTATCGGCGGTGTCGCCTTCGTCTGGGACACGGTCGAGCAAAACTTCCAGATCACGATTGACTACTACGTGCGCGCCAACTTCGACGGCTTCGTCAAGATCGTCGACACCGTCGGGGGCGTGACGGTGGACAACCCGTACCCGATTAAGGACGATACGTATCCGACGCCCGACTTCCAGTACGCGCGGGTTTTCTTCCCGGCGGGGATCATGCACCTCGACGGAGCGGAGGCGTTGAAGTACGTTCGCACGCGGCACGACGATAATGATCTTGGGCGCAATGCACGCCAGCAACAGGTGATCCTCTCAATCCGGGAGCAGGCGCAGCGACTCAATCTCCTCAGCAAGGCGCCGGAGTTGATCGACGCGCTGGGGGATGCCTTCCGCACCGACCTGCCAACCGACCAGTGGATCGGGATGGGTCGCTTCGGTAGTGGTTTGCAGCGGGACGCCTTCCACCAGTACACGCTCACCGACCTGTTGCGCGAGACGACGATCAACGGCATCTACTACTTGACGGCGGACTGGTCGCAAGCGGTGGGGCGCGCAGCGGACTTCTCGCCCAAGGAGAACAATCAGGCCATCCGGACTCGGGCATCACCGGGGGCGAACAAGGCCGCAAAGATCACCGTCGAGAACGGGACGCGCGATGCTGGGCTAGCGAACCGCTGGGTCACAGCATTGGGGAATCAGGGATTCACTGCGGCGACGTACATTGACGCACCGGCGAATGTGAAAGGCGCCATTGCCAGGACTCGCGTCCTCTATTTCGGGGCGAACAAGAATACGGCCGATACCGTGGCCACGCTGCTCACGCTGGATGCGAGCAGTGTGCAGAATGGAAGCGGCATGCGCCCGCGCGCGGCGCCGGCGGACGCAGATGTTATCGTCGTGCTCGGCAACGACGCCCGTGATCCGGGAAGCGCCTTGCCGCCGTAGTCAGCGAGCGGGCCGTTTGCTCCGCGACTGTTGTAGTCCAGCGATTCTGTCTTGTCGCTGTTGATAGCCGCGTTTCCACGGATGATGCGTTCCACCTTCGTCTCACCAATTCGTTGCACTGCCCGCTCTTCCGGGCGTATTCACTCATTCCTGAACAGATACGTTCTATAGTCGTAGATTCGCAATGCTGATGCCCTATGCTACAATCCTGCCATTCGTTTTGGTTGCGGCACTCGTGCGATGAGGCATGAAGTGCGTAAGGGGTGATGCCATGCGTATTGCAGTTGCGGGAAAAGGCGGGGCAGGCAAGACGACGATCTCGGCGACGATGGCGCGTTTGTTCGCTCAGCGGGGCTATCGTGTCAATGCGCTCGATGACGATCCGAACCCGAACCTCGCCAATGCGCTCGGGTTGACGACGAGCCAGGTAGAGCATTTGCGCGGCATCGCGCGCGAGGACATCATGGAGGAGCGGGTTGATGCGCACAATCACGCGTCACTCCATCTGACCATTCCCTTCGAGCAGGTAATCGATGACTACGGCGTCGTTGGCCCGGATGGCGTTCGGATGCTGATGATGACCGCGCTGCAAGGCGCGGGGAAGGGCTGACTCTGCGGCCAGCACGCTGCGGTTCGCGGCGTCGTCGCAGAACTTGGCACCTTGCGACCCGACGATGTGACGGTCCTCGACATGGAGGCCTCCATCGAGCACCTCAGTCGCGGGACACTCCGCGATGTCGAGACGCTACTCATTGTCACCGAGCCGTACTTCCGTGCCCTCGAGACGCTGGGGCGGACGGTACCGCTCGCGCGCGAGCTTGGTATCCCGCACTTGTACGTCGTCGCGAACAAGGTCCGCTCCGAGCGGGACAAGGCGACGATCCGGGAGTACAGCACGCGCCTCGGCATGGACGTGCTCGCGGTCGTCCCGTTCGACGAGGCGGCGCAGGAGGCGGATCGGGCGAATCAGGCTCTGATCGAATACCGGCCGTTGGCGCCGGCCGTGCGGGCAATCGCGGGGATGGTGGACGTACTGACGAAAGACGCCGTCGCCCTTCGATGAACCGAGAGCAGCCCGGTTCCGTATCACGAAGTACTGGTACACTCCGCGCGGGAGATTTTGGCATGACGAGCGCACGGCCACAGTTCACCGTCACGCCAATCGGCGTTGTCCACCGGCCGGGCATGCCCGACGGGTGGCGGAACGAACCGGGAACATTTTTCGATCCGTTCGCCGAATCTATCATCGAGATCTTCCCCGAATGGGAAGCGGCATTGACGCGCGTCGAGGAGTTCAGCCATCTCGTTATCGTCCTCTTTATGGACCGCACTGAACCCCTCACACCGGACGATCGGCTCATCTGGCGGATGGAAAACCGGGAAGATATGCCTCCCGTAGGTCTCTTCGCCACGCGTAGCCCGCGCCGTCCGAACCCGATCGGGCTTTCCTACCCGAAACTGCTCCATCGGGATGGAGGCAACCTCCATATCATTGGCACGGATGCGTGGCCCGGTACGCCGGTGCTGGATATCAAGGGGTATTACCTGCGCGACGAGCAACGCCTCGAAGCGGCCGCGCCGCCCTGGCTACAGACACTCTGGGAGGGGCACGACGACGCGCGTGGTGGACCACCTCCACTCCGCTAGAACGGAACTGACGCGCCGTCGACGAGCACGAAGATTCATTGCGGGCGTAGTGTAGTGCGGGGAGGATGGAATGGTACGCTCTGGTCAGACACAGCGCACACGACGGAATGCCATAGGGGCTGTCATGGCGCTCAGCGTGATGCTCCTCCTCGCCGCATGTGGCGGAAGCGCCGCGCCGACCGCAACGACTGCAAATGTGGCGACCACAAGCGCGGCGCCAACGGCGACGGCGCAAGCATCGGCCGCGAAGCCGAGCAGCGCAGCGCAACTGACTGGCGCAGCACAGCCAACGACCGCTGCGGCGACATCCGCCCCAGTGGCAGCCGCTGCAACATCTGCGCCGACTGCGGGCACACCAAAGCGTGGCGGGACGGCAGTTGTCGTGATGAACGCCGATCCGGGTCCGCTGAACCCGGCGATTACGACAGCGGGCGGCACGCATACGGTAACGGACCAGATCTTCAACGGTCTCGTCGGCCTCGACGACAATCTGAACCCGGTACCGGAACTCGCCGCACGTTGGCAGGTGAGCGCCGACGGCAAGATGTACACCTTCACGTTGCAGCCTAATGTCATGTGGCACGACGGTCAGCCGTTCTCTTCGGCGGATGTGAAGTTCACCTTCGAGCAAGGTCTGCTCAAGTTCCACGCCCGGACGAAGGCGGCGCTCGAGGGGGTTCTCGACGGCATTGACGCGCCCGACCCCGGCACGGTGGTCTTCCGCTTCAAACAGCCCTACGGGCCCTTCCTGCAGCGGCTCGACGTGGTGGAAGCGTCCATCATCCCGAAGCACATCTACGACAGCAAGGATCTGGAGAAGGACCCGGCGACTGCCAAGCCGATCGGCACCGGGCCGTTCAAGTTCACCGAATACATCAAAGGCGACCATGTGACGCTGGATCGCAATACGACCTATTTCAAGAAGGATGTACGCGGCGCGCAACTCCCGTATCTCGACAAGGCGATCCTGCGGATCATTCCGAACACCACCACTGCGGTCCAGGCGCTGGAGCAGGGTGAGGTGGATTATCTGGGCAGCGTGCCCGGTTCCGATCTGGCACGGCTCCAAAAGAACTCCTCCCTCACGCTCGTGCAGGGCTTCGGCGGCTCCGGTGGCTCCGTCTGCCAGGATGTGCTGATTCCCAACCTCGCGAAGAAGCCGTTCGATACCGTGGAGGGGCGGCGTGCCTTCTCCACGGCCATTGATCGCCAGTTCATCGTCGATCAGGTCTACTTCAATCAGGGTGTTCCCTCGACCGGGCCGATCAGCAGTCAGATGGCGTGGGCGTATACGCAGCAGGTACATCACTATCCGTTCAACGTCGCGCAGGCGAATCAGTCGCTCGACCAAGCCGGCTACGCGAAAGGTGCGGATGGGACACGCCTCACCGTGACCTTCACGCACGCCGCTTCCTACGCCAAACTTGGTGAGGCGCTCCGCGAGCAACTGAAGGCGGTCGGGATCAACCTCCAGTTGGAGACGCTGGACGTGAACGCGGCGAACGATAAGGTCTTCGTCAAGAAGGACTTCGATATGGGCGTCGCGTCGTACTGCAACGGCTCCGACCCGGAAGTCGGTGTGCGCCGCGTGTACGTTTCCAGCAATATCGGGCCGATCCTTTTCTCGAACGGCGCGGGATACAAGAACCCGAAGATTGACCAACTCTTCGATCAAGGCGCCGCGCAGACGGATCGCGCCGAACGTGCGAAGACCTACGCACAGATCCAGCAGATCCTGACCGACGACGTTCCCTATTTCTGGATCGTGGACACGCAGGGCTATCGGGCGTATCGCGCAACCTACAAGGGGTTCCGCACATCCGGCGGCAACATCCTCGAATCTGCCTGGACGACCGGGGCGAAATGAGCGCCCGGTCCGGCTCGCTCGGGCGGTATCTCGTCCGCCGCCTGCTGCAGGCGGCGCCGCTCGTACTCGGCATCCTAGCGATCACCTTCGTGCTAATCCACCTCGCGCCGGGTGATCCACTCATCTCCCTCGCGGGCGAGGGCGGCAATGCCGCCTTCTACGCGGAGATGCGTGCCCGCTACGGCCTCGACCAGCCACTGATCGCCCAATTTGGGCACTACATTGTTACCACGTTACACGGCGACCTCGGCTATTCGTTCGCGTACCAGCAGCCGGTCTTCCGGGTGATCCTGGGCCGACTGCCTGCGACGCTGCTCCTGATGGGAACCGCGCTCGCGTTCTCGACGACGGTCGGGTTACTAATGGGCATCATGACCGCGATCCGCCCGCATTCCGCGCTCGATCACGGCGTCGCCGCCTTCACACTAACTGCGTACGCGATGCCGGTCTTCTGGTTGGGTCAACTGCTCGTCCTTCTCTTCGCGGTGCGTCTCAACCTCCTCCCGGTCCAGGGCATGGTCACCGTGCGGGAGAACTACACCGGCATTCATCACGTCATAGACGTGATTCGTCACCTCACGCTGCCCGCACTGACGCTCGCGCTGCCGCAACTCGCACTTACCGCACGGTTGACGCGCACGAGCCTGCGCGAGGCGCTTGCCGAGGAGTACATCAGCGTGGCGCGCGCCAAGGGCCTCACGGAGCGGGCGGTGCTCTGGCGCCACGCCCTGCGGAATGCTCTCCTGCCAATCGTGACGGTGACGGGCGGCCATATCAGCGTCGTGCTCACCGGCGCAGCGTTGACGGAGACGATCTTCGCCTGGCCGGGCCTGGGGCGGCTCCTGCTGGATGCGGCGCTCAAGCGGGATTACCCGCTCCTCATGGCAATCTTCCTTCTGGTCTCCGCGACGGTGATTATCGTCAATCTCATTACGGACCTCGCCTACACGATGCTCGATCCGCGCGTGAGGTTTGCCTGAGATGGCCCGTCCGGCGGTCAACACGCGGCTGGAACCGGTTCCAGTCGCGTCCGTCCCGCTCGTGCCGCGACGGCGTGGGCGGGATGGTTTCTGGCCGCGCTTTCGCCGCCAGCGGCCCGCACTGTTCGGCGTCGCGGTAATGGCGCTCCTGCTCCTCATGGCGCTGTTTGCGGCGGTGATCGCGCCGGGAGACCCATTCGCCACGTCGCGCGAGGTCTTCCTGCCCCCCTCGGCAGCGCACCCCTTCGGCACGGATGACCTCGGGCGCGACCTCTTCCGCTCCGTCATCCACGGCACGCGCGCGTCCCTCCTCGTCGGGGTCGCCACAACGATCATCGCGACCATCATTGGCGTGCTCGTCGGTGCGTGCGCGGGGTATTTTGGTGGGTGGGTTGACGACGTGCTGATGCGGCTGACCGAGCTCTTTCAGGTCGTGCCGCGTTTCTTTCTCGTCCTGATTACTGTCGCCCTCTTCGGGAGCGGCATCCGGCTGATCGTCCTCCTGCTCGGCCTGACCTACTGGCCGGGCGCGGCACGGTTGCTACGCGGCCAGATACTCTCACTGCGCAACCGGGAGCATGTCGTGGCGGCGCGGGCAATCGGCGTGCGCGAGCCGGTCATCCTCGTGCGCCATGTCCTGCCGATGGCCCTGCCGCCGATTATCACCCTCGCCGCGCTCACTGTCGGCGGCGCGATTCTCGTGGAGGCGGGTCTCAGTTTCCTCGGCCTTGGCGACCGGAATGTCGTCAGTTGGGGAGCGCTCCTCAACGACGCGCAGCAGTTCGTGCGCCGCGCGTGGTGGCTCTCAGCGTTCCCCGGCCTCGCCATCACCTTGACCGTGCTCGGCATGAATCTGCTCGCGGACGGCCTCAATGAGGCGTGGAATCCGCGTCTGTCACGCCGGTAGCGTCTGCGACGACACCGGGCGCGGCCCACACGACCCCGATCAATCCCGCCAGTACGAGGATCGCCCCGCCGCCCAGATAGATCGCGGTGATCCCGATGCGGTCCACCAACAATCCCGCGACGCCGATGCTGGCGATCTCACCCGCTGACCAGACGACATCGAGCGTCGCGAACACCCGCCCCCGGATCCGATCCGGCACCCGACGCTGGAGGACCGTGCCGTAGGTGACCGCGCCGGTCGAGGTGCCGATACCGTAGGCGACGAGGATCGCAAGCGCGACGGGCAGCGGCGTGAGCAGTCCAAGCAGGATGTCGCCGATCCCGCGCCAGATGTACGGCCAAAAGATCAGGCGGGCATCCGCGCCGCGCAGGCGCGGCAGCAGGAATGGCCCGACAAGCGCGCCGAAGCCGATCGCGATCAGGAGCAACGCGAACCGGTCAGCGGGCAGGTGCAGGTGGCGCGCCGAAAGTACGACGAGCAGCGCCGAGGTCCCGCCAGTCGCGAATGACGCGAGCGCCTGTGCGACGATCAGCGGGCCGACAAATGCGTCGTGCCGGGCAAATGCGAATCCGGCGCGGGCGTCTGCCCAGAATCCGCCTCGCGCCTCGCTATCCCCGTCACGGGATGCGCGCGTCGCGGACGGCAGGCGCAGGAGCATCGCGGCTGAGAAAATGAAGGTGGCGGCATTGAAGAGGAACGCGGGCGTGGTGCCGAATGCGAGCAGTAACCCGCCCGCGCCCCCAGCGGCAACAATCTGCGTCACCTGTTCGGTGGACCAGCCGACGGTGTTCGCGGCGAGTAGTGCCTCTTCCTCGACGAGCGATGGCACGAGCGCCCGCGCCGCCGGACCGAACGGCACGCCCGCCGCCGCCATCCCGACCGCAACGATGATTGCGAGCGGGGCATGCGTCGTGAACGCGAGAATGCAGGCAAGCCCGGCACGCGCGACATCTGCCCCAATCATCACGGCGCGTCGGTTCAACCGATCAACAATGACACCTGCAAGCGGGCCAAGCGTGAGTGTCGCGATAATCTGTGCGAGGGCGAGCACGGCAAGCGCGCCACCGGAACCCGTAAGCCGAAACAACAGTACGACGAGCGCGACGTAATGGAAGGTATCGCCCAGATTCGAGACAACCTGTGCGAACCACACTGGCCGGTAGCGGTCGTTGCGCAGAATGCGCACGTAGGGGGCGAAAATATCCGCAACGAGCGTCAAACGTTTCCCTCTATCGCGTCGGCTGTCATGGCATGTGCGTACCTTTCGAACGGTTGCACGGTCTGTCACGCTGCGGTCGCTACTCGCCTCTGTACCACCGATTAGTCGTCGCTGATTTTCACGCGGCGACGGTAGGTTCGCGTGCCGCCTCCCTGCTTGCGGAGCCGCGCACCTTTCTTGCGATTGCGCTCCAGCCATTCTTCCATGACACGGCGGACGAGGTCGGATGTCGTGACGTCGGAATCAACGGCGGCATCATCAATAGCGTGTTTCATCTCGCGAGAGACGGCAATGCTGACCTTGGTGGTGTACTGCGTTGGTCGGGGCGCGTGCCAGTGATAGTGCCGCTTTTCGCTCGCCGATTCGGCATCGCCGCGAAAGAACGTCACCGCACCGTTGTTCACATCGGCGCTTACCGTCCAACTGCTCGCGAGCCAGGCGCGCGATTGTGGGTGATCGAGGCGTGACGAGTTCGCCCACCACGCGCTGCGCCGCCACGCTGTCGGCGGTAACGGTGCGCCGAGGATCGCCTCGATCTCGGTGAAGGTGAAGCACACTTCGTCGCCGGCCAGTGTCGTCAGGTACTCGGAGAGTGGCTCATATTTCCCGGACATCGCTCCCCCATGACTGTCTCAGCCCCGTGACCGGGCGCGCATACTCGGACGATTGCGATTTTACTGCATCACGAACCGGGAATCGCACGGCGGGAGAGTACAATGCATGGTAATGAGACGATCATGCGCCGCGTGTGCATAGTTGCGGCACACGGAAACGGAGGCCCTGATGGCAGTTTTCGCACCTCCCGCACCGGTCGAGGCCCCACCCGAGCCGGTGACAGAGCCGCTACCCGAGCGTCGGAAAGCCCCCGAAGGGCCGATCAAGGTTGTCCATGCCTTCTGGCTGGCCGGGATGAGTTGCGACGGCTGCAGCATCTCCGCCACGGGCGCGACGAACCCGAGCGTCGAGGACCTCCTGACCGGCAGCATCGCCGGCCTGCCGACGGTCGTCCTCCATCACCCGGTGCTGGCGGTCGAGAACGGTGAGGAGTTCATCCATCCGTTCGAACTCGCGGCGGAAGGCAAGCTGGATGCCCCGTATGTCTGCGTCTACGAAGGCTCGATCGCCGACGAGCGGATCGCCGCCGAGACGGGCGGCTACTTCTCCGCGATGGGCGATCAGGTCTTGGAGGCCGGCCAGCAGCCGTTCCCCACTGCGACGCGACTGAAGCAGATGTCGGCGGGCGCGGCAGCGGTGATCGCCATCGGTACGTGTGCCACCTGGGGGGGCATCCCCGCCGCAGTCGGCAACGTCACCGGGGCGATGAGCGTGATGGACTTCCTCGGATCGGATTACCGCAGTGCGCTGGGTCTGCCGGTCATCAACATTCCCGGATGCGCACCCGTCGGCGATAACTTTACGGAGACGGTCGCGGCGATTTTGCTTTTTCTGCAAGGGATGGGGCCGCTACCGGAGTTCGACGAATTGGGCCGACCGGCCTGGCTTTTCAGCGAGACCGTCCATCGCGGCTGCAACCGCGCCGGGTATTACGAGGAGGGCACCTTCGCGGAGAACTACGGCGACAAAGAGTGTCTCGTCGAGGTTGGTTGCTGGGGGCCGGTGGTGAACTGCAACATCGTCTCGCGCGGGGCGCAATCACACATGGGCGGTTGCATGGCAGTGGGTGGGCCCTGCATCGGCTGCACGATGCCCGGCTTCCCCGATAAATTCGCTCCGTTCTATAAGGCAGCGCCGGGGTCTCTCTTCTCCAGCACTGCCTCGCGGACGTATGGCGTGGGCATCCGGCGGCTGCGCGCGCTCAGCGCTCACAACGTCAGCCGCGAAGTCCGATGGGACGCGCTGAACAAAGGCGTCGTGCCGAGCGGTTGGGGCGAGCTTGAGAAGCCGAATGCCTTCGATAAGACAGTCCATTTCTTCTATGAGAAACTACAATTCAGCGGTTCGCGGAAACCGGGGCGCGAGGCGGATCGCTACTGGCCGACCGATCCGCCGAAACGGCACCGGGGCATGGAAGTCCCGCGCGATGTCTCGACCGTCGGGGGTGAGGAGGCTGCGCGGCACGGTGAGCCTGGCGTGCCGCCACCCGACGGTAGCGGATCATAAGACCGGAGGGAGAACGATGATCGCCGGGTTGTACACGGTCTGGACCATCTGCCTTATCGTCGCAGTTGTGGTGATCCTGCTCGCCGCCGCGCTCCTGGTCGCGATTTTGCTTGTCGCCCGGAGCCTCGTCGCCCACGGTTTGCAGGCGCTCGCGGCAGCGGACGCGATCGCGGAGGATACGAAAGTGATCTGGGCGCTCGCGGATACCAACGTCGTGGCAGGGGAAATTCTCGCGACCGCAGAGAGTATCGAGGCGCACGGCGGCCGGATCGCCGGAGCGCTCCATGAGACGCAGGCAGTCCCTGGGTTCGGAGGGTGATGACGATGTCATACGAGTTGCTGCAACTTTTCGTGGCCAGCGAACGCGCGGCGTACACCGTTTGGTGGATCTCGCTCGCCATCGGTGTCGTCGTAATTCTTGTCGTCGCGGCGCTCCTGACAATGATCGTTCGCACCGCACGCGTCCTGGATGGCGCGGTCGGGCAGATCTGGGTCGTCGGGCAGCGGATCGCGAACAATACCATTCACATCCCGCTGCTGCACCGAACGAATCAGGTTGTGGACGACATCCTCGTGCACGCCGTCGCCATTGACGGGGCGGCTGCCGCTATCGAATCGCACGCGGAAGGATGCCCCGGTTGCCCGCAGTGCGTGCGGCCCGGCGGAATACGGAGGCTGGCATGAGCGTCCTCTTAGCGGTGCTCTCCGCGCTCGCGGTCGTGATCCTTTTCGGCGCGCTGGTGGTCTACCTTAATCAGATCATCGCCGCGCTGGAGAGCATCGGCGGCGAGGCGAAGGGATACAGCAAGCGCGCGAGCAATCTGAGCAAGATTGCCCTCGGTGTGCGTGCTATCGAGCAAGAGACCGGTCATCTTGGCCCGGAGGTGACCCGCCTGAATGGCACGCTGACGCGGGCTGCGGGCGGGTTGCAAAGCATTGACGATCACCTCGTCCGAACGATTGACGCGGTCGTGCGGCAGGGAGGGAACGCCCGATGATCGTTGCCATTGCCGTTCCGACCGCCGTCTACGTGATCTGGTGGATCACGCTGATTGTTGCCGTGGTCGTCGTGCTGCCACTTGCGTGGTATTTGCTGCATCGCGCATTCAAGGCGGCGCGTCAGATCGAATACTATGCCGCGAAGACGCTCGAAGCTGGTGTGGGTGTTGCGGGGAACACGGCAAATATCGCCGCGCTGAAGGACACCATCGGCGTCGCGGTCGGCATTCTCGGGACGGCGACGGCGATCGAGGAGCACTCCGGTGTGATCGAGGGCGCGTTGGCGTCCCGTGCGGGAGGTGATTGAGATGCTGCTCGTCTCCCTGACGATCGCGGCGATCGTGATCGTTGTGGTTGTGCTTGTCGTCTACCTTGTGGGGATTGCGTACTACTTGCGGAAGGCAGACGGCCATTTGGTGAAACTCGTCGGCGGCTTGCAGGCAATCCAGGGTCATGCCCGGCCCCTGCCGGGAGACTTGACCACAATCAATGGGGCGCTCATCGCGCTCCGAGACTTACTCAAGGGAACCGACCGTCACCTGGCGGGCGCCGACCAGGTTTTTGCGCGAGAAGCGGGGGGCAGGGATGTGCTTTAAGAACCTACCGGTGGAGTTCGACAAGAATGGGCGCGCCTATCTCAAAGAAGATATCCGCGATCCGTACGGGCTCCAGCGGACGCCGGACCTCAACGGCGGCGGCGTGACGACGCTCACGCGCGACCAGATCGAGGACCTGCTCGCCCGCAATGGCCACATCGAGCAGAAGAACTTCGACCCGCTCACCCGTGTCGCCGGGGCGCTCGCCTTCCATTCGGTCGTGGATATGCAGGAGCGGAAGGTGATCGAAAGCCGCTCGGTGGCGACGCTTTTCCGCGGCTACGAGATCATCATGATGGGCCGCGACCCGCGCGACGCGATCTATATCACGAGTCGCGCCTGCGGCGTCTGCGGCGGCGTGCATTCCACCTGCTCCGCGCTGGCGATCGAGATGGCGATCGGCGTCCGGCCCCCGCCGCTCGGGATCGTGCTGCGCAACATGCTCCTCGCCCTCGAATACCTGCTCGACCTGCCGCTCCATCTCTTCCTGCTCGCCGGGCCGGACTACTCGGAGAACATCGTGCGCAAGACGAACCCCGCCCTCTGGGACCGGGCCGTGAAGACCGAAGCGCCGCACGCCAACGTCCACGGTTACCGCACCATCGGCGAGATCATGACCGACATGAACGCGCTAACGGGTTCGCTCTACCTCGAGGCGCTGCACATGACGCGCGTCGCGAAGGAGGCGTACGTCCTGATCGGCGGCAAGTTCCCGCACCCGCAGACAGTCGTGCCGGGCGGTATTAGCGCGACCGTGAACACCACAACCTTCAACGAGATTTACCTGCGCGTGCAGCAGTTCTTTGACTACTCAAAGAAGTGTGCGGCGGTCTACGACGACATTGTGGACTTCTTCTACGACGCCGACCCGAAGTACAAGGACGTTGGCAGGACGCAGGCAAACCTGATTGACTGCGGCGTCTGGGACGATCCCGATGCGTACGACGGGACATACGAAAACTGCAATGCGTGGGGCGAGCGACGCTGGGCGACACCAGGCGTGATCGTTAACGGCGAACTCGTCACGACGAAGTTGCAGAACATCAACGTCGGCCTGGAGGAGTTCGTCGAGCACTCCTTCTATGAGAAGTGGCAGAGCCAGCCGTACCCGACCGATCCACTCGGCGCGCCACTCAGCCCGAACCACCCGTGGAACAAGGAGACGAAGCCGCGTCCGCAGGCCCCGAACTGGCGCGAGAAATACACCTGGTCCACCTCGCCCCGCTGGGATCGCTTGCCAATGGACGCGGAGTGCACCGCACGGATGTGGAACACCGCGAAGGCGCAGTTAATCCCCGAGAACCCGTACATCGAGGCGACGGGTCACAGCCTGAAGCTGCTCCTGCCCAAGGGGAAACTGCCCGAGATGGAACTGGAATGGCATGTTCCTGAGGTGTGGAACGCTTTCGAGCGCAACCGGGGCCGCGCATACTGCGTCGCGTACACGGCGCTCGTCGCGCTGCTCAGTTGGCGGCAGGCGATGCAACTCGTGAAGGACGGCAAGGACGCGGTCAGCACAAAGTTCGAGATGCCGAAGCGCGGCACACAGCGGGGCGTCGGCTTCTGGGGCGCGGGGCGTGGCTTCCTCACCCACCACCTCGTCATGGAGAAGGGTGTCGTCACCAACTACCAGATCATCACGCCCTCCACGATCAACGCCTCGCCGCGCGACCCGTGGGGTGTCCCCGGCATGTACGAGGAGGCCGCGCTCAACACGCCGATCCTGGAGGAGAGTACCCCCGGCAACTTCCAGGGCATCGACATCCTGCGCGCCGTCCGCTCCTTCGACCCGTGCATGCCCTGCACGACGCACATCCATCACGATCAGGGCATCGTGACACGCGAAGTGAATACCTGCGCCTGTGGGGCGGAGGACTAGATGCTCCTGATCGCCGGGGTCGGCTACGCGCATCTGCGCGACCTCTCTTTCGGCATGGCATTGGTCGAGCGGCTCGAGGCGATGGAATGGCCGGAGGACGTGCGGATCGAGGACTTCGGCTACGGCCCGATCGCCATCCTCCATTGGTTCGAGGAGACTCCGGGTCGGCGGTTCGACCGGGCGATCTTCGTCGGCGCGATGGAGCGGGAACGGGAACCCGGCACACTGGTCACGTACGAATGGATCCCGCGCCCGCTCGACCCGGACGATGTGCAGGCGCGGGTCTGCGAGGCGGTGACGGGGGTGATCAGCCTGGAGAACCTGCTGATCATCGCCCAGCATTTCGATCTCCTCCCCCGGCGGACGACGGTGATCGAGATCGAGCCGCCGGACAAGGAGTTCGGGCTGGGCCTCAGCCCACTCGGCGAGGAACGGATGGGCGAAGTCATCGCGTGGATTCGGCGTGAGGTGAACGCCACAGCCGAGCACGCGGGAAATGGGAAACACAAGGGGGTGGGCGCGCGATGACCGCAATCAATCATGGAACGTCACGCATCGATCCGATCGAAGCCCTGCGGTGCCGGGACGATATCTTACAGTCCATGTACTGGATGCGCGGGGAGGGCTTCGCGGACGAGGCCGATGTCCAGACACTAATCACGTTCATGGCGGAAGACGCGGCGATGCTCGAGGAGCAACTGACCATCCTCGTCGCGGACGGGCACCTCGAAGAAAGCGATGGGCGGTACCGCCTCAGCGACTCGGGGAGCAAGGAGGGCGGACGTCGCTTCGCCGATGAGATGACCGATTTGCAGAAGGTCGCCCACGGCGAGTGCGGGCCGGATTGCCCGGTCTGTGCCGGTCTGTCGCGTGACAGTTGCCCGCATTGCGCGGCCGCCTGATGGGGACGTAGCGATGGCATCCGTCAGCGACGAGGCCCCGCTCTTCCTGATCCCGCTCGCGATGGTGCAGCAACCGGCCGCCGCCGATCCCGAGGCGGAGTTCGCGCATCTGCTCGAATGGGTCGGGGAGGGCCTGGAGCGGATGGAGCAGATACCGGACGACCGGACGCGCGACGAGGTCTTCGCGCTCCTTGACGGCATCGACACCGTGCACCGCTACGCGCTCGGTCGGCTGATGGAGCGCCTGACAGAACTTGGCGGCGCGGGCCTCGCGGCGCAGATCGCCCACGACCCGATGGTGCAGACGCTCCTGGAGATGTACGACCTGACCGCCGCAGATGAGCGAGAGCAGGTCGAGCACGCCTTACAAAGCGTCTATCCGTACATCGAATCGCACGGCGGGCGTCTGGAACTGCTCGGTGTGGAGGCGGGTTCTGTACGCGTGCGACTGTCGGGTTCCTGCGGCGACTGCCCCGGCTCATCCGGGACGCTCACACGCGTGGTCGAGACGGCGCTCCGCGAAGGCTTCCCCGGTTTCCGTGCACTCGTGGCAGAGCAGCCGATACCGGTAGTACCGACGCCGGCGCCAGCGGCACAGCGCGCCCTCCGCCGACCACGCTGGGTGACCGTTGGGCGGGTGGATGACCTCGCGCCGGGTGAGTTGTGTGCGGTGTGGCCGGAGGGGGCCTCGCTGCTCCTGGCGCGGCTCGGTGACGAGTTCTATGCGTACCAGAACGGCTGCCCGCCGGGGAGCCCGCTCACGCTGCACACCGGGCATTTGGAGGGGACGACGTTAATTTGTCCCTGGCACGGCTGTCGCTACGACATTCGGACGGGCAAGCGGCTGGACGGTGAGGGAAAACTCGAGGTGCTGCCGGTCGCGCTGCGCGACGGGGAGATCAAGATCGCCGTGGGTACTGAAGAGGTCGCGGCAGCATGAAGCCCCGCGTGCTGGTCGCCGGGATGGGCAATGACCTTTGCCAGGACGACGGCTTCGGGATTATCGCTGTCCGGCGGTTCGTTGCGGCGGGGGTGCCCGAGGGCGTCCGCGTCGTCGAGCCGGGCAGCGGCGGCATCAGCCTCGTGCAGGACCTGATGGACGGATACGAGGCGCTGATCATCGTGGACGCGGTCGATCGCGGCGGCGAGCCGGGCGCCATCTATCTCCTGGAAACGGAGGTCCCGAAGTTCGCCGACCTCAGCGAGGAGGAGCAAAACGAGTTCCTTGCTGATATGCACGCGACGGTGCCATCCCGCGTTCTCACCCTCGCGCAGGCGCTCGGCGTCCTGCCGGGCGTGATCTATATTCTCGGCTGCCAGCCAATGGTGTGCGAACTCGGGATGGGCTTGAGTGAGCCCGTCGAGCGTGGTGTCACGGAGGCTGTTGCCCGCTTGCAAGCACTAACGGCAACGATTATCGGTGACCTCGTCGCGATCTCGTCGGGATATTGAGGAGCAAACAGGGCATGTGCCAGGCAATTCCACGGAAGATATTGCAGGTCGCCGAGGGGAAAGTGGAAGTCCTCTACGATGGCGAGCCGCGCTGGATGGCCGTCAATGGCATCCCTGACCTCGTGGTTGGCGAGTATGTCGTCGTCTACGCCGCGCAGGTGCTGGAGCGGATGGCGACCGATGAGGCGGAGGATATGCTGCGCTTTCTCGATGAACTGGACGTGATGCTTGAGGAGGCGAGCCGGTGATCGATCTCAAACCGCAGGCGACACCCCTGGCGGGGCAGGTGCGCTTCATCCGCTATGCCTTCATGCCGAACCAGCTCCGCTACTGCGGCGGCGACGACAACCGGACGATCTTCCAGTACGGGGTCGAGCAGACTGTGGACGATGGCCTGCGCCCGTTGCTGAAGAAGTTTAGCGGCGCGCTGCCCTATCTGCAACTGATCGCCCGCACGAACGGCATCGCCGATCCCTTCGATGACCGAGTCGTTGAGGCGTACTGGCTCGGTAATGATCTTCTCGACCATGTCGAGGTACGGCAACTCTACGATCATCTGCTGGAGCGATTCGGCCCCCAGTTGCAAGGGCGGACGCGCGACTGGGTGCTCGGGAAGGCGCCGGCCGGGGCGCGGCCCCATCACAACTTCCATGTTTTCGATGTGCACAGCCAGGTCGGTCAGTTAGAGAACTCGCTCCACACGATCGATAGTTGCCGCGTCAGTTGGGGCAAGGTGCTCAAGGTCGAAGGGCCGGAACTCGTCGTCGAACGGCAACCGTTGCTGATCGTCGAGGGGAAACTGGTTCTCGGTCCGCCCGCCCCGACGCGCGTAGTGCGGCAGATCGAGGCGCGTGGATTCGCGGATGCGGCGGCGGTCGGGGACTGGGTCTCGCTCCACTGGGGTTGGGTGTGCGAGACGATCACCCCGCGTCAGCAGGCGAATCTCGCGCGCTTCACCGATCACCAGTTGCGGATCGCGAATCAAACTATCTAACGCTCGGTAGCGGCGATAGACGAGGAACGGCGGGTAGGATTCGGTGGTAGAAGAGTATCGCATCGAGCGCATCCGGCTCTATCCGACGGTGGCGCAACGCTGGCAACTGGAAAGCTACGCGGGGGCGCATCGCTGGACATGGAATTGGGCGCTCGCGACGCGGCAAGCGCACTTTACCGAGCACGGCGCTACCCTCTCCTACTACGAGCAGAGCCGCGCGCTGACCGTTCTGCAACAGCATCCCGACACGATCTGGCTCACTGGCGTCCCCCGCCGCGTTAAGGTCGGCGCCCTGCGCGATCTCGACAAGGCGTATCGGGCCGCCTTCCGGCGCGTCCAACGCGGTGAGCGGGCGGGATTCCCGCGTTTCAAGGCGCGGAAGCGCGGCGACGCGAGCTTCGAGATCCCCGCCGAGACCCGCTTTGACGGACGACGGGTGAAGGTTTCCGGCATTGGCTGGGTCCGGGCGCGTGGCGGGCGGGTGATCGCGACCTCCACGACCAGCGGACGTTTTTTCCGCGACCGGGCGGGAGATTGGTGGGCGGCGCTTCGCTACATTGTCGCTGTGCCCGACACCGCCGTGCGGGATGTTGCCGCTGTCGGTGTGCATCTGCAACTCGAGTACGCTATGACGCTCTCGACGGGCGAGATCATCCCCCGCTCCGCGTTTGTCGGTCGGGCGGATCGGAAACTCCGCCGCCTGAAGCGAGCCGCCGGACGGACGCAGCGCGGTAGCCGCAATCGACGGCGAGCACACCTTCGACTCGCGCGCACGGTGCGGCACGTCGCGAACCAGCGGAAAGACTGGCAGCACAAGGTGAGTCGCTCCCTGGTAGATACCCATCCCCTGCTCGTGATGCAGGAGTGCAAGACGAGAGCCCTTCCTACCGGTCCGGAGAACCAACGGGCGGTGTGGGGCGGTCGCAAGCGCACATCCCGCATCAGTGACGCGACGTGGGGAGGACTGATCCGGCTGATTCAGGAAAAGGCCGCCGCAGCGGGGTGCCAGGTGGTGACAATCGCCGCAGAGGTGCCGACGGCGGCGATTTGCAGCCAGTGCGAGCATGAGCGGGCGCCGCTGTCGGAACTGGTCAGCATCTGGCTGTGCGAACACTGCGGCACATTGCACGAAAGGGGGACGAACACCGCGCGGAATATTCTCTCCGTGGGATTGCGCGGGGATGCGCACGGACCGTCGCCGGGAAGCGCTCGGAGACGAAAAACGCCTGTTGACTCGTCTTAAGACCCCGGTAGGGGCGGGCGGGGCAAGACTCACTTCGGTAAGCAAGAAGCAGTGAGGTGCGCCGAAGAACCTCCGGCGCATCCGAATCCCCGCGTCCACGGATGCGGAAAACGCTGGTACTGGTCGCATGACATCGAAACGACCGATCGAATCGGCACAACAATATTGGAATTCTCTGTCACCGGCCTCGACCGCATCTGCATCGCCTCGTGGTCACTCGCCGTCTGGTCCACGCAGGGATCGGACGGCGACGCGCACGGATACGGCCTCACTGACACCGAGGCGAGTACAGCGAATTTGAGCAAGGTTGTCCACGCTGTCGTGGCAAACCCTTGTATTGGGAACATATCCCAAAAAGCTGCTAGCAGATGGGTTTCATCTCACGGAGGTCTCTCATATCGGATGTCGCGCATTGTCAGGCGTGGATACTCAATGAACCTGCGCGGTATTATCGCTGTAACATGCAACGATAAACTGGCTCTTGGGCGCTTTTGATACTGATGGCGAAGTCCGCATCGGTCACGCAGCGATGAGATCGGTCATCAGTGTGGCAAACGGTGAGCGGCGTGTCTTGGCTCGTGACAAACCCGTGAACCACTCGCCGAGCCGGAGAAAGTTCAGTGCCGCAGCCGTGAGAAGATGTCCCAGCCGTGTTCGCGCCAGACCAATGTAGCGCGTCCGACGTAGCCGACAGGTCCGAATCTCCCGCGATATCGTTCCTTCGATGCCTGCGCGTTTGGCATACGTTGCGGCAAACGCGGCCGTGCCCCCACGCTGGCGGGCCGCCTGCAACGCTTCATAGGGTGCTTGCGGTCGCACGGTAATCGTGCGGCGTGGATGCGGATTCTCTGAGCGGACGCACCGCGTGCGGCTGGGACACCCCCCACAATCCTTGGTCGAGAACTTGATCTTGATCACGTTCGTGTGGCGATTGTCCACCGCAGGCGTCCAGCTGACGCTGGTCCGCCCTTCGGGGCACGTTGCCTGCTGCTTTTCCCAATCAACGCGGAAGTGCTGAATGTCGAAGCCCTCCCCGGCGCGTGCTTGCCAATGCCTGTTCGGTCGCGTGGGGCCGAACAGGTCAACGGCGTAGTCACGGCGACTGGAGACCAGCAACTCGGCATCGAGGTAGCCGGTATCGACGAGATGCGTCTGCGGCAACAGGTCGCGGCGTGCGAGATTGTCGTGAATGACCGGGGGTCGCGTCGCCATCGGCAATCGGTCCCGTCATCGTCTCAACCTGCGTCACGAGATGGGGGAGATCGTCCTCGCAAGTCTCGGTGATATGGACCTTGTCGCCGACCCATTGGGTGGTGCGCTTTTTGGCGTAATGGGCGTCGAGATCGTCGGGTGAACGAATGAATGTCGTCGCGGGCGGGATTTCCTCTGCGGCACGCCATTGCACGGCACCCTCGACCAGATGGTATTGCTGAATCCAGACACGACGCAGGGTATCGACCGCCGGAACCTCCCGGAGCCACAGGGGGGCGGTCGCGGTGTAGAGAGCGATGAGTAGAACATAGCCGTCGCTACCGATCGTCAGCGACAAGGCGTCGCGCGCTGCCTGCCCGGCGGGCAGCCGATCGTCCTCGGCCCGGCGCGCATACCGCGCAACCCACTCAGCGTTCGCATGGCGCTCGAGCCAGCTTGGTGCGACCACGGCAAGGCTGTTGAGGGCATGGCGCAACGTCTCGCTGGCCACCTCGATCCGATTGAGGGCCCGCACGGCGGCAAGCATCCTGCCCAGGGGGCGCCCGGTCCCGTCGGTGCGTTGCCGTCCTCGCGCTTTCACCAGCTGCCGCTCTCGGCACCACGTCAGCAGGGTGTCGAGCAGCAACTGCTCAGCCTGACCATCGAGCAGCCGGGTGCGAAACTCGCTGAGGACCGAGGCGTCGAAGCCGGGATCGGTCAGTTCGAGGCGCAGGACGTATTTCCAGTCGATCCGGCTCCGGAGTGCATCCGCCGCGCGGCGGTCGGAGAGACCTTCGGCGAACTGGAGGATGGTGATGAGGGCGAGACGCCACGGCGCGAATGCTGGCTGCCCGTGGGCGGGAAACAGTGCCACGAAGAGATCGTCGGTAAAAAGCGTGCCGAATTCGTCTGCCAAGCGAAGGTAGGGATGGCCCTTTGGGAAGGCCGCATGCGCGATACGGGCGGTTTCTTCGGGGATTGGGCTGATGATGTCTGGGCGGAGCAAGGCCATCCTCCTGCTCGGTATTGTCGGTGACATCGGAGCGCCGGAGGAAAGCCTATCAACCTCTCGCTGACTTCGCCATCAGTATCACATTTGGTGAAGGTCTCGGCATGCACGAGGCACCGCTCCACTAACCCAATTCCCAGCGCAAATGCCCGGGAAACGGATGCTGAAGCGGGCAAAGGATACGCGATTCCGATCCCTTCCGGGGACCATTCGCCGTGTAGCGCTACCCTTGTTCGACACGGAGCATCCCGCGCGTCCGGAGATCGCCGAGAATAGCGGCGACGTCATGCAGGACCGTCGGGACACTGGGGAATAGCTCGCTGACTGCGGCGGCGATCGC